>Ga0209977_10000973_pt1 | contig 12102 bp, 10 predicted proteins | sample SumtaG_2_FD_183113 | JGI IMG/M metagenome (GOLD analysis project Ga0209977, IMG submission 183113) | Deep subsurface microbial communities from Indian Ocean to uncover new lineages of life (NeLLi) - Sumatra_00607 metaG (SPAdes) (version 2) | ecosystem: Environmental > Aquatic > Marine > Oceanic... | reverse complement strand
TCAGGCCCAACTTGTGCTATTACCCCCTTTTCGAGAAGAGCTTTTAATGCTAAGGCGTCATATCCTATAAATGTTAAAGCAACTCCTAAGTAATGCTTTTGAACCATATAAATCAGTTTACGGTTCTTTAATTTCTCTAATAAGGGTGTTATTCTTCTATTTGTATATCTAAGATGAGAAGCTATCTCTTCTATTGGAACAAGCTCATGTCTTGCCATTAAAACTTCAATTACTGATAGAATTCTAAATTCGAACTTAGCAAGGTCACGAAAAAAATCTAATATTGATAATGGCATGATAAAGCCCTTTATTGACTGTTGGATCGGTCAGCAAGTGCAACTATCATCATCAGTCTTTGACAGGAATTAATCTGTTATCGACCTCTGTAGACCGTCTTTGTCATCATGGGGGATACCTTGATAATGATTTTTCCCTTAATGTAAATCTATATTCCTTAATTGATCCATTTTTGTTCCAACTTAATTTATTTTTCATCAGAATCTTAGTAGAATACATAATTTATCCCTCCATAAAATTCAGAGTATGTTATTTTTTCGATCTTTTCTTTGCTTGTAAGTCTCTCTCAATTAGGAATTATTTCATGTACTTACCACCATAGGCAAAAACTTGATTTGGGTCAAATTCGAGCCTTACATCTTCATTTATTGTTAGTGGAGATTCAGTCAATAATTTTCGGTGAATTGTTACGCTACTATTATTCATTAATCTAACTTTGACATATTCTAGAGTGCCCATGAACATTGATTCAATCACTCTTCCAGATATTGACGTATCTGTTACCTTTGCGTTACGATGAATTTCTATCATTTCAGGTCTTAGAATTGCTTGAGCTTTCTTGCCTAGTTGTAAACCTTTGACTTGATTGGACTGAAAACAATCATCTGATTTATATAAACATAACACTGCGTTATTATCTCTTATTTCACGAACTTCACATATTATCAGATTTGCTTCCCCGATAAATGATCCAACAAATGAATTTTGAGGATGTTGCCAGATATTTAACGGGTTTCCTACCTGTTCTATTCTTCCTTTGTTCATCACAGCGATTCTGTCAGAGATTGATAAGGCTTCAATTTGATCATGAGTAACAAAAATAGCTGTAACCCCAATTCGTTTGATCAATGCTCTGATTTCAGAACGAGTTTCAACACGCAGTTTCGCATCAAGATTTGAAAAGGGTTCATCAAGTAAAAGTATTGAGGGATTAACTACTATCGCACGAGCAACTGCAATTCTCTGTTGCTGACCTCCTGATAACTCAGAGGGTTTACGATCTATTAATTCTTCAGCATAAACCATTTTCAGTGCGTTTCTAACGTGTTCTTCCCTTTTTTCTTTAGGTACTTGCCTAGAACCTATTGATAATCCAAATTCAACATTCTTACGAACAGTCATATGTGGCCATAACGCATATGACTGAAAAACCATTGCCATATCTCGTTTCCGAACAGCGAGATTTGTAATCGGTTTTAAACTATTATCTATCTTATCTTTGAGATAAATCTCTCCTCCATCAACTTTTTCTAAACCTGCTACTGCCCTTAATGTTGTGGATTTGCCGCAACCGGAAGGACCGAGAAGAACCACTATTTCTCCTTCGAAAATGTCCAAACTTACATTATCTACGGCAAGAACATCTCCAAACTTCTTAACCACGTTTTCAAGTCGGAGGATTGGTGTTTGTTCACTCAAATCTGTTACCTCAATTTCTTTAACTTTTGAATTACTATAAGTAACCTTATTGACTCTCCATTGCTTTGGATTTTATAGATGAATTAATAGAATTAGAACATACATGTAATTTTAAATATTTATCTTTCTTTTCTATTCCTAGGCCATCGCAAAATTCTTTTGAATTTTTCTCGAACCAATGGAAATTCTTTAGATCTGGAGAAGGAGTGAAAATAGAAGTAGAATAAAAGATAATAACCCAGATATGAATGAATTGGTGCAGTTAAAGGAACAAATCAAGGGATAATTGATATGACGAAGAAATATTATGATTCAGAGACCAATTGATCAAACCGTAAATTTGAGTTAAAATAGTTATCCCATACAAGTGTTTCTTGACTTTAAGTAATCCACGAACAGGTACACTACGACCATTTAGAAGTTCTTTGATTGAGGATTGATAACGTTCTACTGCAGATCGTAAATAGTAGTATTTCTGACGTAATTGGATTCCCTCAGAACTAATCGATCGTATACGCCAATTAGAAGGCTTTAACCGATTAAATGATTTAATTTTTGATCTTTTAGGGTTATAAGTGATCAAGGGAACGAGTCCAAAGTCTATAGCTTTACTATAAGTTTTTTTATCATCATAAGCTGAATCTGCTAAAAACAAAGTGGCATTACATAAGTCTTGGTGTTTTAATTGCTTGAAAAGTTTCTGGGCTGTCTTTGATTGATGAGAATTGGCTGGAGTAACTTCTACAGCTCGTGCCATTTCACTCGTTGTACCAGCCACATAAACGACCCAATAACCATGAAAACGTTCACCATCGCTTTTATGCCCATAACCTGCTTCAGGATCAGGATTATGTTTATTTCGGGTATTTGATAGTATGTCAGTGGCATCAATAGCTAGCTCATCCTGATCAAAGATCCCTTCCTTTGTTAACATCTCATCAAGTTTTACATGAATCGTTTTTAAGCGTTTACTAGTTAATTTCCGGTTGAATCTCGATATAGTATCATGAGATGGAGTTGCTCCTTTATGAAACCCACAAAATTTTCGGTAAGTATCATTTTCTCGCAATTTTTTTGCCAGTTTAGTGTCATGAGAGATATTCTCCCTCAATTTAATTAAATAAGCTAAGAACAAGCTTTCTGATGTGTATCCTGCTCTTCCCCGCCTTGATTTTCGTATAGGAAGCCATAATTTTAATGGTAGCTTTAAAACACAATCTTTAAGTAGTTCCAACGAAACTGTACTTGTGGAGCGAACTGACGCCGTACTTAACACCTTCTTAGTCGTTAGGTTGCGAATGCTGTCAAAACATTGACGCAATCTTAATATTCCTAGAGAATCAAGACTATTTAAGGGTTTTGGTCGCGGTTTGCTCCACATTTGCTCACTAATAGGATATCAAGGCAAAAGGTATCAAAAAGTTCACTATTTAATTAATAATAGCAAAAATATATGGAAATAGGTCAGTGTTTGAATGTTACTCTCCCCACACGAGAGATCATTTTGCAATGGCCTAAAAGAGCATAATAATAATTTATAAGAGAAGAACTTTCAGATCAGTAGTGAAAACCAAATTTTGTGAAACATTATGAGAATCAAATCACTGCAGGAAATTCTCAAAGAGATTCTACAAGAAGGTAAAAAAAATCCTGGTGAATGGAAAACGATTTCTGCTCCAACTCCAGATAGGAGTGGCTCCGATTTACTGGTTTTTCATCCTCAAGTAGGCCCTTGCTATCAAATTAGAGCGTATGAAAAAAACCCCTACCAGATTGAGGGGATGGGGACAAAAATTTCACATAATATTGATAACGATTTTTTAAAACTTGTAGAAAACCAAAAAATACGAGGAAACACAGGTATTCTTGATATCAACTATCGGATTCTTCAAAAAAGCTTTAATGAAGGGAAAAAGATTGATAGGATTTTTATTAATGCCCTATTAGGAGAAAAGAATCAGGGATTAGATATTTTAAATTTAGGTTCATCTTATAGTACAAAAAACCAAGGACCTTTACCTAAGTTAACTGATGAACAAGTTAAATTAGATAAACACTATAAACGTTTAATTAAACGCGATGGTAAGTCTAGTATGTATGTATAAACTTTTGCTCATGTTAAAAGTAATATTTCTTTATATTTCATATTTTTCTATACTGTGTTTCATAATACTTCTATCTGTTGCTGAAATAATTGCATGGTTCGTATTGCACTGCGAACAATACCAAAAAAGTAATTTATTCTAAGTTAACTATGCTCTATTAAACTCATTTGGCTTAAAGCTGTTTATCCTTTTTTTTGAAGTTGCATATTCTTTCGAAAAGTATTCAAATAATTGCCTAAATAGAATTTTCACGCGATTGTAGTGGTTAATTATGTCTTATCACGACGAGTACACTAATTTGCTTTCTGAATTAACAAGTGCTGTTGAAGATGAGCTTTTACAATATGTGAAAGGACTAATCCTTTACGGATCCTTCAGGAAGGAGCTAGATGAATCAGGTTGGGTTATTCCAGGAACTAGTGACTTAGATCTAGTGCTCATTGTTGATTTGGATGATGCGAACCCTGATAAACCAAGAAGGCGTCTAGCTAAAATAGGTGAGGCACTATCCGTTTTCTTTGTCCATCCTGTTTACGCTCCTATATTAGATCTTATCCTTCTTGAATATCATGATCTTCCAACTAAGCTTGGAATGCAATTTTCTCCCATCAAAGCTGTTGCAGCTTCTCAACACGGAAAAGTAATATTAGGGAAAAATGTTCTTCAAAATTTCTCATATAGCGAAAAAATGCTAAATCGTAGCGCAAAAATAATGATAAATCAAGGTTATGAGAGTATCAAAAACGGATATTTACACAGAGTTATAATTGGAGAACAACAATTAGCATATGAATATGCTGAAATTGTATTAGATATAGCTCATGCTGCTTTAGCTTTTTCAGGTATATTCAATTTAGTTAGACCAGAAGTCCCAGAAAAATTTGATCTTCTCCTTGGAGATAAAATTGGAGCCGATGGGGTTGATATAATCTATGAAGCGAAGAAAATGCGGATGGGAAGTCAAAAAATGAAACAAGCAGATTTTATTAAAGGTAGTGTTGCATTTTCTCAAGCAATGATGAGACACATAAGAAATCCCTTTAATTCATAGCAACAGTAACTTAAACTTCAACAGCTCTTCATTCATTCCATTAGAGAAGAAAATTGTTACATAGTTATTGATAATCTTATTAGATTGATCGTTAATGATAATTAGTATTGGAATGCAAAATGAATTCTAAGAGACGCACTAACGCTCTATCATTACTTTTACTCTCAACTCTATTTTCAGGAAGTATAAACTCAAACAATGATGAAGATCTCAATGATTTGTTCCATTTTCAAATTTAGGGAGGATCATTAATCGATTATGATAAATACAATCATTCTGCAGGCTTTAGATGGCTTGAATATGTAAAAAAGATTGAAATTCTAGGAAGTTAACATAAATGAAACCCAAGGATGAATTTGGTCAAGAGTTAGATAAAGACTCCAAACCATCGTCTAACTTGTCTCAAATACCTTGGGTAAGGCCTGATCTTGTACATAAGAGAACTAGGAAATATTACTATGACACAAGCGATTTAATTATTATTGCTCTTTTCAGTGCATTAGGTGGTATATCAAGTACTTTTGTTGGATATTTAGGTAATTTAATCAACAGTTTTCTTCCCATACCCTTTGGTGGTGGACAGGTACTGGCTGGTTTGCATACTTTTTGGATAATTTTTATTTATTTACTAGTAAAAAGAAAAATGGGTACATCTCTTATAGTTGGTATATTCAAAGGCTTTATAGAGTTCTTTTGTGGTTCTGCGCATGGTATTTTGGTTATTTTGATATCTGGTAGTCAAGGCTTAGTTATAGAGATGATCATAATCCTTTTTCTTACCTATGAAAATAAGAAAATCCTTTCACTCGCAGCTGGTCTAGCTACTGCTTCCAATGTCATAATTCAACAAATTATTTTCTTCAATTCACAAGTTCCTATCCTTTTCATTGGAACCATATTCACTATCAGTTTCATTAGTGGTATTATACTTGGTGGTATTTTTCCAATTTATCTTCACTCTTTTTTTGAGGAATCATCGATTTTAAATTGGAGAAAAAAACCTAGCGATATATTTCAAAAGAAAAACATGCAAATAATTCGAGTAGGTCTTATAATTATTATTGTTATTTTTGAAATCACAATAATTTCTTTTTTAGTTTTTCAAAATCGTCATTCTGTTCAAATTACTGGTTCTCTCTATAACCCCTATACATATTATCCTATCGATTTTATAGGACAAGAAATTACCATTGAAGCGGAATTAATAGGAGATGTAACGTACGTTCCAACTCGTGAATATACAGGGGTTCCTTTGTCGATTATCGTCGCTAGAGGACAACCAATTTATGAATTATACACAGTTAAAATTATTGCGTCCGATGGATATTTTGCTTATTTTAATTCAACTGTAATTCAAACTGATTCTTCGTTAATATTAGAAACAATCGAATCAGGTTTACGTATCGTAGCTGGTAATTTTCATGGAAGTTTTTGGGTTCAAAAAGTTGCCCAAATAGAAATTCTTGAAACTGTAAACAATTAAACAATTTCAGTACTATAAGTTCTTATGATTAATTCGTCATTTCCAGTAGTTACTTCTAGAGATTAATTCGTAATCTGCTGTGATTCGTAGTTTATTGTCTCCAGAATTACAATCAATTATTCCCTGTTGTTTCAATATTTTAATATAATACGAGATTAAAGCTCTACTATTTCCAGTTTGATCTACAAGATCTTTTTGTGAATAAATAGTACTAGTTGAACTAAGTGAAGTTAAAATCTTCCTTATATTTAGGTTTCTTGTAAGACTCAGAAATATTTTTTCTTCATATGAAAATTGAGACTTAACTTCAAAGAAATGTTTACTACGTCCTTGCTTTAAAGATTCAATTTCTCCGTCTTCCAGAAAGCGTAAATGGTATTGAAGAACACCCATCGCTAAACCAGTAGATCTTTGGATTTCTCGAAGAGATATTCCAGGATTGTGTGAAATAATTTCTTTCACTGTTATCCTATTCATAGGTATTTCTTGTTTGGGATTTTGCCATCGTTGATATCGTTCTATTGCGATTTTTCCAGCAAAAACAGTTTGAATCCATGTTGTTATTTCCGTAGCTTGAGAATTCAATAAATGATTGAGATTTGATATTTTTGTACTAGTATCAAAATTCAAAGTAGATGAAATACCTACTTCAATTATATCAGGCATATCTTGGGTTTTAGGAATAAAAATACAATTAGTTGCTTGAAAAGTTCCTAAAAAAATCATAACTGAAACAAATAAAAAGAAAAGTTTCATTAAAAAGCTCTTTTTTAGTAGCAGTACAACCACCCATAATTATCCAAAATATAATAGCTTAAATCATTTTCCATTGAGCTAGTACAATCTTTTGACATTCTATACTTAATAACTTTTGACATTCTGAACAAAAGCGATATTTCTTATCCAGCCTTCTTAGTATAAGTTTAAATGAGATAAATTATAATCAGGTTTCACTTCAAGTCATTTTCTTTTATTCTTCTTTCTTTTTTTCTCTCTCTTTAGTATTTCAATTTCTTCATTGCTAGTGATTGAATTTTAACTCTAGTGATTAGAGTTAAAAAAAAAAGAAAATTGAAAGAGTTTTGATCTAGATTGGACTCTCCTCTGATTAAACTAACAAATTTGTTTTTCAAGTATAATAATTCAGAGGATTTTGCGTTATCAGATATTAATCTAGAAATAAGGAAGGGAGAGTTTATTTGTGTGACTGGTTCAAGTGGAGGAGGTAAGACCACGCTTGCTCTAGCTTTGTGTGGATTTATTCCACATATTATTGAAGGAAATTTTGAAGGAAATGTTAGTTTTCAGGGTTATGACACGGATAAACTTACTATTGCTGAAATTAGCCAGCTTATTGGTTTAGTACAACAAGATCCTGAAAATCAACTTGTAACGTCAACTCCAATTGAAGAAATCGCTTTTGGTCCTGAAAATCTATGTCTATCCAAAGAAGAAATCTTCGAAAGAGTAACTAGAAGTGTCTCTTTTTTTAATTTGGACTCTTTAGCATTCCGATTAATCAATGAAATGTCGGGTGGCGAGAAACAAAAGGTTGCAATAGCATCAATACTAGCAATGCGTCCAAAAGTGCTTGTATTAGATGAACCAACGGCCTTTCTAGATAAAAAGAGCACGAATGAATTATTGGAAGTCTTAAAAGATTTAAATCAAAATGAAGGAATTACAATTATTATTATTGATCATCAACCTTCAGAATTCAAGAAATACATTAATCGAATGATAATAGTTGAGAAAAGTAGAATTAAAGCTGATCTTGATAATAAATCTATAGATTATGATTCGTTTATTATTCCACGTGATAATCTTATTGACATTCAAAGCATAAAGGCAAAAACCTCTTTGAAATCTTTGATTAGGATAAGAGATCTTAATATTGTTTTGAATAATCGAAAAATCTTGAAAAATATAAACCTAAATATTAAACCAGGATTAATATATGGTTTGATTGGTTTAAATGGATCAGGAAAAACGACACTTCTTCAATCAATACTCAATTTGATTCCAATTCAAAAAAATATCTTTTATAATGACCAAACTATTTCAGAAATCCCTACATATAAGTTAGCAAATGATTTTGGATTAGTTTTTCAAAATCCAAATCATCAAATCTTTGAAAAAACTTTAATGAAAGAAATCCTTTTTGCTCCAAGAAATTTCAAGCAAAATTTAAATGATGCCTCCATGAAAGCAGAAATACTCCTCTCTGAAGTTAAACTTGAACAATATAGTAATCGGACTCCTTTTAATCTTAGTTACGGAGAAAAACGGCGGTTAAATATTTGCTCTATTGAAATTTATGAACCAAAATTATTACTTTTAGATGAACCGTTTATTGGACAGGATTCAAAGAATGTTACTTTTTTATTGAATTTGCTCAAAAAAAGGAAAATGGATGGAAAAACTACTATTATTGTATCTCATCGTCCAGAGCTGTATGATATTGTTGATTTATTTCTTGTATTAGATAATGGGAAATTGTTATTCGAGGGAAATCCAACAGAAGTGATTAGTTTTTTTCAACAGGAAGATCAAGGGTTTTTTATATGAATGATTTTGAATTTAAATCATCAAAGGACTATTACTTTAAGAAAAATAAAGGAGTAAAAACTAACCCTTTGGTTAAATTCATCATAGTTCTTATGGTATCCCTTGCTTTATTTATCAATATAGAATTAATTAAAATTTTTGGAATTGTGTTAGTTTTACTCTTATTTTACCTAGTTTGGCCTTTTCCTTATGAAATAGCTAAACCTCGTTATAAAATGATTACAACTTTTTCACTAACTATTTTTTTGGTGCAAATCATTTTTAATCAAAATGGAGAGTTTCTATTTTATCTTTTATCGTTTAAAATAAATAATTCAGGACCTTTTTTACCCATTTATAGTGATGGGGTGTACCAGGGTTTTTTACTAATGGGACGATTTTGGGGATTGATTTCAGTAAGTTGGATTTTTGTAAATTCAACAAATCCATTTGAATTTGCTCAATCATTGACTAAAATTAGAATCCCATATCGAATTGCTTTTACGCTATCTTTAGCTCTAAGGTTCACTCCAGTATTCAATAATGAAATAAAAATTATTCAGAATGCACAGCAATCACGGGGTTTGAATGTGAAATCAAATGATATCCGAGGGATTAAGAATATTCTACAATTTACATTAATTCCGCTCATTGGTTCAACATTGAACCGCATTCTTGGATTAACTATCAGTATGGAAGGCCGAGCTTTTGGTAGTTACAATATGAGAAGTTTTATACATGATGTTCCGTTTACATTCTCAGATTTAATAAAACTAATCTCAGCTATTACATTTCTAACTTTTTTCTCTCTATTATGAATTATTATTCCTTATTCTAATAAAAAAATTGGTTTCTAGGTTCATTCTTAGTATATTTAATTTTCCTACCTTCTTTGTTCTTACAGAAAGCTTATGAAAGAATAAATTTTATTTTACAATAATGTTCTTAGATTCTTGACTAGATCAATGACGTGATTTAATGACTCAGAATCCAGACCACACAGTCCTACTTAAACATTGTCATATAATACTTGTACCAATTGCTGATTTATGTTATCATGAGCAGATAGTACAAACACAGGTTGAATGGCTAAAGAACAATATAATAAACCTTGGTTATTTCTTCAGACCAATTCTTATAGCAAAAAACCAAAATGTAATACTTGATGGACACCATAGAGTAGCTGCTATGAAAGAACTTGGATATACGAAAATACCCTGTGTAGAAATAGAATATGTTGAAAATGATGATATTAGACTTGGTACCTGGTTCCCTATCTATACTGAAAAAAGAGAAATAAAGTTTCCATCTGAATTTGAGAAGATAGATGTAGAATGGAAAAACTTAGAGACTTTTACTACAGAGGTATTGGAAAATCCCGATTATGGATTTATACTTAAAACAGCAGAAAATCAATTTATGATTAAAGGCACGCAACAAGACACATACACGAAATTCTTAGCTTATTTTAAACCTGAACTATTTGAATATACTAAAACTCTAGATTATGCCTTTCGTTTCTTAAAGAATGGCCGAGCCTCATTCATTTTAGTTAGAAAGCCTCCAACAAAACAAGAAGTAGTTGAGGCAGCACGAAGTGGAAAACCTTTCGCACCGAAAACTACAAGACACATCCTATCATTTAAATACCAAGATATTCAAGTTCCCTTGAAAAACCTAATTTAGCGTTTTTAAGAATCTCAAGGTGGACTAGAATGAAAATTGATCTAATTCAAGTTACATCAACGAAGGGAATAATAGAGGGAATGAAAACTTCTCGACGCAAAGATCATATAGAAAGAATTCCCGAAAAAGTAATGAAGTGGGGACACTGGAGTGTTTTAGAACATTGTTCAATGACAGTGAAAATAAGCGAAATCAGTAGAGCGTGTACACACCAATTAGTAAGACATCGGATTGGAGTTACTTTTACTCAAGAATCTCAACGATATTTCGACCCCTTAGTTAATCCTCTTTGGTATGTTATTCCTCCAAGAATCAGTAGAAAAGAAGAGCTGAAACAGGAGTATATTAACGCTAGGAAAAAGGAAGCAGAAGAATATCGCTATTATCGAGAAAAAGGAATTCCTAAGGAAGACGCGCGATTTTGCCTTCCGAATGCTTGTAAAACTACTATTACTTGGACATTTAATATGAGTAGTCTTATATGGTTCTTTGAGAAGCGATTGAAAAAGGATGCGCAATGGGAAATCAGAGAACTGGCTCAAAAACTATATGATTTAGTGTTAACAATTCCAGACTGGGCTGAATTCCTTAGCCAATGGAAATTAGGGACTAGACTTTAATAGAATTTCATTCAAGATTAGTTTGATTCGTATATCATCTTGATTACATCTGATATCATATATTTTCAAGTAAGATAAATTTTCTTTCTAAATAATAAAGCACTCAAGATAAGCATCGGTAAACTTATTCCCATTAAGAGTAAGAGTTCAAATGTGATTTGAATTAGGTCGTAATTTAGAAAAAGGATTTTCCTCAGTGCTTCACTCGATGAATAGAATGGATTTAAGTGCCAAACCTGGATTTCACCTATTAGGTTAATTTTGGGAAGAGGTATAAAGGATCCTGTAAGAAATGATAATGGAAGTGAAAGCATCCCAGGTAGAAAGAAAGCAATCTCTCCTTTTAACTGAACAGATGAAATAATACCAATAGCAAGAACTGGAATTGTGCTTAATAAAGCGACAAAAATAGTAAGAAATAGATCAAGTCTTCCTGGAAAACCTAGAAAATAAACTGTTAGAAAAAAGACAATGATTTGTAATGCTGTTGTTATAAACTGTGTTAATGTGAGTCCTAAAATCAGATCATCCTTAGGAAAGTTGCTTAATTTTAATCTATCTATTGTTCCTCTGTCTCTTTCAAAAGCAAGAATGTATGTAATTCCAGCACTTGACATTAGCAATGTCATTACAAAGAAAGCTGGAATAAAAGTATGAAATTCAGTAAAATTATCTGTTGTGATATTTGTGAATTCTAAATCCATTTTTGATTCTAGTTCTAGTCCAGAAAAAAGGAACATAAAGTATCGAAGTTGCTCTTCAAGAAGGTTCATAGCTTCTGTAAATCGAAAATAGCTCATATCGCCTATTAATTCAACACGAGCTTCAGATAATTTTAATTTAACTGAATCAGAAACAGTGTATCCTTCTGTGATATTGATTTTGTGATTTATT
>Ga0209977_10000972_pt1 | contig 12106 bp, 8 predicted proteins | sample SumtaG_2_FD_183113 | JGI IMG/M metagenome (GOLD analysis project Ga0209977, IMG submission 183113) | Deep subsurface microbial communities from Indian Ocean to uncover new lineages of life (NeLLi) - Sumatra_00607 metaG (SPAdes) (version 2) | ecosystem: Environmental > Aquatic > Marine > Oceanic... | reverse complement strand
GAATTTCAAGGCTACGCTGCCGTTCAATAGAATGATGCAGTTTTTTGCGGCCTTTAAAAAGAGACCCCACGGCCCTGCATTAGCAAGGTTTAAAGGTTATAATTAGAATTTCTGGAAATTCGAATATCGAATTGCCAAAATAACGTAATAAGTATACGAGGAGAACCTTGTAATGAATAAATCGACTAAGAAAAAACCAACCATTGCCATTTTGACCGGCGGCGGGGACGTACCTGGCCTTAATCCCTGCATCAAAACGCTGGTTTACAGATCAGACAGTGAAGGCATCAGAGTGCTCGGAATCAGACGTGGCTGGGCCGGGCTTCTGGAATACGACCCAAATAATCCCACCAGTGCAAAGGCCTGCTTCCATGAGCTTGATCCGGCAGAAGTACGCACCATTGATCGGTCAGGGGGTACATATCTTCATACATCACGCACCAACCCAAGCGCTGTCCATAAAAAAGATGCCCCTGCATTTTTGGAAAAAGCGTTCAAAAAGGAAGATGACCTCCATGACTTCACCCCCCATGTCCTGAAAAACCTTGAACATCTTGGAGTTGATGCTGTTATTCCCATTGGCGGCGATGACACCCTTAGTTTTGCAGAACGGCTGCACAGGGAAGGCTTTCCTGTAATTGCCATCCCTAAAACCATGGACAACGACGTCTTTGGCACAGACTATTGCATCGGCTTTTCCACTGCCGTGACCAGGGGTGTAGGTTTTATACATGCCCTGAGAACATGTGCCGGCTCGCATGAACGGATCGCCATAATTGAACTATTCGGCAGGTACTGCGGCGAGACGTCGTTGATATCAGCTTATCTGGCTGGCGTAGACCGGGCAATCATTTCAGAAGTTCCTTTTGATCCCAAGAAACTGGCAGATCTCATTATGAAAGATAAACGGGACAATCCCAAGAATTATGCCATGATCACGATTTCTGAAGGAGCCAAGATGGTTGGGGGTGAAATGCTCCTGTCAGGGGAGTTGGATGCATATGGCCACAGGCGGCTGGGTGGCATTGGGGAAGAAACTGGCGCCGTCCTAAGAGAGCTAACAGGACAAGATGTCCTCAACCAGAGAATATCCTATTTGATGCGAAGCGGCACGCCGGATTCTCTGGACCTTATGGTGGCTGTTAATTTTGCCAACACGGCGATTGATCTTTTTTTAAGAGACGTGTTCGGACGTCTTATTGCGTTAAGCCGGGGAATTTACACACACATCCCCTTGAGCACCATAACGACGGGCCAAAAAAGAGTGGATATAAGAGAGCTGTATGACATAGAAGAATATCGGCCCAAGATTGTGCACGTGAGCGGGAAGCCGATGTTTTTGTATTAGGCTAAAGGCTAAGGGCATAGGGCTAAGGGATAATTGCGATATTTAACATTGTTAACAATTTAGTTTGCTTCGCTCACAACTGGAATGTTGGAATACGTGAAAAGGAAAACAACACATAGGATTTACGTCGGTAACGTCCCCATCGGTGGCGGAGCCCCTGTGGTTGTTCAGTCCATGACCAACACTGACACCAGGGATGTATCTTCAACGGTTCGTCAGATCAAACGGTTATCTGAGGCAGGTTGTGAGATTGTTCGTTTGGCCATTATAGACAAAGAAGCGGCAACGGCATTGCAGGAAATCAAGTCAAAAGTCGAAACGCCACTCATCGCTGATATTCACTTCGATCACCGCCTTGCTCTTGCGGCTCTGGATGCCGGCGCGGACGGACTAAGAATTAATCCCGGTAATATTGGCAGCCAAAAAGCAGTTTCAAAGGTGGTCAAAGCGGCTCGTGAGAACAAAGTGTCAATCAGGGTAGGAGTCAACGCAGGGTCTTTGCACAAAGAAATCCTACTGAAGTACGGCAGGCCGTCACCTGAAGCCATGGTGGAAAGTGCCATGGAACACATAAGGCTTTTTGAAACATTAGATTTTGATCAGTTCAAGATATCATTGAAATCTTCTCATGTAATGAATACCATCAGCGCCTATGAACTCCTGAGCGAGAGAGTGGACTACCCTTTACATCTTGGTGTGACAGAGGCAGGCACGCTCATATCAGGTACAGTAAAAAGTGCTATCGGTATTGGCTACCTGCTGGCCAAAGGTATTGGTGACACTTTTCGCGTTTCTCTGACCAGAGACCCTGTTGAGGAGGTCAGGGTCGCCTATGAAATCTTAAGGGCCCTGGACCTCAGATATCGAGGCCCCGAAATCATCTCCTGCCCCACCTGTGGCCGGACTGAAATTGACCTTTTTGGGCTCGTTGACAAGGTGGAAAGGGCCCTGTCCGGTATTCAAGCCTCTCCAAAGGTTGCCATAATGGGTTGCATGGTGAACGGCCCGGGCGAGGCCAAAGAGGCTGACATTGGCATTGCAGGCGGCCGAGGACAGGGAATTCTGTTTAAAAAAGGTGAAGTTATAAGAAAGGTACCGGAGCGTGAACTGGCGGAGGTCCTGATCAGTGAAGTCAAGAGGTTGGTTGAGCAATGAGAATATTGACTATTGGCTATTGGCTATTGATGGACTCGAAAAACTCTCTTTAACGTGTCATTTCGAGCGAAACGAGAAAACTTAGCGCTGTAACACAATGAGAATAAAAAATTTCTCCCTACGGTAGAAATGACAGATACTCTAAGCCCGACTTTTCACGAAACCGTCAATATTGATATACTTCAATAGTCAATAATCAATAGTCAATAGTCAATCGAAAATAGTCAATCGAAAATAGTCAATTACTACCCCATTACCCTCCGCATCTGGCGGAAGGAGCGAATCGGAGACAAATTCCAACTATGCGCTATTCCATGTTCTTTATTCCCACATACAAAGAAATTCCCTCGGACGCAGAAATCATCAGTCATCAGCTAATGATCAGGGCAGGCATGATCAGAAAACTCACCTCCGGCATTTACACATATCTCCCGGCAGGCCTCAGGTCCATAAAAAAAGTGGAAAATATCATCAGAGAGGAGATGAACCGGGCCGGAGCCATAGAGGTCCTGATGCCTGCTGTTCAGCCAGGGGAGCTCTGGCAGGAAAGCGGCCGATGGGATCATTATGGCCGTGAGCTTTTAAGGTTTAAAGATCGTCACAACCGTGATGTCTGTTTCGGGCCCACCCACGAAGAAGTCATCACCGATCTTGTGAGAAGAGAGATCCATTCATACAAACAGATGCCCATCAATCTCTACCAGATTCAAACCAAGTTCAGGGACGAAATACGACCCAGGTTCGGTCTCATGCGTGGACGGGAATTTATCATGAAGGACGCCTATAGCTTTGACGTAGACGAAGAGAGCGCTAACCGCAGCTATGAGATCATGCATGAAGCCTACACAAGAATATTTCAAAGATGCGGTCTAAGATTCAGGACCGTGGAGGCGGATACGGGTTCTATTGGGGGAAGTTACTCCCATGAGTTTATGGTCCTTGCAGACACAGGAGAGGATCAGACCATAAATTGCGTGAACTGCCCTTACGCTGCCAACCTTGAAAGGGCGGAGGTGAAGACGCCCCATGTCACGTCCGATATGAACAGTGGCGATATGAACACGCTCGAATCGGTTGACACCCCAGACATAAAAACCATAGAAGAATTGACTTCCTTTCTTAGCATTTCACCGGACCAGCTCATTAAAACGCTTATCTTTGTGGCGGATGATGAGGTTGTTGCCGCCCTGGTCAGGGGTGACCACGAACTAAACGAGGTAAAGCTCAAGAATTTTCTTGGCGCACAAACCGTTGAACTGGCAGACGTATCCTTGGTAGAGGAGACCACCGGCGCTCCTATGGGTTTTGCAGGTCCCATAGGCCTAAAGGCAAGGATGGTAGCTGATAATGCCATCAGAGGGATGAAGAATTTCGTTACGGGTGGAAACAGTAAGGACGTTCATATCAGGAACGTGAACATAGGAAGAGATTTTAAAGTAGAAAATTTCGGTGATCTGCGGACGATCTCACCCCATGACACATGCCCCAGATGCGGCGGGGAAATACGGTTTGGAAGAGGCATCGAAGTGGGTCACATCTTTAAGCTGGGCACAAAATATAGCCAGGCCCTTAAAGCGGCCTTTCTTGACGAGCAGGGAAAGGAGAGGCCGATCATCATGGGGTGTTACGGTATAGGAGTTGGAAGAACCGTTGCAGCCGCAATTGAACAGAACAACGACAAGGATGGCATTATTTTTCCCATCCCTATCTCTCCTTTTGAAGTGACCATTTTACCTCTACAGATGCATGAGACTGCTGTCATTGAAACAGCGGAAAGGATTTATGCCGAGCTTTTTGATCATGACATTGACGTCCTTCTTGACGACAGGGATGAACGGGCAGGAGTCAAATTCAAGGATGCCGATCTCCTTGGCACCCCGGTACGAGTAATTGTGGGACTCAAGGGAGTCAAAAAAGGCCAAATTGAAATAAAACTGCGTGCTGAATGTGAAAGTATCAACGTGCCTGCCAAGGATGCCTCAGCCATTATCAGGGAAAAAGTGAAAGCCCTCTATGATTCGCTTAAATGATATCACATCACAGATCCTAAGCTATCATCCAAAGGCCAATATAGAGTTGGTTGAAAAGGCATATGTCTATTCAGCCAAGGTCCACCAGGGCCAGATTCGACTTTCCGGTGAACCTTATCTATCCCATCCCCTCGAGGTCGCCTACATTCTCACCAAAATGAAGATGGATGCAACCTGCATTGTGGCTGGGTTCCTTCATGACACGCTGGAGGATACCGAAGCCGAAGCTGATGAAATTAAGCACCTCTTTGGCGAGGAAACGGCCAATATCGTCGAAGGAGTAACAAAAATCAGTAGAATGCAGTTCACCAGTCGCCAGCAACGCCAGGCAGAAAATGTCCGCAAGATGATTCTTGCCATGTCTTCCGATATTCGTGTCATTCTCGTCAAACTGGCTGACCGGCTGCATAATATGCGTACCCTGGGTTTCCAGACACCGGAAAAGCAGAGGTTGATTGCAGCAGAAACCGAGGATATCTATGCACCCCTGGCCGGTAGAATGGGCATTCAGTGGATCAAATCCAGCTTGGAAGACCTCTGCCTTTATTATCTTGAACCAAAGATCTACGGGGACATCAAAAACGAGGTCGCGCAGACACGGGAAAAAAGAGAAGAGTTTATCAAGAATATTATAGAACTGGTCTCAAAAAAACTTGAAGAGTTCAAGATCCAGGCTACCATTAAAGGCAGAGACAAACACTTTTACAGTATCTATAAAAAGATGCTGGACCAGGACCTCACGGTTAATCAGGTATACGATGTTTCGGCTTTCCGGGTCATCGTCAGCAGCATCAAAGAATGCTATGAGGTCCTGGGTCATATCCACTCAATGTGGAAACCGGTGCAGGGGAGATTCAAGGATTATATATCTGTGCCAAAGGCAAATATGTATCAGTCACTCCACACCACAGTGATCGGCCCCATGGGCCAAAGAATGGAGGTGCAAATTCGGACATGGGATATGGATAAGGTCGCTGAAGATGGTATTGCAGCACACTGGAAGTATAAAGAAGGGACTGCTGCGAACAAGACTGATGAAAAACAGTTTATGTGGCTGCGCCAACTTTTAGAGTGGCAACAAAACCTCAAAGACCCTGCGGAATTTTTAGAAACCGTCAGGATGGATCTTTTTCCCGATGAAGTTTACGTATTCACCCCAAGAGGAGATGTAAAGGCATTCCCAAGAGGAGCCACACCGGTTGATTTTGCCTACAGTATTCATTCGGAGGTGGGAGAAAAATGCATTGGAGCGAGGATCAACAGGAGAATGGTTCCGCTCAGATATCAACTAAGAAACGGACAGATCGTAGAAATCATAACATCTCCCAAGCAACATCCAAGCAAAGACTGGCTTGAATTCGTAAAGACCCCTCGCGCAAAGACAAAAATCAGGCAATGGATAAGGAATCAGGAGAGGGGCGAAAGCATTGCCTTAGGCAAAAACCTCCTGGAAAAGGCCCTTGAGCGGGACCGCCTTAAACTACCCAATATTATGAAGAATGAGCAGATCCTATCAATTGCAAAAGAATTTTCCTTCCATTCGGTGGAAGACCTGATTGCTCAGATCGGTTTCGGCAAAATTTCACCCAGGCAGGTGCTTGGGCGCCTCAAGCCTAAGCTGGGAATCAAAGACGAAAGACCCCCTGGCCTTGTGGGGAAAATGGTTGGCCGTTTCAAACGACGAAAAGGAGACCACGGCATCAAAGTTAAGGGCGTGAAAGACATGCTTATCCGTTTTGCTAATTGCTGCCATCCCCTGCCAGGTGAACCCGTAATTGGATTTATGACCCGGGGGCGAGGTGTCACTGTCCACCAGCGGAATTGCAGTCACATTCTTAACGCGGATCCCGAAAGATTGGTGGAGGTATCCTGGCAAGCCTCCAAAGAAGACATATATCTTGCGAAGATAAGAGTGACCAGCGTGGAAAGGAAGGGCGTTCTCTCTGATATCAGCGCTATTTTGACTCAAAAGGATGCCAATATTATAGAAGCGCAAGTCAAAACTACAGTGGACAGAAAGGGGATTGCCCTTTTTACCATCGAGGTGGAAGACTATAATCAGCTTCAGAATATTATGGGGGCCATAAAAAGGATAAAAAACGTTCTGATTGTAGAAAGGCTCTAAATCAATTGATGATTTTCGCCCGCCCTCCCCGTCCCGAGACCGGGACGGGATCGGGAGGCGCTACTTTCATAGAAAACGCTGTTGTCGCTGATATACTTCCGGAGCCGAAGTTATATAGCTCAATATTTGCATGCCAGGTCTGGGCCAGGGATTTAGCGCTTAGTATTTAGGCTTTATCCATTCATGCTTGTTTAGTCCATCTGAATCTTAACTTAAACTGTGTCTATTTAATTTAGACGTTTACCATAGAAAGGGGGATAAAAATAATGGCAGCGGCAGACAATATCCTTATTATCATAAATACAGGGCCTGATAAGAGAAACAATCATTATGCAGCCTATAACATGGCGTGGGTGATACGGAGATATTATAAGGCGAAAAAGGTCACTATTATGTATGGCCCACAGGCTATTGCAATGACCAAGAAAGGCAACTTAGCCAGCTTTGTCATAACGCCTCAGCTAAAAAAATTGACTGCAGATCAGTTTGATGGCCTCAAGGCTGAGAAATTGCCAGATCATTTAGAGCAATTGGCAAGGTTTGAAAAGGATAAGATGGATATTGATATAGTTTCCTGTGGCACATTTCACGTAGTTGAAGGTTTTGCAAAGGAAATAGATGATAGATCAAATATCGAAGATTTCATTGATCCCATCAAGTGGCCCGATGCCTGTAAACTCATGTTAGAGGCAGATAAAATCCTATATTATTGATTCAAAAAGAGAATAGGATGAGAGAAATCTTAAAAGATTCTAAAATTGCTATTGTTGGTGGAGGCAGGGTTTGTAAGGCTATCCTTAAAATTATCCTGGGAGGGAATTTTATTAACCAGAAACTGAACATCTTGGGTGTAGCTGATATAAATGATAATGCTGAGGGTTTTATATATGCCAGGGAGAAAGGGATATTCACTACCCTTGATTACAGGGATCTTTTTAAAATTGAAGAGCTGAATTTGATTATCGAGTTGACAGGAGATGACAGGGTCCTGGAAGAACTTAAGTTAACCAAACCAGCAAAAACGAGGTTGATAGATCATTTCGAGGCCATGTCTGTCTGGGATTTTCTCCAGATAGAGGAAGAAAGAGTAAGGATTAAGAGGGATTTAAGGAAACATATAAGCGAGCCAAAGAAGATTGAGAAGGAGTTTGACCTTTTTTCCCATCAGCTTGCAAAGATTGTAGAAGAGAGGACCAGACATTTGCAGACCGTGGAGAGGGAGCTTGTTGAGAGGGAGAGGGCCCTATCACAGATAATCCAGGGAAATACCGTACCTACCTTTGTCATAAACAAAGACCATATTGTAACCCATTGGAACAGGGCCTGCGAAAATTTGACTGGCTATAAGGCTGAGGAGATAGTTGGGACGAATAAACAATGGCTGCCCTTCAGGCCAGAAAAAAGGCCGATCATGGCTGATGTTATTGTAGATGAAATGGAGGAGGGAGAGATAAAGAGGTTTTATGGTGATAGGTGGAGGAAGGCAGCCTTTATTGAAGGCGCTTATGAGGCAGAGGAATTTTTCCCCCAGATAGGGGAGAGGGGTAGATGGCTTTTCTTTACAGCAGCCCCGATAAAGGGGGCTGACGGAGAGACTCTGGGCTCAATTGAAACCCTCTGGGATACAACGGAGCGCAGGGCGGCGCAGGAAGCGTTACAGAGAGCTCATGATGAGCTGGAAGCAAGGGTTGAAGAAAGGACAGCCGAACTCAGTAAGGTAAATGAGGAGTTACGCAGATCGGAGGAGAAATACAAAACCCTATTTGATAGCGCTCCTAACCCGGTTTTTATCATGGACGGGCAGACCTTTAAGATAATAGATGTCAATGCAACAGCCCTGGATTGCTATCAGCAGTCAAGAGAAGAATTGTCGAAATTGACATTTTTGGATCTGTTATTTGAAGAGGATAAAGAACTTGAGGAAGGCTTAAAGAAACTCACCAACCATCAATGTGGGTTTTATCCCAGAAGGAGACATATCAGGAAGAAAGGGGAACCCTTCTATGCAAATATTGTGGCATGTCACGCAGTGCATATGGGTAGAGATACTCTGATAGCAACAACAACCGATATTAATGATAATGTGGAAAAGGAGGCCCAGTTGATACAGGCCAGTAAGCTTGCCACCCTCGGTACCCTGGCTTCAGGAATGGCACATGAATTAACACAGCCCTTAAACGTGATCCAGGTTGGAAGTGATTTCTTTTTGAAGAAGTTAAAAAAGGGGGAAAAGATCTCCAATGATGAGTTGAGGACCATGGCCGAAGAAATAGGGAGCCACGTGGACAGGGCCTCAAAAGTAATTAAGCATATGAGAGAGTTTGCAAGGCAATCTGACATTACCAGGACCAGGATAAATATAAACGAACCCATTGAAGACGTTTTTAAGGTTTTGGGTCAGCAATTAAGGGTACATCAGATAGATGTTGAACTCGATTTTGATCCACATCTACCTTATATTATGGCGGAACACAACCGGCTGGAGCAGGTCTTTATCAATTTAGTAACCAATGCCATGTATGCCATGGATGATAAGGGTCTGAGGTTGGGAAACAAAAAATGGAAAAGATTGCTCAAGATAAAATCATTCCTTTATAATAATCAAGTTGTAGTAACAATATCTGATACTGGCAAAGGGCTTCCAGAAGAGATAATGGATAAGATATTTGAGCCATTCTTTACAACCAGAGAGGTAGGCCAGGGTACAGGGCTCGGGATGAGTATCAGTTACCGAATTATTAGCGACTATGGTGGAACAATAGAGATAGAGAGTGAGGTAGATAAAGGCACTACCTTTACATTGAAATTCCCTTGTGTGGAATGATAGGGTTTGTTGGGATTTGTGTTATGATATGCAATATGCGATTTGTGTTCCACATCCCACATCTCATATCCCAGAACCTGAAACGCGTTATTCGTATCTGTTTTTTACATTAACTTTAGGCACTTTTAACTTTAAGTACTTTAGGCACTTAGATAATGTCCAAGGTTTTAATCATAGACGATGAAGAGGGGATCAGAAAGGTTCTAACCATTTCTCTTGCAAGCGATGGATATGATGTATTAGCAGCGGCAGGAGGCGAAGAGGGTATTGAGATATTTAAAAAGGAATCACCATCTATAATATTAACAGATATAAAGATGCCAGGCATAGATGGGATTGAGGTTTTAAAACAGATCAAGGAACTAAACCCCGATGCCGAGGTTGTAATGATAACCGGGCATGGGGATATGGATTCAGCTATAGAGTCCCTTAAACTCGATGCCTCAGATTTCCTGAACAAACCTATCAAGGATGAGGCACTTTCAGTAGCCCTAAGGAGAGCAGAACAGAGGATAGCAATCAAGAAGAAACTGAAGGCATACACAGATGACCTTGAGAATATGGTTCAAATAGCCACAGAGGAGGGAAAGAGGAGATCTGAGTTTCAAAATAAACTAATTACATCTTCCAATGACGCCATTATTACTACAGATGAGAACGGAGATATTATTATCTATAATAAAGGTGCAGAGGGGATATTTGGATACACTCGTTCTGAAGTCATAACAAAGATGAACATTGACGAACTCTATCCACAGACCATAGCTTCAGAATTTAGGTCGGGCTTAGAGGAGAGAGGTGATATGGATCTATCACAGTGGAGGGAGGTTGCTATTGTTACCAAAGATGGAGATATTGTCCCCACAAGATTTTCAGGATCTATTCTCTATGAAGAAGATGAGGTAGTAGGTAGTGTTGGTTTTTTTCAGGATTTAAGAGAGATAAAGGGGTTGCAGGAGGAATTGATTACATCTGAGAGATTGGCGGCAACTGGTCAGACTGTGGCAGGCCTTGCCCACTATATCAAGAATATCTTAAATGGACTTAAGGGTGGCACATATGTATTAAATGTTGCACTTGACAAGAATAATACAGATAAGATAAAAACCGGCTGGACAATGATCGAGAGGAATGTAGGAAAGATATCGGACTTAGTTCTTGATTTGCTTACTTACTCTAAGGAGCGCAAACCAGAAAGAGAGAATTGTTTTCCTAATGAGATAGTGGAAGAGGTTAGTGACCTTATGCAATCAAAGGCAAGGGAGAATAATATTGAGATAGAAAGAGATCTTGACCCTTCAATAGGTGAGGTATATATAGATCCGAAGGCTATACGCAGGTCTCTGTTAAACCTAATTTCTAATGCCATTGATGCGTGCATCTTTGATACTACACCAAAGAAACACTGGCAGGTTAAGGTAACTACAGGAATCGAGGAAAATCATATAATTAGATTCGAGGTGGCCGATAACGGGATGGGCATGGATGAAGAGACAAAGGAGAAAATTTTTTCTTCCCTTTTTAGCACCAAAGGAGAAAGAGGAACCGGATTAGGGCTATTGGTCACTGAAAAGATAATTAAAGAGAATGGAGGGAAAATTAACGTGGCCTCTGAACCAGGGAATGGAACCACATTCACCATCTACTTACCATATCAAGAGGTAGCAAAAGCAGTAGGCAGTAGGCAGTAAGCAAATTTCATATTCCCTGCTGATTGTACTACACGATCCAAACACAACAAACTCCCGCCCGCCTCGCCCCGCAGAGCGGGACGGGCAGGCAAGGAACCCAAGAAACTTTAGTAAATGGAGGATTTAATATGGCCAAAAAGGTACTCAATGTTGAGGATGATCCCGATACAAGGACATTTGTTTCAACTGTTCTGGAGGAAAATGGTTATATACCAATCATGGCAATAGATGGTGAAGAGGGGATGGAAAAGGTAAAAGCGGAGAGGCCAGATCTAATTGTCCTGGATATACTGATGCCGAGAAAGAGTGGCATTAAGATGTATCATGAACTAAAGACAGATCCATCCATGAAAGATATCCCGGTTGTTATGCTATCCGCAGTCAGTAAAAGGACATTTCTCAGATCCACGGCTGCCTTGACCGAGTTTGGTAATGAAACAGTACCCGAACCTCAGGCATACCTTGAGAAGCCAGTAGAGCCAGAAGATTTAGCTGAGATCTTAAAGAATATTTTAGGCTGACCTAAGTCAAAAGGAGGCGGGAGATATTATGAAAATAACCAAGATACTTTTTGTGTCCGAGTTTGGGGAGTTATGGCTCGATGCCTTACAATCATTGATGTCCCTTAGAAAGGCAGGCATGAATGATGTGGTTTTTCTCCATGTAATATCCAGGGATAAAGTAGCTATGAGGAGGGGTACCGGTTATCTAAAGCAGGAAGAGCGGAAGCTAAAAGAAATTGCCGAGATTAGGTTTATTGATTGGGCGGAAACACTGTATGAAGAAGGGATGGAGGTTGTGGCCCATATAGTCATTGGCAATATAGTACCTAAGATCCTCTCTGTTACTGAAATTGAAGGAGTGGATCTAATTGTAACCGCTCGAAGAAAAAGGGCTAAACTTGAGGAACTTTATGCTGGTTCAGAAACATCG
>Ga0209977_10000971_pt1 | contig 12111 bp, 9 predicted proteins | sample SumtaG_2_FD_183113 | JGI IMG/M metagenome (GOLD analysis project Ga0209977, IMG submission 183113) | Deep subsurface microbial communities from Indian Ocean to uncover new lineages of life (NeLLi) - Sumatra_00607 metaG (SPAdes) (version 2) | ecosystem: Environmental > Aquatic > Marine > Oceanic... | reverse complement strand
TATGTTTAATCCACAATAAGAATTAAATTGAGAAAATTAATGTTCCTAAATTAAAATTCAGAATTAAATCTTTATATAAAAAGTCAGTGTTCAATAGGATTTAGAGATATACTTCCTTTGATACTGTACTTATTTTATTAATTTTTTTTTAATAACACTTTACATTGTTTCATTAAAAATGTCTATTTTCTTAAATTCATCCATTTTAATATTAATAATTTTTAAATCTGATCATTATGTTGATATTTTTGACAATTATTTAGAAAATCGTCATTAAAATTATAATAATTATCATTATGACAATAAATTTAGTCATGGTAAATGTTTACCTTTGATCTAAAAAAATTAAATTTTAATAATTTCATTAATTTATTTATCACAAGTATTTAATTTTATATAAAAAGCAAAAAAGGTGGATATCAAATTACAATAATTACTACTAAAAAACCATTTGAAGAAGTTCTTATCGCTTTAAAAGGTGTTCAGAAAATAGGGATCGTTTCTTGTGGTTCATGTGCCGCAATGTGTCAGACAGGTGGTACGGAAGGAGCCCAAGAAATGGCAGAAAAATTGGAAAAAGAAGGTTTTGAAATCAAAACAATAATAGTTCCTGAAGAAACCTGCGATAATAGAGTAATGAAGAAAGAATTGAGAAAAATCGACGCTGAATTAGGTGAAATCGACGCGATCTTGACATTAAGTTGTGGTTTAGGAGTTGCAAGCATTAATAAAGTCTTACACGACAAGTATCCTCATATCCCTGTCTTTATCTCTAATAATACTGAGTTCATGGGAATGACGGAGCGTATCGGTCGTTTCTATATGCGCTGTCGGGGGTGCGGTGATTGTTTGTTGAACGAAACTGGGGGGATATGTCCTATAACCACTTGCGCGAAAGCACTTATGAACGGTCCATGTGGAGGTATGGTTGATGGTAAATGTGAAGTTGGCAATTACGAGAAAGATTGTGGTTGGGTATTAATTTACAACCGTTTAAAAGAGTTAGGACAATTAGACAAATTCTCTAAATTGAGAGATCCAGTAGATTGGAGTGAATCTGGGCATCAACGAGAAGTAGTATGGAGGTAGATGTGAAAATGACAGAAGCAAAATCTTATTCAAAATTAGGGGAAGCCCTTGCAAAGGGCGAATTTATATTAACTGGCGAACTTGAACCAGAAAAAACCTGTGATCTTTCTCATACGATCGAAGAGGCGAAACAGATGGCTCCGTATGTTATTGCCGCAAATGTAACAGATAGTCCTTTGGGGATAGTAACAATAAATTCTATGGCAGCCACGCATTTAATTCAAAAAGCTACCGGCTTGGAATGCGTCTGGCAGATGACCGTGAGAGACGTTAATAAACTAGGTATTGCCGGCATGATCATGGGCGCGCAAGCTCTAGGGATTCACAATATACTCTCTCTCACTGGAGATCACACGGCAATGGGTGACATGCCCGAATCTAAACCAGTTTTCGATCTTGATTCAGCAACTTTAATTAAACTTGTGCGAGAAATGGTTGATAAAGGTTCTATCAACGGCTACGAGATTGAAGATCCTCCAAAACTACATGTGGGGGGCGCAGCAAATCCTAATTCTGATCCAATGGAGCCAGAAGTCTTGAAAATTGGTAGAAAAGCAGAAGCAGGTTGCGAATTTATACAAACTCAAGTAGTATACGATCTTGATCGCACGATAGAATTTCTAACAGGAATCAGGAAGTATAAAGTACCTATCCTGCTCGGAATCTTTCCAATGAAGTCGTATGGAATTGCTAAAGGTTTCGATACTTTTGTCCCGGGCGTTAGCGTCCCTAAGGAGATCTTAGCTAAGTGGAAGAGTGTAAAGAAGGATGTCACTGACAAAAAACAACAAAAAGAGTTGTACGACCAATATAATTATGAACTCTTCAAGCCTTTCATTGGTGAGCTTAAACAGAAAGGCTTAATTGATGGAATCCATTGTATGGCCGTACATTACCCCCGAATATTCCCTAAACTAAAAGATATTATTGGAGGATAGAATCTAATAAATCTCTCTTATTTATTTATCTTTTTAATTTTTTTTTTTAATTTTCATCGTTATATAATTGCATTTTTCTAGTAATTATTCTGATTTTTGTTTCATTTTTTTTAATATTTTATAAAAATGAAATTTTTCAAAGAAAACATTTCAGACTTCTTTTAATTCATTAATAAAAACTTTAAAAGTGATATAGGTAAAATTGAATTTATGGAGAATTATGATTTAGTTGTTATTGGTTCTGGAGCCGGTTTAAACGTCTTAAACACGGGTCTGCAAATGGGGCTAAAATGTGCTTTAATAGAAGATACCAAACTAGGCGGTACTTGTTTAACGCGCGGTTGTATTCCCTCGAAGGTTTTAGTCCATCCAGCTGATTTAATTCGTGAAGCTCAACATGCTAGCAAAGTTGGTGTAGAATTTAGAGTAGAAAGAATAGATTGGGATTTAATAGCTAAAAGAATGTGGACGCAAATCGACGAGAGTAAGGAGATGGAGCAGGGATTGTCGCATGTTTCAAATCTTAAGTTGTATCGTGGAGTTGGCGAATTTATTGGAGATTACAAAATGGAAGTAAAATCGATTGATGGAAAGGAGAGCCTTGGAAAATTCAAAGGAGAACGATTCGTTATTGCTTCCGGTAGTCGGTCTTTTATCCCTCCAATAGATGATTTAGAAGAAATAGAATATGTAACCAATAGAAGCTTTTTTGGTGAAAAATTTCCCACAAAGCCTTGGGACAGTCTTATAATTATCGGAGGGGGTGTAATTGCCGCTGAATTCGCCCATATTTTTTCAGCTATGGGGACTGATGTTACTATAGTAGAAATGCTACCGCGATTAATAGCAACCGAAGAACCAGAAATTAGTGCGCTTCTTGAAAGGAGCTTTGGAAAACATATGACCGTTTTAGTAAATCACAAGGCAGTTAAAGTTAGAAAAGAAGGTAATTCAAAAGTTGTTGTTCTAGAAAATGTTAATACAGGTGAGACGAAAGAAGTTAAAGGCGAGGAAATTTTAGTAGCTACGGGGAGACGCTCAAACGCAGACATCCTAAATGTCGAGAAAACTGGCGTTCAAATGGATAAACGCGGATGGGTAACAACCAATCAATATTTAGAAACGACTAAAAAGAATATTTGGTGTATAGGTGATGCTAATGGGCGTTATCAGTTTAGACATAAAGCGAATTACGAAGCAGAGATATGTAATAATAATATTTTTGCTCCAAAGGAACATAGAAAATCTGTAGATTATTCGGCAGTCCCCTGGGCAATTTTTACTTATCCTCAAGTTGGTCACGTAGGGATGACGGAAAAGGAAGCTATTGATAAAGGTTATGAAATTTATGTTGCTATAAAACAATATTCCACGGTAGCAAAGGGTTACGCTATGGGCTTCAGTAATAACGATGACGACGACGGATTCGTCAAGTTAATTGTCGATAAAACCTACAGAATTTTAGGCGCTCATGTGGTTGGACCACACGCAGCGATCTTGGTGCAACCTTTCGTCTATTTAATGAATTCTGGATTTACATGTGTCTTACCAGAATCTTCTGGGGAGGAAGATATCCCTAAATCATCTCGCGCGTGTCCAGAAGGAGGATCTTTTATGCCTATTTACAGATCCATGGTTATTCATCCTTCATTAAACGAAGTCACTGGCTGGGCTATCGGGTCTCTAAGACCAGTTAATATAAAAATGGAGCACCACGGTCATAATCATGACCATTAACGGTAATAAATTAAGATTTATCTTTTTTTTCCTTTCTTTTTAGAAAAACATCAACTTTTTAGAGGTTATAGACTAATATTAAGATTAGATGGATACAAAAAAGGATATAAAACAACAAAACGCCGTTATAGGACAAATTTTTACACCTAGCCATATCGCTAAGTTTATGGTTTCAAATGTTCTCGAGCTACTTAAAACTTTAAACTATAAAGATAAATTTAGTATTGAAATAAAAGATTTAAAAGTTCTTGATCCTACAACAGGGGAGGGCGTTTTTTTAAAATATCTTTTGGAAAATAATCTCACAAACATAACTGCGTATGAAATTGATAATCGTTTAAAATCGCAATTGGTTAAAAATTATCCTAACGTTCAATTTAGTTTTGAAAATTTTTTAGGTTCAGATATAAACGAAAAATTCGATATTATAATTGGGAACCCGCCTTACTTAGGTCAAAATTATAACGCAAAACTTTTTCAGAACTTGATAAAAAATTATCCCTTTTGTCGCAAATACTTCGTTGGCAATATGGACTTATTCTATTTCTTTATCCACCTTGGAATAACTAAGTTGAAACCTGGTGGAATTCTTTCTTATATCACAACAAATTATTGGATTACTAAATCTAAAAAAACTGGTATTAAGTTATTGAAACCCCACATATTAGACGAGTGTTTTTTAATTCAATATATTGATTTGTCGAGGATAAGAGTATTTAGAGATGCCCTTGGACAGCATAACTGTATTTTTTCACTTCAAAAGAAGACAGAAAACGATAAGCTAAAAAAAACAAATAGGAAAATAGAAGTAGTACAAATTTCAAGTTCTAAACCCCAAAATCAATTTAATGACAACGCTAATATTGTTATTTTTGATACATTGAACCGTTCCTTGAAACACTCCTTAAATCACAATTTTGTTACGCGATATCAATCAGCCTTAACTAACAGAGAGCTAAATAGTAAAGGCAGTTGGAATCTTTTGTATCCAATTGAAGTAAAAAGCATCGTTGATAAAATTAAGTCCTTTTGTATAATTAAAGGTAAAACAACTCTCTTAAAAGATTATTTTATTATTAGAAATGGACTGATATTAATTAAAGACGAGATTTTTATTTTAAATCCCAAGGAGAATCTAAAACTTAGGGATAACGAAGTATTCGTCAAAATCAAGGGTGAATTTGTTAAATTAAACGAGGAAGAAAAGAAAAGACTAAAAAAAATTTATAAAAGTAGATCCATTAGGTCTTATGGCTATAAAATGGAAGATTTTCATGGATATCTAATATACTTCAATAAGGAAGAATTTAAAAATCGCGATAAGAACAAAAGGAATGAGCTATTAAAAAAAAAATATCCCGTATTAACATCTTATCTACATCAATACAAAGAGGAACTGGAAAAGATATTAGCAAACGCAAAAGAAAACGAAAAAGATTTATATTTTCCTCGAAGGGGCAGTTTTATTATTAGAAATGGGATTGACACCAAGCGAAGTATAGTTAATCTTGAGCCTTTATATGATAAAAACCAAAAAATTTTCTTCAAATACATCTTAAAAGAAAACATATTTGGCTATTCAGAAGAAGTATATTACGCAACTTCCGATACTTACTTCTTATGGCCGAAAGATGATGAGACTAAAGTCGATTATTTATTTTTTATTGCTTATTTAAACTCCAAATTAGTTAATTTCTTATTTAAAGCTAATAACATTTCAATCAAGAGAAGTAAGACGAAATTAGAAGACCAATTATATGTTCCAAATTTACAAAGATTTCAATCTGACGAAGACTTTTCTAAAATGTCCTTAATAAAACTCTTAGCTATGTGGATGATTCAGTTCACAAATTTTGAGGAACCTCATAATTTAAAAGAAATCAAGGAAAAAATTCTTAAATTAAAGCTTTTTTCTAATGACAAGAATAGGAAGCTATTAAATAAAATATCCAAATTCATAGAACAAAATAATCAACAATCAGTTCAAAAAATTATTGATAAACTCCTTTTTGAATTATTTGGTTTGGAAGAGAAAGAAATAGATCTTTTAATAGAGAAATACTATTAGATGAGATAATAAAAATCTAACCAAATGAAATACCTCCTGATTTTGTTAACAATCTCAGATCATCCCATAAATAACTTGTGTCGATCATTGTAGGAGAATTGCAGCTATAACATTTCTCGCTCTCTTTAATGAATTTAACAAATTGAGGAAGTTGTAACACTTCACTAACAGATGTTTGTCGTAAATTAGCTATAGGTTTATCAATCTGAAGACAATTTTCAATGTCTCCATTGTAGTTTACAAACATGAAAACCTTTTTTGCGTGGCATAGGTATTGCTTTTTACCACCAATAAAATGGTTTAGATACATTTCTGAATTTAATATTTTCGAACCGTTCTTCTTAGCGTCTAAGATTTTTTCAAATGCTTTACTAATATCGTTATCATTCGCAGAAAGTATGCCTTTCTCATCTACATCACCATGTGAATAATGACGGACAGTATTTATTACATTAAAAGCTACGGGAATTCCAATCTTATCTGATAAAATTATCATTTCCTCAACACGATTTATGTTATATTTACTAATTGAAAAGCTAAGTTGTAGTGAAATCAATGGATAGCTTTCTTTAACAATAGTAACAGAATCCATTATTTTATCATACAATCCAGGCAACCCTCTAATCTGATCATGTTCTTCAGGTCTAGGGGAGTCCAGAGATAAAAGAATAAAATCTATATCATCTCCAAATTCTTTGATTTTATCTGGAAGGAACCAGCCATTCGTAACTATTCCAACAATTGTAAACTTTAACTCCTTTTTAACAAATTTAATAATTTCAGTAATATCTTTTCTAATGAGAGGTTCTCCACCCCAGAGAATAGTTACTAAAAATCCTGCTTCCTTTGCTTCCAAATATATGCGCTTGATTTCCTCAAGTGTTAGTTCATCTTTTTTCGTATTATTTTTCCAAAGACAAGTTTCACAATAGCAATTACATTTTAAAGTTGTAAGAAAGTGAAATATAAATGGCTTACCATTTCTCTCCTTAGCAGTTTTCGCAGCTAGCGCTAATTCAGCAATTTGCTGTTTTTTCTTTCTTTTTATTTGTTTACTAATTAACTCACGTTCCATAAATATATCTGTTATAACAGATTATTTATGATTAACGATATTAGTGTTTGTGTTTGATCAATGGATGAATTTGAATTTCCCCAATTTGACGATGTTGGTAGCTTCCCTCTACCCATTAATATCGATAAAGAGTCGTTTCATAGATTTTATTGGATTGCTTATAAAGCAATTGTAAATAAAAATGACATCTTTTTTAATAAAGGAATTCAGATTTATTTTATTAATCCCATGGTTGACTGCTTTAAATTTAAATTAAATGCCGGGGTTCAAATTATTAATTACCCGCAACTAATGAACATGCATACCCAATTTCTAAAACCTATTGAAGATTACGAAGTAAATCCTGGTTTAATTGATATTAACAAGGCTTGTATTCCTGAAATTTTGGTAATTGAAAAATATGCTAAAAAATATTACGAGGATACGGGTAACCCTATTAAGATTAAAATTTGTGTCACAGGACCGATTGAGTTATATGTTAAACAACATAGTTTCACAGTATATAACGATTTAGCTTTAAACTTTGCTAAATCAGTTAACTATTTCCTAAAAAATTCAATTCTTAATAACAAGTATTTAAAAACTTCAGTAATAGCGATTGATGAGCCTTCTTTTGGTTATACCGATCTCCTAAATATTAGCGACGACGAAATAATAAAAATTTTTGACAATTCTCTAGATGGAGTTAAAACAAAGGATATTACCACCCAAATTCATATACACACTTTAAATAGAGCAGATATTCCTTTAAAAAGCAAAAATATCGATGTTTTAACCTGTGAATACGCTTCAAATAAATCCAATAAGATTTCTAAAAAAATTTTAGATCAATTCGATAAATTTATTCGCGTTGGAATTTCCCGAACCAATATTGATAATATAATCGCGGAAACAATAGACTCTGGAAAAACATGGGAATATTTAAAAACCACCGAAGGCATGATGAGCCTTATTGACTCTAAAGAGAGAATTAAAAAGAATCTCCTTGACGCGTTAGAATTATATAAAGGGCGCTTAAGATTTGTTGGCCCCGATTGTGGATTGGGGGGGTGGCCATCTCAACAAGTTGCATCTGAATTATTACACCGAACTAGTGAAGCAATAAAAGAAGTTAAACTCAACTTTAATTAATGTCCTTGTACTTTTTCTTAATCGCGTAATATTGAAATTCTCAAAAAAAGTAGAAATTAAAATAGTTCTAATAAAAATATAAGACAAAAACCAATTTAAAAAAGTAGAAAATGATAATAGATTATTTAAATCAAACTATTCAATTAAAAATTTGTTATTTTGGTCCCGCACTTTCAGGGAAAACCACCACTATGAAATCGCTCTTTAATCATTTTGGAAAGAAGGATAAAGTGTTAAGTATTGAGAGTAGCGTATGTAGAACGTTATTCTTTGATTACGGAACCATTTCATTTAAAAACCAGCAATGGCTCCTCAAAATACACCTTTATTCTACAACGGGACAAGATTTCTATATAGTTACAAGACCAATTACACTACAAGCTATTGATGGGATTATTTTTGTAGCGGACTCACAGCAAAGTGTTTACTACAGAAATTTGACATCTTGGAACGAATTATGTAGTTATTTTGAAGACCATCTCATTAAAATGCCCAAAATCCTCTCATTTAACAAACAAGATTTACCGGATACATTTGATACTTCTGAGTTTTTAGAAAATATTAATTATTTTAAATATAAGAACTTAAAAATCAAAAAAACTATCGCAATACAAGGTGTAGGTGTTGTAGAGTCTTTTGAAGATTTAATTGGTCTAATATTTAAAAAAATATACAAATCACAATTGATTTCTCTAATGGAATAGAGATTCCTTCTTTTTCTTAAATTGCTTAAGTAAGGAAAAAAAAAAATTTTTTTTTAAGTGTTAACCACTTATTTTAAAAAATCGATACATTAAAATAGGTAAAGCAATTAATGTCAATTAGAAGTTGACATAATTTTATAGAAGGTGATCTTTTTGTCAGACGAGTTTGATGACGATTATTATGATTTTTTAGAACGGATTAAAAAACTCCTTAAAATAGATAAAGGGGTTTTTGATGTGGATTTTTTATTTTTGCCTGAATCAAATTTTGATCCAAACCTAAATCTCCAAAATAAAAAAGTAGAAGGATTTAAGGTCACATATCATTTTGAATCTGGAATGGAAAAACCAGAGATAAAGATCGAAGGCGATTTTGACAAGAAAAAACTTCAAGAATATTTTAAGAAATTGAACCTTTCATCATACCCTCAATTTAAAATGTTAAGAAAATCGGGAAAAAAACAGGTAATGAATGTAGGTACACTTTCCTTAAAACCGGATTTTGAGCGAGAAGACTTCTTGGAAAAAGAACCTTATTACGAATTAAATGTGTATGATGATTACGCTGAAATTGTCATAGAAATTCCGGGAATAGAAAAAGGCCATATTATTTTAAGTTTAAGCGAGGATGGAAGAAAACTGAAAATATTGACTGAAAGTAATTTCCAAAATTTTGAAAAGGAACTACAATTACCGTTTGAATCCATCATGAAGGATCATGTTGTAGAGGTCAACAACGGAATTGTATCTATTATTATGCGAAAAATAAACAAAAAAATTAATAAACAAAAATCAAGATAATAAGAATATCGATTAAAGCTGGTATAAAAAGATGAGTGGGATTTCAAGTGGTTATGAAGGAAAAGAAAATAGGTTAAGAGTAAAAGACGCATTCAAAGAAGATTCTGGCAAAGGTAGGGTAAGAATTGACCCTTATATAACCAGCAAGTTAAACTTAAAAAATGGTGATGCGATTGAGATATATTCTCCCTTAACAAAATCAAAGACAGCTGCATTATTATATCCCGGTAAACCCGAAGATAAAGGGACTGGAATCCTAAGGCTCGATTCGTCTTTAAGAAGGAATATAGAAGTAACGATTGATGATTATGTAGAGATTCGTAAAATTGAAGCGATTTTAGCCGACAAAGTAGTATTCGCAAGTTTAACAGAGCCAGTTATAATTAGCCCTAGACAACTAAATACATTACTAGAAAATAGAGTAATAACTAAAAATGATGTTATAAGCTTTTGGAATTATCGTAAAAAATACGACTTAATAATCGTAGATTTTGAACCAAAGGCTATTGCGGTCAGAATTCACCTCGGAACAAAAATTAAATTAAGCGAAAAAACACATAAAGAACTTGTAGAAAGAGAAAAATCAAGAGTAAGCTATGAGGATATTGGTGGATTAGAAGAGGAAATTCAGAGAATTCGTGAAATGATCGAATTACCAATGAGACATCCTGAATTGTTTAAAAGAATAGGAATAGATCCTCCTAAGGGAGTCTTGCTTCATGGTCCTCCGGGAACGGGTAAAACTTTATTAGCAAGGGCGGTAGCTTTCGAGACTGACGCTTATTTTATTACAATTAGCGGTCCTGAAATTATGAGTAAGTTTTATGGACAAAGTGAACAAAACCTTAGGAATATTTTTGACGACGCTAAGAATAACGCTCCTTCAATAATATTTATCGATGAATTAGATTCGATAGCCCCAAAAAGAGGGGAGGTCACTGGAGAGGTTGAGAGAAGGGTAGTAGCTCAGTTACTCTCTCTACTCGATGGTTTAGAAGGAAGAGGTGAAATTATCGTCATTGGAGCAACAAATCGAGTAAACGATATTGATATTGCACTAAGAAGGCCTGGTAGATTTGACAAAGAAATTGAGATTGGCGTACCTGATACGCACGGTCGATATGAAATATTACAAATTCACACGCGTGGTATGCCGTTAGATGATGATGTGGATCTTAGAACTATTGCAGAAAAAACTCATGGTTTTGTAGGTGCAGATATTGAAGCGTTAGCTAAAGAAGCGGCGATGCTATCTATTAGAAAAATCCTTCCAAAAATAGATTTAGACAAGCCAATTCCTTTTGAAGTTTTAAGTTCAATTAAAATAAAAATGGAAAATTTTACCTTGGCGTTAAATAACATCGAACCTTCGGCCTTAAGGGAAGTAATTATTTCCCAACCCACAGAAACTTGGGAAGATGTTGGAGGACTAGAAGATGCCAAATTACAATTAAGAGAAATTATTGAATGGCCATTGAAGTATCCTGAATTATATAAACATTTATCTTCAAAACCGCCAAGTGGAATTTTATTGTTTGGACCCCCTGGTACTGGAAAAACTCTGTTAGCAAGAGCTTTAGCTCATGAAACCGAAATAAATTTTATCTCAGTGAAAGGTCCAGAATTTCTATCTAAATGGGTTGGTGAAAGTTCAAAGGCAGTGAGAGAAACATTTAGAAAAGCGAGGTCAGCATCTCCGTGCATTATATTTTTTGACGAGATCGATGCAATTGCAGGAGTGAGAGGGAGGTCTGCAAGTTCAGAGGTAACTGATCAAGTTATTTCCCAACTATTAACTGAAATGGACGGTTTAGAAGATTTAAAAAATGTTATTTTACTCGCTGCGACAAATCGACCTGACATGCTTGACCCCGCGTTATTACGTTCTGGAAGGTTTGGAAGACATATCGAGGTTTCTATGCCAGATTTAGAATCACGTAAAGCTATATTTAAAATTCACCTTAAAAATAAACCACTAGCAAGTGATGTTAATATTGAGAGCTTAATTGAAGGTTTCGAGGGATATACTGGTGCTGATATCCAGGCCCTTTCTGAAGAAGCGACATTATTGACAATCAGAAGAGCTATTCCAGCCTTTAACGAAAAGAGGAAGGAAATACAAGACTATAATATTCAACTAGAACAATTACAATCAGAAAAAGCTAGTAATAAAGACATACAAGAATTAGAAGAGAAAATTAAACACATTCGGTCTCAATTAGTTAATGAAGTTGTAATATCAAAAGCAGATTTCGATGAGGCACTTGAAAAAATCCTTAAAGGAGCAGATAGAGCCAAAAAAATTCACGATCAATATTCAAAAGCACCTGAAGAACTGTATAAATAAAAAATTAAATTAATAGATTAAAAAGATGATAAAAATGGAAGTGGAAAAAGAGAGTCAGACCAAGCAATTCATTAGCTTAGATAGCTTATTAGAAATGCTAGGAAATCCCACTAGAAGAATTATATTGTCAAAACTGGCAAAAGTTCCCCACTCCCCATCAGAATTAGCTAAAATCTTAGGCATTTCAAGGCAAGCAGTACATAGCCAGTTAGATCTCTTAA
>Ga0209977_10000970_pt1 | contig 12119 bp, 13 predicted proteins | sample SumtaG_2_FD_183113 | JGI IMG/M metagenome (GOLD analysis project Ga0209977, IMG submission 183113) | Deep subsurface microbial communities from Indian Ocean to uncover new lineages of life (NeLLi) - Sumatra_00607 metaG (SPAdes) (version 2) | ecosystem: Environmental > Aquatic > Marine > Oceanic... | reverse complement strand
AGCGTTATAATCTGTTTTCAGATAAATTTCTTTGTAATTTAACGCTCTTCTAGATATATCTTTAAATATTCTGCCAGACATAGGCATAGGATATTCAATATAGAATTTAATCCCATTCCAAGATAAATCGTTATGACTTGCTGTAAGGACAATAATAAGATTAATATCCTCATATAAAGCTACAGATGCAGCACCATATGGAGAAGATACTTTGGATTCATTTGGAGAATCTTGCTGATGATATATCTGAAACCCGTCATAGGCAAAAATTTCAGAGCAATATAGCAATAATAAACTTTTGCTTAGACGATTATCAGTAACGATCAACACTTTTAAATTTCGGTTACCTTTTAATTCTATGTAGTGTTGACTAATTGCTTTAAAGACTCTTAAAAATAAAAAGAGCTTCCTATTTGGGAGATAGTATCTTTTGTTTTCTTCTATGATATCACAAATTTGAATCCTTAATCCTGATGTGGGTGCTACTATAGGGTTAATGATATTTTTTTCTCTTTCTGTTAACTCAGGTAATTTGAGAGTTTTAATTCCTTTTTCTGAATCCTCTAATTTAATATCTTCTATATTAAGTTCAATCAGTTAAGTCACCAATATTTACTATGATGATTATGAATAGGATTGAAAATCTTAAAATTATTATTATTTCAAAATAGAATAATAAAACAAAATTAATCACTAATTTGTGAAATTTCTTTTATAGCTTCTTTTAATATTGCTAATATTTTTTCACGATACATGGGTTCAATAGCAATCATTCCATGTGTCTTAATAGTTCGTTTTTCACTAGATAGAATCTTTTCACAAAACTCTGGGGTAAGCCTATTTGGTAAGTCTTGTTTATTAGCAATACCTATTACCAGTTTATCTGGATAATGCTTATCAAGTAGATCATGAATAATGTCTTTTGTTGGATTTATATTCTCATAAGTGGAATCAGTAACAAGTATAACCATGTCCGTACCCGCAGCTAAACTCTTCCATAAAGAGTGAAATTGTTTTTGCCCAGCGAAGTCCCACAGAGTAATAGATCTTTCGAATTCATCTCCGTCATAAGATGCTATGTCTGCTGTAATTGTAGGCACATATTCAAGGTCTACATCTTGTCCACATATTAATTTTGTTAATGTAGTTTTCCCTACGCCCCCTAGACCAAGAATAGAAATCTTAATTGCTCCTAAAATAAGATTATCTAATTCCTTTTCAAATTCGTAAAAAATTGTTCGATTTCCTGCCCAACTCCCACTCTCAAGCATTTTACCATATTTATCTATGAACCTTGCTCTTACACTCAAAATTTTTGAATTAACTATAGCATCATCGTCTTCGAGATCTGTACAAACTACAATAATAATTGTGTCTATAATAGTGTAAAAATATTTGAAATCCTCTGTTTGTGTGCTTTTGATATCACTTTGGCTAATTTCTTTCATAAAACCTGAAAAAGCGCTTAAGAATCCTGCTAATAAATCTCTATCTACTTCTGAAGTTCCGTAATTCCTGAATAATAATGACTTACCGTCCTTAGTAAGAATATTTATGTACTGAATCAACTTTTCCACTTGAGAAGTTTTTTATAAAAGCATTATCATTATAATTATTAATTAAATAATAAATTTCAATAAAAAATAAATTTTGTAATAGTTCTCATTTTTAATCTATAGATAACTTTCTATAATATAAATTTAGAGAGGAAATTTGATGAACCCTTCAGAAAATAAGGATGAAAAAATTGAAAAATTCGCATCAATCCTCGAGAAATTTGGGCTCGATATCATCACAAAAATGGGACAAACTAATTTAAAGATAAATACACTAACTGATAAAGTTGATCAATTAAGTAAAGCAACAATCGATGTAAAAGCGTTATTACCTCAACTAACCAATGTTATTGAAAATCAAAAAATTCTGGAAGCTGAACTTGACCTAATTAGAACATTAATTCAAAGATCTGATATTTCATTTCAATCAAAAGATGTGGAGGCTGAAGCAGTTGAACGTGATATATCTGCAACAGACAGAAAACAGTCAATAATAGATGAATTTAACAGCTTAGTGAAGTATTTGGATGAAAATGATGATCCCCAACCAGTAATAACTAATTTAGAGAACATAAAAGAAGAAATATTTGTTTTTACTGGAGGTCATAGGATTCTTTATGAAATAGGGCAGTTTAATAATAAACTAAATGGTTTAGAGTCTCTTCCCGAAGAAATAAAAGAAGATCTAAAAGAAAAAATTACATTTTGGATAAATAAATTAACCGTAAAGGGATAAAATTAGGTTTTAAATTTATACTTATAGATAATAATTCCAATTAGAATTACCCCTGCAGCGACTCCTATTATAACAGTTATCGAGACAACTAACACTACGTTATTTGGTTGTTTTATTAATGTTAAAGTTGATATTACCTCATTATTACTTATAACATCTTGTTTTATCAAGATTCCTTGTTCGTTATAAGTGAGAATGGTTTGATTATTAGCAATATCAATAGTTATCGTGTTGCCAATAACATTTGCAGACCAAGCTGTATAACCTTCAATGAATCCTTTCACAATATTTACATCTACAGGGTCATCCGGAATAATATAATACCCTCCGTAGCCTTGCATTAAAAGATTATTCATGTATTGATCGTATCTAAATAATTGATGGGTTTTATTATAAACCAAGCATGTCTGATTTTGAAATTTTATGGAATCAACAATTAACACTTCATATGTTTTAGTATTGGACTTGAGCTTACTGACGTTTATGTTGACGACCAAAGCACTGATTATTTCGTAATACTGAAATATACTTACAATCTCCACTTTAATTTTCAATGGTTCAGGAACTACATTATCATCAAAGTCATATACTATGAAATCCTCTTCATCTACAGGGATTGAAGAATCACCGTGCTTAAATCCCGCAAAAACGGGACTAATACACCCGGAAAAAACCAGAAAGAAAAATAAGATATTCCCCAAGATATATTTTTTTAATTTCATCAAAATTTAATGGTTAGCATTCAAAAAAAAGCTTTTCCTAATTTACTTATCCTAAATTAGGTTTAAAAAAAATACTATTCCTGCAATTTTGAAAGAAGTGTAAGTTCACCTATTTTGTGGAAAATTTCAGAAACATTCTCTCCTGTTAATGCAGATGTTTCGAAAAAGGGGGCATTCAGTTTTTGGGATAAGTGTTCTGCCATAGGTAATATAATCTTTTTCTCATCTTTCAAATCTATTTTATTGCCTATTAAAATCCGGGGAATTCCTGAAAGCGCATATTTCACGGCTGTAGAATACCAATTATTTACATTTGAGAAGGAACTTGATCGAGTAACATCGTAAACTAACATCATTCCATCTGCACCATTAAAGTATGGACGATGCAGCATGTAAAATTGTGGTTGTCCAGCCACGTCCCAAATCATTAAGCTCACATTTGTATCCTTTCCCATGTCGTTCTTTACAGTGACTTTTTCTTTGGTGATGTTTACGCTAGATACTGCGAAATGCCTAACCTATTACGCCTACAGTAGGAACGTATTCATACTGAAATTTATCACCACAGAAATTAGTCAAAAGGCTTGTTTTTCCGACAGCTGGATCACCAATCACTATTATCTTATATATCATCTCAGAGCGTTCGTGATACACTAATTCGTCATCATCTTTATTTTCAGTCATGGTATATTATTTTCTTTTTCGATTTTTAATTAATTAATTAATGAAATTCGGATATAAAAATGTTAATTATTCCTTTTTAAATTGAATTTGTTTAGAGATTTCAAATTTTGAAGTTTTAATATTTTCACGAGAGATGAAGTAAATTTTGTCGAGCAGAAATTTGATTTCTTTCCAAGTTTTCTGTAAATTGTTAATTATCTCATGCAATTTGTTCTTCCCTTTGATTTGACCAACGCTTAAATGGGGTCTAAAACTATTTTTATATTTATTTACATCGTCACAATCAGGTACAATTTTCAGAATTTCTGCTTGTAAATTAACTATTAAATCAGCTGGTTCAGGATCAAGCCACAGAGTATATTTTTGATGCCCATGGCTAAAGTATTTAAAATTTGATAGAGATAATTCGAATGGTTTAAGATCTCTACATTTTTCAGAAAATGCTTTTTCAAGAGCTACATATTCAGTTTTAGGCATAAATGGGTAGAGTAAAGTTATATGAGGCATCCATCTATGAATATTTCGGTCATATATTTTGCGAATCTCTTGTATTGATTCCCATTTTTCTTCTGGAGGTATTATCACAACAGCAGAAGTATAATCTTTTCTCATTAAATTTAGCTTATTATTTTGTTAAGTGTTTCTTATAACCTAATGAAAATTAATTAAAAGATTTTTATTTAAGAAAAGTCTAATTGTAATTTGAAGAATGAAAATAAAACAAAGGCACTTTATTCGAAAATCCGAGTTAAACGTTCTTAAAGATGAGATCTTAACACAATACAACCAAGAATTCATTGATCAAATTTTCCCTAAAAAAAGCAATGTAGAACTTATACAAACTGAATCTGGAGATATTTTATTTGCCGTTAACAATGAACTAAAACTTTGGAAGTCTAAGTATGGATATATCCCAGTATTAACCCTTCTTTTAAACAATAGAGTAGATTTAAAAACAATTGTAGTAGATTTTGGAGCCGTACGTTATGTCACTAACGGTGCTGATGTAATGAGACCCGGAATCACGAAGATTGATCCATCCATCAAGAAAGATGATATTGTAAAAATAGAAGAAGAAACAAAACACAGGGCATTAGCTGTAGGAAAAGCTATGTTTGATGCTTCAGAAATGGAAACAAAGACTTCTGGGAAAGTTGTAAAGAATCTTCATACAATTCAAGATCCTATTTGGCAATTTGAAAAACAATTCAAGTAAATTCTGCCTTTAATATTGATTCCATTAAAAATCTATCTGATTTTGTTAAATCATTAATAGGATGGCTTTCTGATTCATAATAATCTATTAAATAGCCACATTCTCTAAAATTACATAAACTGAGTATCATTTTTAATCCTTCTGCAATAATTTGTTTGCTTTCAATCTCATCAGATGCTTTTATCAATTTGATAATTGAATTTGACTTCCATATTTCATTATCATGGAGATTTTCTTCTAAACAAACAAATTCTTCAAAAATATCATGAAAAAACTCAGTTTCTGTAATCAATTTTAGTTTAAACCACCTTAACCCTTAAATATTAGATAAACTAATTCCCCAATTATTAACTAGTTAATATTTATTTTTAATACGAATCATTTCAGAGAATTTTCGTTATATTAATACACACATAAGAGAAAATCTATAAATTGCATGAATTGAGCACTTCTTCCAAGATGAGGCATCGAAATCAGTTGTTTTAATTTAACTAATATGATTTAGTTGATTATCAATAAATTAAAAAATCTCATGATACCTGGATATCTCTGTGATAAGAGTAAATTTCCAATTGAAATTATTATAGTCTAACCCCAAGTAAAAAATTTTTAGTAAATGGTTCTGGGTTTTTTACTTTATGATTTATAAATGATTTTGAAATCTTAGTTTCTTGTGTAGTGTAAAAATAAAGTTTCATAATATCTGTGTGATATTGTGTTCTATGCATATTACACGATGTTATAATTAGACTTTATTTTATATTACATGGAGCTATATATCGATGATATATCGATGGTAAATTAATAAACATATCTCGATGACTCATCAAATTAACAATAAAAAGAGGTTGTGTGTGAAAAAATGTCAATGTATAGATCGTATTTATTAAAAAATAACTTCTGGGCAAAAAAAGGAAATGAAAAGTATCCAGCAGCAGAAAAGGTTTTTATTAAACATGATTCCGAGGTAGGGGGAATTTATGCTATCATTTTAAACGATAAGAAAGGAGTAAAGATGATGGTGGAAGGGAAGGATTACTTTTTCAATAACTTTGATAAATTGGATTCTTTTCTAACTCGTCTTCAGCAGAGAAAAGATAATTTTATGAAAATTCTCAGAAGAAAAAATATTTCCCAGAGATTAAGGATGTTAGATATTTAAAGATTTTTAAAAAAATTTTTTACCCTTATTTTATTATTTATAGATAGGTTGTAGTCCTGTTTGGAAATGCCTTAATCGTAGTTCTGCTCCGCGAGAAATTTTGACTTTTGGAATATTTTCCCTATTATTATATAACTCTATTATCGCAGCAACGGCATAATCAATATGGGAGGGACCATAGACATTTCTCGGTACAGCAAATCGAACCAAATTTAAAACTCCTTTTCTTTGGTCAGGTGATTTTTTATCCCATTCAAAAGCAAAAGGTCCTAATTCAGCGGCTCTAATACCGTAGTGTCTGATTAATTCGATAGTAAAGCCTACACCCCTAAAATCATCTGGTTTTGTATATGAGTCTTCAAAAAATTTATCCATATTAAGATAAACTGCATGTCCTCCAGCAGGGAGTATAACTGGAACATTATTTTGAGCAAGATTTCGAGCAAAGTTCCTCACTTGAAATTTTCGTTCATTCAAATAGGGTTCTTGCACAACCTCATATAACCCTGTAGCAAGGGCCATAATATCTCTACCTGACATTGCTCCGTAGCTATCATTCCCAAAAGTTAAAATTTGTTTTTCTTTCAATTTAATACCTATGTCTTCTTTGATTGAAAACTTTTTATGGAAAGTTCCTTTATCTCTAAAAAAGAATCCACCACCAATGTTCGCTAGTCCATCTTTTTTGAAACTTATTGTGAAGCCCTCTATATATGAAAACATTTCTTGGACGATACTTGGGATAGAACGATCTTGATATCCTTTTTCAAATTCTTTAATAAAATTAGCATTCTCAGCAAATCTACAGGCGTCAAAAAAAAGAGGAATATCATATTTCACTGCTATTTTGTGAACCTCTCTTATATTTTTCATCGCAACAGGTTGTCCTGCAGCGGTATTATTGGTAATTGTTATATAGATTAATGGAACAGAATCTACTCCTTTTTCTTGAATTAACCTTTCTAGTCCTTCAATATCCATGTTACCCTTGAAAGGATTATTATTATCCATCTGATCATAAGGAAACTCATCCAATAGGTTAGCAGAAAAGAGATTAACGGGAGTTATGCCATTAGCCATGATATTTGCTTCTGTTGTATCGAAATGACCATTATTTGGGATAAAATATTCTCTATTGGGATCTTTTTCTCTCAGAATAGGAGCAATAGTAGAAAAAAGTAAGTGTTCAGCACATCTGCCTTGAGGAACTATAAATGCGTTCGGGCGTGTAAGTTGGTGTACCCCACCGTTAACGAACCCTCCTTCAAATGAAGTGAGATAAAGCTCGTCCATTAATTTTTTCACGTTTGTTTCTCCAGAAAGTATCAGATTAATAGCTCTTTTTGGTTTGTCGCCGCGTTCGAAAGTATCTCTCACTGCCTCTAAAAGTACATAATACCCTTTATTACGAGCGTAAGATTCGTCCCCATGAAAAAGGGCAGCCCATTGTAAATCGGTCATAGTACCTGATCCAGAATCCGATAAGAAATCTACAAATAATAAATCTGCGGGAAATGAAAACATATTATATTCGGTCTTTTTAAGTGCGTATTCACGTTGTTCTTTTGTAACCTTCTTAATAGTCCTAACTACCAGCGGTTTATTTGCAGGAATTGGCACACCTAAATCATTTTGCGATTTCACTAAGTATCCACCAAAAATGAGTTTTTCATAATAAGTAGTGTTTAAAATTAGTTTTCCAATGTTTAATAATTTATAGCAATTTCTTTCTGTATACATTATGAGCTTATTCTATTTGGATTTCAAAAAAGCTATTATTAGTAAATAACTTAGGATAATATATGACAACAGAAGAAGTCGGAGACCCATATGAAAAAATATTACAAAACATGCGAGAATATCCTAGTGATATACCAATAAACAATGGTAAAATATCTGAGGCATTCAGAGAATTCATTACATTGTTATTCACTCCTGAAGAAGCGGAGATTGCGCAATACTTGACAGTAAGACCTCAATCGGTTGGGACAATTTCAAAAAAATTGGGTAAGGATCGGGAAGATGCGAAGAAAATTTTAGAGAAGATGGCGATGGATGGAGTAATTCAAGATATAGGAGGTTTTTCTTACTTTATAGCTATGCCCCATCTATTAAACATGGGATTCAAATATTCAAAAACATTTGAAAGAATGGGAAAAAAAGGTGCCGAGTTATATCAGCAATTCTTTATTGAAGAAAAATTTTATAAAAGATATGAATCTTCAGATTATGGTACTCCTCTCACAAGAATCGTACCGATAAATATATCAATTGATCACCAATCTCTTATCTCAAATGTCGAAGAAATACATGGAATAATAGAAAATTGCATGGGACCGATTGTAATAACAGATTGTCCCTGTCGAAATCGGACAGAAACATTAGAAATACGGGAATGTAAAGATAAGTATCCAATACATGAATCCTGTTTTCAAGTTGGTCTATTTGGAAAATATTTTTTAAGAAGAGGAGAGGGAAGAGAATTATCTCGTGAAGAAGCACATAAAACAATAGATAAATTGGCACAATTAGGATTAGTGTTTACGACTGAAAACATAGAAAGTACAATGCACCAAGTAATTTGCTGTTGTTGTGATTGTTGTTGCGCCATGTTGAGAGGTATAACTCGTTTTGAAGATAAGAATGAAAATTGTACTGCTAAATCTAATTATATCTCAAGCGTAAATCAGGAGTTATGTAAAGGATGTGGATTATGCGGTGAAAGATGTCCGTTTCAGGCAATTACAATAGAGAATGATAAATCTTATGTAAATGGTAAAAAATGCTATGGTTGTGGTGTTTGTGCGGTAACTTGTCCAACGAAGGCCATAAAACTTCATCGTATTGAGCGTTCGCATCTCTATAAAAATCCTCTAGAGTTAATGCAGAAAATATATCAAGAAAATAGAACTGAAAAATAAAAAATAGGATTACTTTTTTTTGCTTACCATAAGTATATTTTTTAGGTATACGATTTGATTTTCAAAGCTATTTCAAAGCTGGCTCCACCAGACCGAGATCAATCATGGTTTGCCCGGTCTCGTACAACGTATCTTTGATGGCATGAGTCTTGAGACCGAGTTCCTCGCGTGCCCGATCACAACGGGCGAGCGGTGCTTGGTAGACTTTGCCATATTTCTCGAGGATCTGGTTGATTTCCTCCGGCGGACCGCCCACATTGATCTGTGGAAATAACTCCTGCAAGTGCGCTTGTAGTTGTAACACGTCAATTTCACCGGATTCGTCTGTGGCACTCAGTTGATAGCGCGCCCCGTTTTTACAGATGTCACTTTCAATCATTAGCGCCTGTGATTCGCCGACGTCGCAAACATCAACGATGTTCCATAATGCATTCCATTGCCGTTCGCAGGTCTTCCCAGCTAGCATACGACCAAGCCACCATTGCCAAGAGTATACGCGTTCGTGAACCCGGGAAAGAAGTGATCCTAATACTGTAAGCGGACATACAGAAATGGCGTCAAAACGCCCATCCTTCTCGGCAAAGCGGTATGCTATGTGTTCACACTCGACCTTGGCCATTGAATAAGCCATTTCACCATCCTGGTCGATTCTATTTGAAGACCAGTTTGGATCACTCTCACGATTGTCTGTAGCCCAATCTTTCTCGGTAAAGATATAACCTGACTTCATTGGGTGATGGATGGCAGAAAAGGAGCTCGTATAAATGAACCGTTTTACCGTACCAACTTTCTTGACCGAATTAAGGACGTTCTTGGTGCCATTCAAGGCACCATCGTATACCTGTCGGGGATTATTGGCACCACCATAACCCATGGGTGTGCCAGCATGGAGCACAGCACTACAATCCGAGAATGGTACGTCATAGCTACCCTCCTTGAGCAGATTGGCGGAAAAAAGCTCCAAATGACCGGAGTAGTCGTCCCCGTTGAGTGCCAGTAAATGTTTAGTCTTGTCTGGGTTGTTCAGATCGGTCACACATGCGTGTACTGTGTATCCTCGCTTCATCAATGCGACCACCACATGGGAACCGACATAACCCGAGGCACCGGTCACTGCAACCGGACCATCCGATGATGTTACTGCAGGCATTTTCCCCTCCTCAAATGTCTATGAATGCAACAGCAAAAAATTAGTTTTATTTTTCTCATTATATTCATCTTTTATTTGAATTAATATATAATTTTTAAAATAGGTAAATCTATTTTGTATTATTTAATTATAAGCACTTCTTTTAGGTATGCGAGGTCTAACGGTTATAATTTCTCTTAAGAGTTTTTCAACTAATTTATTTTTTAACTCCTTTTCAATGTTCCATAGATTAGAAACCTCATAAGGATCAGCTTCATAATCAAAAATATCTCCGAAATTATCGTATCCATCATATAATGTCAAACGGTGGTTTTCGGTTATTAGAGTTCGAAGTCTGAATATTTTATCTTGAGCAATTTCTTCATCATGCTCAATTAAAACTTGTTGTCTTACCTTATTAGTTGGCTCTTTCAATATTGGGATTAAATCGTATCCTTGCATTCCTTCAGGGTGTAACTTCTCATTAATACCCAATAAGTTTAAAATTGTTTTTGGTAAATCAACTGTTCCCACTAAAGAATGTGTAACAGTAGAGTTAGTCAAATTAGGAATTTTCCATATAAGTGGCATGTTGATAACACTACGAAAGTGTGCGGGTCCCTTCAATATAAGTCCATGATCTCCGCAATAATCTCCATGGTCACTTGTAAAAATTATCATTGTATTCTCTGATAAGCCTGTCTTTTCTAGAGTTTTAAGAATTCTTCCCACATTATCATCAATCATTGCAATTGAACCATAAGTAAGGGCTGTGAATATTTTTGCGGTTTCTTCATCTACTTTTTGAGGGAGAAGATGAACAAAACGCTTATCTTTCAATTGGTTGCCAATAAATGGGTGGTTAAGTAAATTTTCTCCATCATTAAAGTTTAACGGGAGCTCAATATCTTCTGGTTTATATAAATCTTTATATTTCCCAGGAGGACACACGGGATGATGTGGATCGGGGAAAGAACAATGTAGGAAAAAGTTTTCCTGCTCATATTTTCCTTCAGAGAATTGTTCAAGGTATTCAATTGATTTTTCCGCTATGTAGGTTGTAGGATATAAGTCTTCAGGAATTATGGTCTCATAATATATTTTGAATATATTTCGAATATCATTTTTCCAAATATCAATCTTATCAAAATTTTTTTCCTCCAACCACTCAAGATAATGCCCTGTTATTACATCGCCATGACCATTGGTCATAAAAACATCATCAAAACCATAATATGGCATTGGAAGAGAAGATGATAGCAACTTTCCGCTCATTCCTTTAAGAATCTCCTCAAATGAGGATACTTTTCTGTCATTTGAATTTGCATAGAAGTTAAAGTGTAATTTTCCAACGTTACATGTATGATATCCAGAATCTCGTAGTGTTCCTGAAAGTAATGGTAGGTTGGGATTTAAATTTATTCCATTTGAACGTGTACCATGAACGCTTGGATATAAGCCGGTGAAAAAACTTGCTCGATTTGGCATACAGATAGGTGTTGAGCAATAATAATTAGTAAACCTGACACCATCCTCAGCGATGCTATCAATATGTGGTGTTCTTAACAGGGGATTTCCCATACAACTTAAATGATCTGCACGCTGCTGGTCAGTTATAATGAATAATACGTTCATTTTTTCGCTCATCCTTGTCATAACCTCATTTTTTCAAGGGTATACCATTTGAACATGATACGTTGACTTGACAGAGTCCACATGAATAGATCGGTCATCCCCCGAACAAAACCCAACTATGACATCGGGCTCCCAAATAAGAATTCCATCGACTCCCGTCATTCTATTGCTTTCATCCTCTCTTAAGAAGGAATTTATCTTATCATAGAACCATTCTTTATTTAACATGATCTTTCAATTTTCTTCTTATTTTCTAAGTAATTGCTCCAGTTAAAACTTATTTTTTATATAATAAAATCGGATAGGAATGAGTACAATATAGAGAAATATATCAACTATAGACTTAGCATTCACAAAG
>Ga0209977_10000969_pt1 | contig 12124 bp, 6 predicted proteins | sample SumtaG_2_FD_183113 | JGI IMG/M metagenome (GOLD analysis project Ga0209977, IMG submission 183113) | Deep subsurface microbial communities from Indian Ocean to uncover new lineages of life (NeLLi) - Sumatra_00607 metaG (SPAdes) (version 2) | ecosystem: Environmental > Aquatic > Marine > Oceanic... | reverse complement strand
AGAGATTTCAGGTATTCATTATTCGAGGGAACGATATTTTTCAAACGGAAGAAGCCGTTTCCTTGCGGCTCCAATTTTTGCTTGAGCAGAAATAGCCATTCTGGATGGGTAAAGTCGCCTGTGGCTAGAAGTCGTATTCCCTTTATCTTGGCCCAGTAGGCAAGGGTATCCAGAACCATCTTCCGGGAAGTGGCTCTTGAGAATTTGGAATGGATATGCAGGTCAGCTACATACTTCATCGTGGTTAGATTAAGTTTAAGAAATAAAGAATGACATTTCAAGGAAAAGAATAATAAAATAAGAATTTCCCTTACAAATGAGTTAAGCAATAAGCTCTATTGTCATGCAAAAATGTAAATTGGAAGTGATGCGAAATCCAAAAATTTGAATCAAATCCAAAAATTTGAATAAGCATTCAATCTGATTTAAACTAGAGTTTTGTAACAGATTGATAATAAATAAATTACGATATCTGCTCATATGTTTAATGTTGGCACGGATTTTGCTTGTAGAGAGAGTAAGTCTAATAATTTCAAATTATGAGGAGGTGATAATCAAGCAGGCGATGAATATCTAGGTTAATGGTTAGAGTGGGGGGTTAAATCTAGGTTTTGCAAGAGATGAAACGCTCCCTCTAGGGCAGAGGTTAATTTTGTTCGACAATTAACATCTAACACAAGATGCCGAACAAAAAAGATTTTGAATCCCGAGCAATCCTGAAAAAGGGATATGCGGGATAAAAGGAGGAAAAAAATTGAGTAAATTTCGAACTTTCTTTTTTGCACTTCTTGGTCTGATCCTGATGAGCGGGTTGCTGACAGCGCAAGAACTCACAACTGGAAAGATCGTCGGGACTGTCACAGATGATGAAGGAACCTCTCTCCCTGGCGTAACAGTAGAAGCATCGAGCCCGAAGATGATGGGCAAATCTGCGGTAATAACTGATGAAAATGGAGTCTATCGTATTTTTGCATTGAGTCGTGGAGAATATACAATCAGATATACTCTTGCAGGATTCACTACTGTTATCAGGAAGGATATTTTCATGCAGGTGCAACAGACTATCACAGTTGATATCGAAATGACGCCAGGTACAATTGAGGAAGAAATTACTGTTTTGGGACGCTCTCCTTTAATTGATGTGAAGAGCACGTACAAGGGAATGGTCTTGAGTAAAGAAATGTTTCTGCTGCTTCCCAGGGGTAGAAACTTCGACACGTTGGTTACTGCAGTTCCAGGTGTTAACTTTGAAGCCTGGGCTGGGGGTCTCAATGATGATGGTGCTAGATCGAGTGGGTTGTCAGTGGATGGTGCTTCCGGTGCTGAAAACATGTATTATATTGATGGTACAGATGTTACCAATATGGAGCTAGGAATAAGAGGTCAAAGCGCTGCTTTCGAATTTATTGACGAAATTCAGATCAAAGCCAGCGGCTACCAGGCAGAGTATGGTGGTGCCTTGGGCGGTGTTATCAATGTGATTACCCGCTCCGGCGGAAATGAATTCCATGGTGAAGTTATAGGCTACTACAGCGGTTCTGCGCTAAGGGGCAAGGAGAGAAACCTTCTCCGCCTGGACCCAACAGATACGACCAAAGCTGAGTATGTCAATTATCAAGATCTGTATGGAAAAAACAGAGAACACAGATACGAAGTTGGGTTTAGTCTTGGCGGTTATATTATTAAGGATAAGCTATGGTTCTTTGGCTCCTACCTGCCAGTGTTTCGCCGTAGGATAAGACCCGCCTATTTTTCATTCGACGATTCGAGTAGAGATTCCAAGCGGAACGATGATTATCAAAATTTCCAGGCTAAAATAACTGCTCAACCCTTTGGCGCTTTACGCTTGAGCGCTAGTATTGTTAATAATTTCCGCAAATACAAGGGTCTGCTTCCACCGCGAGATGGCTCAGGAAACCCAGACACAGATTATGAGGCTTATGGTTTCAGCTTTCCTAACTGGTCTGCTAGTGGAAGTGCTGATTTAACCATAGGAACCAACTTATTGATCTCCCTCCGGGGTGGTTTTTTCCATCAAAATCAGACTGACCAATTGCTAGTTCCCTCTGAACCAGTTTATCAGTTTATTCAGGAGACGGGTGGATACCCTGACACCACAAACCAACACATGGATATTCCCGACCAATACAAAAGAGATGCCGGATATCAGAATTACCCCAGAAGTCAAGTTTTTGCTACAGAGAAACTGATCAGAGACAAAGGATATGTCAATGTGGATTTCAATTATTTCTTGGATCTTGGTGGTGAGCATTCCTTAAAAGCAGGTGTTCAATGGGTTCGCCAGAAGGAAGATGTGGATGATTCAAGCGCTCATCCTGTATGCTTTTTCGCCTGGGATAAAGATTTTATAGTAGGTGGAGTTAATTATGGAAGGGGAACATATGGTTATTATTCTATCCGTGGAAATGATGCAACAGGTCCTTATGGCTCATTCTATTCCCCATACAGCATCCGCTGGGCGCTTTACCTGCAGGATAGTTGGACTCCAAATTTTCTGGATGGTAGGCTCACTTTAAATTTCGGTGTCCGTACTGAAAAAGAATACATCCCCCCTTATAATGATGATCCAGCCTTCCTTGCGGAACTCGAAGCACAAGGTTTAAGTATTAACCCTATTGAGTTTGAATTCAAGAATAAGTTAGCTCCCAGAGTGGGATTCGTTTATGATGTATTTGGTGACGCAACCACAAAAGTCTTTGGAAGTTTCGGCTGGTATTTTGATGTCTTTAAGCTTTATATGGCTGCCAATGCTTATGGCGGATTTAAATGGAGGAGTGCCTATTACGAATTGAATACCTATGAATGGGATACGATTGCTAAAGATAACTACTATCCAGGAGCATCCCTAGGACCGGGGGTAATAGATTGGCGCCATCCATCTTATGAGAGCACAGATCCTGATTTGAAACCCATGAGCCAGCAGGAATTCTCTTTTGGTGTGGAAAGGAAATTGACAGAATATCTGGCAGCTTCGGTTCGTCTAGTTCAAAAACATCTCCGCTATGCTATTGAAGATGTGGGTGTATTTGTAGCTGGAGTAGGAGAAGAATATTATACGACTAACCCAGGCTATGGCTATTCAGAACATGTGGGCACAGGAACCGGAAAATTTGATCCCTCTTACCCTAAATGTCCCAAAGCCAAACGTGAATACTGGGCAGTTAACTTTGCTTTTGACAAGCGATTCAGCAACAACTGGATAGGAGGCTTCTCTTATACCTGGAGCAGACTAACAGGTAACTATGGTGGTCTGGCCAGCGCTGATGAATGGGGACGTCTCGGTCCTAATGTCGAAAGATACTTTGACCTCTGGCATCTGGCCTATGATAAGGACCTCAATCCGCAAGACGGAGTCATGCCAACAGACAGAACCCACTTTTTCAAGTTTTACGGCAGTTACGTTTTTCCTTGGGGTTTAACCGCTGGTACAGTTATCAATGGCATGAGTGGAACTCCTGTCACAGAGGAATGGATAGTCGAGGCTGCAGGTTACTACCCCTTTAATAGAGGTAACATGGGGCGGACACAATTTCGATGGTTTGTCAACTTGTATGCTGAATATAACTTTAAGTTGTTCGATCGATACACGCTTCAATTGAGTCTCAATATTGATAATATGTTTAATCTGGCAACCTCTCGACGAACATACTCTCGTGTAACCTCGGGTCGAGTAGATGTGACGCAAGACGAATTGCTTGCAGGAGATTGGGAATTAACAGCGGACCGTTATGTCGCAGAGCCTCGATTTGGTATGTTAATGGAGTTCCAGCCGCCAATTTCGGCCAGAATCGGAATCAAATTCATCTTCTAACCTGAAGTCAAAGCAGAAGCTCGAAGCCCTCTTCCCTGCAGTTCGGGAAGAGGGCTTTTTTTTATCTCAAGACCGAATTTGACTCATCTTTTTTTATATTATAAATTATTTATATCCTTGTTATGCCTAAGAAAAAAAGAAAGAAGAGAAGAAGATCACCTCATGTTAGTTCAGCCAAAAAAACCACACCTCAAAAGATAAAAAAAGAAAAAAAGAGTATTGCGAAGAAGTCTAAAAAAATCCTGATTTATGTCTTCCCTTTTTTATTTTTTTTAATGGCCGTCGTTTTATTGTTTCTTTTTTTAATCCCTGAAGATAGAGTTAAGAGGGATAGCAGTTTAAATGTTTTGCTTGTTACCTTAGATACAACCAGAGCTGATAGGATTGGCTGTTATGGCTATGAAAAGGCAAAAACTCCAAATCTGGATTCCTTAGCTTTAGGCGGAGTTCAATTTTCAAACACCTATTGCCAGGTTCCTTTGACTTTTCCTTCCCATTGTTCAATATTAACCGGGACATATCCGATATATCACCAGGTCCATAACAACGGCACCTATTATCTCCATCCTGACCTTTTAACAGTAGCTGAGATATTGAAAGGCAGGGGATTTAAAACAGCGGCTTTTGTTAGTTCCTTTACTGTTGACTCACGTTTTGGGCTTGACCAAGGTTTTGATTTTTATGATGATAAATTTGCTGAAGAAGAAGTGTTTAAGGCTTTAAAATCTGAAAGAAAAGCTGATAAAATATATACTTCCTTTTCCAACTGGTTGGATAAAAATGGAACTCAGCAATTTTTTTGTTGGGTTCATTTTTTCGATCCTCACCTTCCTTATGATCCCCCAGCTCCTTTTAAAGAAGAATTTTTAGAGAAACCTTATGATGGCGAAATAGCTTATATGGATTATTATATTGGCAAAACTGTGGAAAAATTAAAAGAGAAAAATATCCTCAATAAAACATTGATCATTCTGGCCGGAGATCATGGAGAGGCTTTCGGAGAAAAAGAGGTAGCTGGCCATGGAGTTTTTCTCTATGATGTGACCATGAAAGTCCCTCTAATATTTTATGCTGAGAATAATCTTCCCAAAGGAAAAGTCGTAAAGTCAAGAGTAAGGCTGATTGACATTATGCCTTCTATTTTGGGTATGCTTGACATAGCGATGAGTGAAGAAATTCAAGGGATAAGCCTCTTGCCTTATATAGAGGGAAGAGAGAAAGATGACCTTGGTTCTTATATTGAAACCTATTATCCAAGAGAGAATTATGGCTGGTCTGAATTGATTGGTTTGATTGATGGAGATTGGAAATATATTCAAGCTCCAAAAGAGGAATTATATAATCTAAAGAAAGACCCTGAAGAAGAGAAAAATGCAATCAACGAAGAAAAAAAAGTCGTCTCGGATATGAAAAATAAATTAAGAGATATCATCAAGAATTATTCCTCTGGGCTAGAAGCAGAAAAGAGGGAAATGACTGCTGAAGAGAAGGAAAGATTAAGATCCCTGGGTTATGTTGGATTTTCAGAAGGTATTTCAAAAGACGAATTGCCTGACCCAAAAGATAGAATTGATGAACTTCAAATGATTCATCAAGCTGAAATGTATGAGTTTCAAGGAAATTACCAAGAAGCAGCTAAGATTTTTGAAAAAATCCTCTCTTTGAGGTCTGACACTCCTTCAAGCTATGTCAATTTAGCTCTCATGTATGCCAAAATGCGCAAGTTTGATGAAACTCTTCGCATTTTAGAACAGGGAATCGAGAGAATTCCTGGTTCTGAAGTTCTTCTCTCAAGACAAGGTCACACTTACCTGGTATTAGGAAGATTGAAGAAAGCCTTAGAATCAATGCAGGCTGTCTTAAAGATTAATCCTCGATATTTTGATGCGCTTCTTGCCTCAGCTTATATATTGGGTATTATGGGGAAAAAAGAAGAGGCGTTAGGCTATTATGAAAAAGCCCTAGAGATTGAGCCAGAAAATAAATTTCTTCGGATGAACTATGCCCTCAATTTAGCCACTTCTGGAAGGCCCCATCAAGCGATAGAGGTCCTTAATACTCTGAAAATAGATTATCCTGATGATTATGGGATATATCAAAATCTCGGAATTACTTATGGTAATCTGGGAGATTTTGATAATTCTATCGAGTATTTAGAGAAAGCAATAAGCATCCATCCTACGCCACTCTCATATTTAAATTTGGCTGTAGCTTTAAGGAAGAAAGGAAATTTAAAAGAAGCTATTTATTATCTAAAATTATACTTAGAGAATGCACAAGGAGAGGATGAAATGCGCGTAAGGAAAGCGCAAGAAGAACTCAGTGCTTGGGAAAATATGTTAAGGTAATAATTCTTTGACGAGTTTAATTCTTTCTTTTTTCTAAGTAATCAACGATATTTTTAACTGCCTGTGCTTCTGAAGACTCTGGGTCAAGCTCTAAGAATTTATTAAAGTTTAGCTTGGCTTTTTCATGATCGCCTTTGTTTAAATAAGCGTATCCTAATTTTAGATAGGAGGCGGGCCAATCGGGCTTAATCTCAATAGATAATTCAAAATAATGAATCGCTTCATCTATTTTTTGGTTTGAAAAATAGATTTCTCCAACATTGTAGGCTAAAATTTCATTGTCAGGGTACATTTCAATAGATTGTTTGAAATAGTCTTGAGCTTTTTCAAAATCCTCTTGCCTCAGGTAAGTTTCCCCGAGAGAAGCTAATGCTACAGCTGCTGTTTCCTTCCCCATTTCTTCGTCTGCTAGGGCCTGTTCCAGTGCTTTATTGTATACTTCTATAGCTTTATCAAACTCTCCTTTTTCTCTATAACAATCACCAATGCTCAGATGGGTTTGATATGCAGAGGGCTTTTGCTCAAGGAATTGCTCCAAGAGAGAAATAGCCTCATCGTAATTTTTTTCAGCAAAGAGTAGATTCGCTTCTTCAAGAAGATTAAAAATAGCTTCATCTTCAATTGTTGATTTGGCAGGTGCAATTATTGATTTGTCAGATTCTTCAATCTTTTTTAAAGTCAAGGTAATTTTTGGGTTCCTTTCAAGCTGTCTGATGTATGTCTCTTCATAGGTAAGAGTATAACCATCTGCTGAAGCAGTCACTCTCCACCTTCCAGTACCAAGACCCAAAAAGGCCCATTCTCCTTTTTTATTAGTGGTTGTCTCTCGTTTAACTAATGAACTTTTTAAAAATTCAATAACAACCTTTGCTGATTTTATTGGATTTCCTTCTTCATCCAAAACGACTCCAGACATTCTTGCTTTTCCCCTTCCAGCTTGAGAAATGGCATAACTGACCATTAAAAAAGAAATTAAAATTATTAAAGATAATTTTAAAAATTTTTCTGCTTTCATTCTTTCCTCCATCTCTTAACCTGCAGGCTTAATGTCCATAGCGCTCCTTGAAATCAGAAAAAAGCCTTTTCTTTGGAGCCTTGATTTGCTATTTTATCTTAAAAACTAATTCCTTTTTAGCTCGCATATTCAACTAAATTCTCTCAAACAGTAAATTTCATTTTTTTCATTACTCGGCTCTCATCAGTTCTGTTTTCTAACTCAGCAGTAAGTGTGTAATTTCCATGCCCAAGGCTAACCGGGATCTCTATTGAATAACCTTTCCCAACTATTTCTTCCAAGTCTTCTTTTGTTAAAGAGATTGGGTAATTTTTTTGATGTTTCCAAACTTTTTTCTCTAAAGAATCAAAGATCTCCACAGATAATTCTAAAATTGTTTCTAATTTATTCTCTTTTTCTGCAAACCAAATATTTTTATATGGAACCTCAATCTGAATAAGCATTTCGTCTTCTTTAACTTTTTTTACTCTTAGATTGAAGTTAAAAACAACATCTTTAGCCTCTACTTTCGGTTTTAGTTCCATTTGAGCTTTATTAATCTCTGAGATATGACGGGCACTAAGGGTTTCTAGTTTGTAGTTGCCGTTCCATGCCTGATCAATAAAAACAATAGGATAAAAGCCGTAATACCATATTTCCGTTGGTTTCCCATAAAAATCGTAACCTCTTGGATAAACTTCCCTATTGTCAGGAGGACCCAGGAGTATGTAAATTCTCCCTCTATCTTGCAGCCAACCTGGAGAGCCTCCCTCTCTGAAGAGATGATTAGCTTCTTCAATACGGTTGAAATACTCTTCCTTAAACTCATTTTCTTCTGTATAAGGATCAGGATCTCTTTTCTTCCAGAATTCTTCAATGAAGTTTTCCCTTTCCGAAGGGGCAAGACTGAGGAAAGTTTTACGTTCTTGCTTAGTAATAATAAAACTCACTTTGGAAAGAAATTCCTGGCTTTCTGGGTCTAACATCTTTTCTAATTTATAGGAAGCACATGAGACAAGAAGCAGGAAACAGAAAAGGAGGACCAGGGAGCGGGCAGGAGGAAGATGGAGAACAGAAAAAATTTTGTAAGGTGAAAAAACAGGTTTTCTCATTTTTTATCTCTTATTGATTCTACAATCTTTTTTAGCTTTTCCTGTTTGGGGCTGATTTCCAGGGATTTTTCCCAGGCAATCAAAGCCTCTTCTATGTTCCCTAGTTTATAATAGCACTCTCCTATTGAATTGAGAACATGGAGATTAGTACCGTAATGAGAGAGGTAATCTTTATAATAGGAAATGGCATCTCCAAATTCTCCCAGAGCTTGACAAGATTGTCCTAATATTCCTAAAAATTCATATTTCTCTTGATCTTTTAGAAATGGAAGAGCTATCTGTTTAACTCTTTGATATTCTTTTGCCATAAAAAGTGCCCGAATAAAGTCTAAGGCAAATTTAATGGAATTTTGATTTTTCCGATAAGCTTTTTCTAATAGAGGCCTAGCCCGTTGAATATCTTTTTTGTTTAAGAACTGATTTCCTAAAATATTTGAATATAAAGGATCATCAGAGGAAGACATCGGTACAGATAGAACCCATGGTCTTGGCAAGAAAGAAACTGGAGAGATATAGAAATTGCTTTGTTCAAAAAGTATTTCATCCTTATTTTTATTAAAAAGTGAAACTTTAATTTTATAGTTAGCTGCGGAAAGATTTGCTAAGGAAAATTCTTCCAAAAAATTTGTTTTATCCGTGTATTCTTTTATATTTTTAATTAATGAATACACTTTTGTGCTATCTTTAAATATAGAGTATTCTAAATACCCATTTTCTTTGAGATCTTCATCTAAACCATATAATTGAAAGAAGAGATATAAATTTTCCATGGGAGAAAAATCATTTCGAGGGGAAGGAACAAGTTGGACATTTTCTATCAGAAAGGCTTTATTCTTACCCTTATATTCTGAGTCCTTATTGATTTTATTCGCCAGTGTTAGAGAACTCATTTGAAGATTAGAAGCTTCTGGGATGGTAATATCTTTCTCTAATGAAGTAAATTCTTTAGAAATAGTATTTTTTAAAAGTAAATTAAATTTATAATTTCCTCCAATTAAGGGAAAGACATCTTGGAAACTAAATAACTTTGCTTTTATCTTATTTAATTGTTCTTCATTAAATTCGATAGGGATTTTTCTCTCAAATTGGAAAATTGTATTTCCTTTTAAATCAGAAATTTTACCATCAATTTTTAAATCTGTATAAAATTTATTTTCATAATGTTCGATGGATAGTTTTTTTGGCTCGATAAGATAATGAACAAAGAAAATTCCAGATTTATCCCTGATTACACTTGTATAAGAATCGTTGTCTATATAATTGGCTGTGTACTCGACTTCAACAATATCTTTATATTTAAGAAGTTTTTCAGCATATGTATCTTTTACTTTTTTAAGGGGAGCGGAAGGAATTTTGGCTGAGATGAGAACCTCTGAAGCAATAGAAGGGGAAGGAATATATGAGGATTCCCCGTGGATTAAAGAAAGGGAAACACTAGCTATATTGGGCTCGATTCCGAGAAGTTCGTTATAGGCGGCTAAATAATTTGATGGATCTCCCTTAAAATGGATTAATAGATGTTGGGGACCATATTTTACCGGAGTGTATAATTCATATTCACCCATTCCACTTTTTTTAAAAAAGACGACGCTAAAAGCATTAGGAAGTCCATATTCGATCATACCTTCATAAAACCATATTATTGTTGGATAGACTTGAGAAAGGTTTTCATATTTATCGATAGAATTTGGTTCACCCAAAATTATATAAATTCTCCCTATTGCTGTTCTCCAGCCTGGCCCGGGTGATTCTCTCCCAAACCATTGATTGGCATAGCTAATACGGCGGTAATGCTCTTTTTTAAATTCGTTTTCAGGAGTGTTCGGATTAGGATCACGATGTTTCCAGAAAGCTTCGATGAATATATTTCTCTCTCTATTTGATTCGAGCTGAAGAAAAACCTTTTTTTCTTTCTGGGTAATAATATAGACGACTTCCTCCTCAAGCCACTTGCGGTATTCTTCAAGGAGATCCTTGGCTCGTTTTTCTCCTTGACTGTTATAGGCTGGAAGAACTGAGAGTAAAAAAAGTACTAGAAATGATAAAGGTATAGTTTTTTTCTTCATTGGAATGACTTTCTTTTTGATTTTATTATATCATCGGATAATTTTCAAGTGACAGTCAAGGCAGAGTTCCGCAAGAAGAGAAAAAGGAAAAAGGGTAGAGAGATTCTTTTTATAAAAAATAGATCAATACTTTATTTTTCGAGGATTTTAAGAATTGCCTTTTTTAATTCAGGATTTGTTTTAACTCCGTTGGCCTCTGCTTTATTCAGACAGTCCAATGCTTTTTGATGCTGTTTGGTCATATAATACAGATTAGCAAGATTATTGTAAGCATTCCCATGATTAGGGTTTATTTTTATTGCTTTTATATACTGAGCATAGGCTTCCTGATATTTTTTTAATTTAAAGAAGACATTCCCATGAAAATAAAAATAATCTGCTGGAATGGATTCTAATGGAGGTAGAGGCTCATTTAATCTGTTTCTTATGACGTTCTTTGTTGTCTCTCGTGCATCAATTTGAGCTTCAATCATGCTTTTTTCCTCAGGACTTGCAGCAGATAATTTCTCTCTAAGCTTAGATATTTTAGAATCTAATATATCTTCTTGCTCTCTGAGTTGGGAAATGTACTGCTCGTATGCGTAGGCAAACAAACCAGTCATAAATTCAAAATTTGCCTTAGCCTTTTCAATATGCTCCAATGCCTTTTGAAAATCTTCGTTTTTATAAAGAATCTGGGATAGATAGAAATGGGCTTCAACATGCTCGGGCATCGTTTCAATACATTTTTTCAATTCTTTCTCTGCCTTTTTGTAATTTCCTTTAAGAAAATGCTTTTTGCCTTTATAAAAAATTGCTTCGGCTATTTTGAATTTTTCGTATATCTTTTTTTCGTCCATGTAAAAATGTTTTTGGCCAAAGCTAAAATCTGTCCCCAGAAGTAAAATGGATACAATCAAAGAGATAAAAATTTGTTTTTCTGCGAGTTTGTAAATTCCCTTCATTTTATTATTTCCCTCCTCTCATTTTATTCTAAATTATGGGCTCTTATCCATATTGCGTGCGTAATCGTGTTCATTAGCCGTAAATAAAGCTTATTTGCAGAATGAAAATGATCAATTTAACAAATCTGACTGATCGATCTCAACGATTCAGCCGGATTTTTATCCAATCAAATGAAAAAACCAATTTATATTATAACTAGAAATATTATTATAATACAAACTTACTTCAAACCCAAAATTTCCGATGGCATATGATATTAAAACCAAAATCCTCTTTTATAACTTTTAAGCTTGTCCCAAAGTGACAGGATTAAATGTTATTGCGGGAATAGCGTGGCAATCTCAACATGTTATTAATTATGGGATTGCCATGTCGCTTTGCTCCTCGCAATAATAATGGTAATTGGAAATGTACTTTACTTTATCCCGTCACTTGGGGACAATGCCTAATTTTATAAATTTTTACAAAAATCTTATTTCCCTGGATTTGAACTATAAATTATCCCTGCGATTGAATTTTAAAAAGTCCTTTACTGAAAAAATCCAGGATGAAAAGAAGAAAATAAGAGGAGGTATTAAGATATTTTCAGGGGTTGGGCTCAAAAATCTTTAGAAAAATCTTCTATTTTACTTCAAAATCGATAGTTTTCGTTTCGGATTTTCCCGATATCTTATCTGTGATTTTCATGGAAAGAGTATACTTGCCGGGCTCCAAGTCTCGTGTCTCCCTCCGTTCGTCTTCTTCGGATGTTATTATCAGAGTTTGTTTCAAGTGTAGAGGTTGAGGGACAAGGGGGTTCTCGTATTTTCCAGGTTTAAAGTGGATTG
>Ga0209977_10000968_pt1 | contig 12129 bp, 9 predicted proteins | sample SumtaG_2_FD_183113 | JGI IMG/M metagenome (GOLD analysis project Ga0209977, IMG submission 183113) | Deep subsurface microbial communities from Indian Ocean to uncover new lineages of life (NeLLi) - Sumatra_00607 metaG (SPAdes) (version 2) | ecosystem: Environmental > Aquatic > Marine > Oceanic... | reverse complement strand
TACCATTACTACTGAACCAAAAGAAGGTAACGTAGAAATACTGGTATCTGACAATGGAATTGGTATAAAGCAGGAAAATATACGTAAAATTTTCAGCCCGTATTATTCGACAAAGAAAAATGGGTTTGGATTGGGACTGTCGCTCATTCACAATATTATCCATAAACATCATGGAAAGATAACGGCACACAGTGAAAGAGGTATGGGAACCGATTTTATCATTCTATTACCGGCGGATTTCTCAGATGAATAAAAAAATCTTAGTTGTAGATGATGAAGAGATACAGACAAATATAATTGCAGATATCCTTGAAAAAGAATCGTACATTGTAAAGAAGGCGTATTCGGCCGAAGAAGCTATTAAAATGATATCAAAAACTGATTTCAGCGTACTTCTTGTTGATTTAATGATGCCTGGAATGGGTGGGATGGGGTTATTGAAGACTGTAAAAGAAAAAAATATTGGTGCAAATCTGATTATCATGACCGCATACGGTACTATTGAAACTGCTGTAACGGCAATGAAGGATGGGGCGTTTGATTATATTACCAAACCATTCAGTACTGATGAGCTCCTCATTAATATTGAGAAGGCAGTCAGGGCTTATAATTTATATAAGCAGAATGTTCATTTAAAAGAAGAGCTTGAATATATCTATGAAGAAAAAAAACTTGTTGGGTCTAGTAAAGCAGTAAAAACCATTTATGAGCTCATAAAAAAGGTATCTGCAAATGATACGGCAAATGTTCTTATTACCGGAGAAAGCGGTACAGGAAAAGAATTAGTTTCACGGGAGATCCACGCACAAAGCCCAAGGGCGGACATGCCATTTATTCCTGTAAATTGTTGCGCAATACCGGAAACCCTTCTGGAAAGCGAGCTTTTTGGATATGAAAAGGGGGCGTTCACTGGTGCAGTTTCAGATAGAGATGGTAAATTTAAAAAGGCAAATTATGGAACAATTTTTCTTGATGAAATTGGTGACATGCCGTTAAGTATGCAGGTGAAATTGTTACGGGTAATTCAGGATAAGGACATTACACCCGTTGGCGGGGATGAACCTATTAATGTGGATGTACGTATAATCTCAGCAACGAATAAAGATATTGATGATATGGTCCAAAAAGGTGAGTTCAGGGATGATCTTTACTATAGATTAAATGTAGTTCCAATTTATATCTCTCCTCTCAGAGAGAGGAGAGAGGATATACCAATCCTTGTGGAGTACATCATCAGGAAACTGAACAAAAAAATAAAGAAAAATGTTCCATCTCTGGCTGATGATATTCTCAGCAGGTTAAAGTTGTACAGCTATCCGGGGAATATCAGAGAGCTTGAAAATATGCTTGAAAGGGCATTTATACTGGCCGGTGATGATAACGTAAGGATTGAGCATTTTCCGATGTTAGTTCCAAAAAAGGACGAAAAAGATAAGGTTCTTCAGGGGAGCACATTAAAGGATATTTCAAGAGAAGCGAGAAACCATGCAGAGGGTGATGCAATTAAAAGGACGCTTATTGAGACAAACTGGAACAGGGTTAAAGCGGCAAAGTTGTTGGATATCGATTATAAAACCCTGAGAAGAAAGATGAAAGAGCTTGATATCTATCCACACTATGAAGAAAGGAGTAAGCCATGAGCAAAGAAAGTTCATATAAAAATGCTATTCAGATATACTTAAAACAGATAGAAAACATTCCTGTAATGAAGCGTAAGGAAGAGGAGATTTGTGCCAGAAAGGCTGCCAAAGGTGATCAAAAAGAGAAAGAAAGGCTTATTGTATCGAACCTGAGATTCGTAGTGAGTGTTGCAGTGAAGTATCAGAACCTTGGATTACCCCTTATGGATTTAATTAATGAAGGAAATATGGGCCTTATTCGGGCAGTAGAAAAGTTCGACATAGAAAGAGGCTACAAGTTCATCTCATATGCACGCTGGTGGATACGTCATTTTATTCTGAAAGCTATTTTTGAGCAGTCTACATCGATAAAATTACCTCTAAAATATGCATCCCAGCTTTCAAAAAATGGTGGCTCAGATGAATCAGAAGCCGTTCAGAAGCTCAAACAGATATATAGGCCTGTGTCACTTGATCAAAAATTATCTGAAGATAATAACTCTGATACCATTCTGGACCTGATAGACGGTAGCGATTATAACCTTCCTGACAATGTTGTAATCGAGAATAACTTAAAAGAGATAATAACAGAGGTTATGTTTAAGCTGAAACCTATTGAAAGGGATGTAATAAGCAGGCATTTCGGGTTGAATGGAAAGCCGCCGCTTACCCTGAAGGAGATTGGTGAAAAATATCATTTAACGAAAGAAAGAATAAGACAGATCGAACATACTGCACTGGATAAATTAAAATACCCGATGAAAAAAAGAAAAATCCTGGATTTTGTAGAGTAAGCATCAATTCTTACATTATCCTTACAATACTGGAAGAGTTTTATTACATTAACAATTGATTAAGAATCAAGCCATTATTTTCTCAGGTGGGGATTTGTTCATTTGAAGAGTAGTTATGACGATTTCCGTTTAACCCTTACTCACGAAAAACAGGATGCTGTCCGGGTTGCAAAAGGAAAAGGCGCTGTCGCCTCTGTATCAAAACAGGCAACGGAACTCGGGATTAAAGTTCTTAAGGATGGCGGCAATGCATTTGATGCAGCATTTACAGTAGCTTTTGCACTTGCAATCTATCATCCCCAGGCCGGTAATATTGGAGGCGGGGGGTATGTGATTTTTAAAGAACAAAAGACAAAGATTCCTGGCTGCATTAATTACAGGGAAATGTCACCGTCCGGTGCCATGAAAGAATCCTACCTTACCGAAAAAGGGCTGGCAAATCCTGACGCAACTGCATTTGGCCCAAAGTCCGTATGTATTCCCGGGACAGTAAAGGCTTTCTTTACACTTCAAAAGAGTTATGGGGTTTTAAAGGCAAAGGATTTGTTGGTATACCTCTCAAAGCTTGCAAATGAAGGCTGTCGGATTACGAACTATCAGGCCCAGTGTCTTAACCGTCTCAAACAGAAACTGTCATTCTCACCGGAATCAAAAAAAATTTATGGCATGAAAGACCGGTTATTTCAAAATGGAGATAACCTCTCGAATCCAGACCTGGCAAAGACCTTTCTCATTCTTGCCCGGGAAGGTGAAAAATCGTTTTATGAAGGGAAAATTGCAGAACAGATTGAACAGGACCTGACAGAAAATGGAGGGTATGTCACAGTTTATGATTTAAAGAAATACACGATAAAAGAGGTAAAGCCCATATTCACCGAGTTTAAAGGAAAAGTCATCTGGTCTGTTCCTCCTGAGGGAGGCGGTGCAATCCTGATTGAGATAATGAATATCCTTAACAGGGATGTATTTTTCCGGATAAAGCCTTTCACCCCTGATTTTTTTCACTATCTGTCCCAGTCCTTTAAAATGGCATCTATAGACAGGTTTTTTTATTTAGGTGATATAGCTTTAAAAAATAATGCTGCGTATAAAAATATATTCAAGAAAAAATACACTTACCGTCTTTTTTCATATATTGACAAAGAAAAGGACGTAAAAACAGAAGTTCTTGAATCCCTCATGCATCCGGAAGAAAAAAATATTAATGTATATGATGCAAAACTGTCCGGAAATGAAACAACTCATTTCTCGATAATCGATAATGAAGGGAATGCAGTTTCAAACTCTTATACATTAAACCTTAGATACGGATCAAAATGGAGTGTAAATGGTGCGGGCTTTCTTCTAAACGGAAGTATTGATGCCTTTTCCTTTTTCCCTGGTAAGCCGAATTATTTTGGTGTAATCGGGAATAAACCAAACTTATTTGCACAGAATAAGAGACCTGCGAGCAATATGTCTCCGGTTCTTATAACAGACGGCAGTAACGTAGATCTTGTAATCGGTACTCCGGGCGGGCCTTCAATTCAATCATCCCTTGCCATGATACTCTTGTTGATTATAGGGAATAATACAGATCCGCCGGATGCAGTACAGAATGGCCGGATACATCATCAGGCATGGCCGGATATACTGTATAAAGAGATAGATGGTTTGCCGGATGATATTATTAAAGCACTCTCTCGCAAAGGGTATACTATACAGGATAAAAATGAACCAATTGGAGACATCAATGGTATTTTTAGATCAGGAGATGAATATACGGCAGTGAGTGATTATAGAAGAGAAGGCTATGCGCTTTCCTGCCTTTGACGATGAACTTTTTGAAAAAGTGAGTACTAATATCTTTATTTTTATTGACATATTCTCTTTTAATATCCTATATTATCTCTATATTCCGGGCGGTTAGCTCAGCTGGTTAGAGTACCTGCTTGACATGCAGGGGGTCACTGGTTCAAGTCCAGTACCGCCCAGATAAATTACTGGCTCATAATGAATCAAAAAGCCGCTTTTTATAAGCGGCTTTTTTATTGAAATTTTGGCTAAATTGTGCCATATTTATATCGATAGAAGTTTTACAACTTTATGGTTTCCGGTATCAATTAATCCATACTAAAAGATGCTGGGAAAGTGATAATAAAATACAAAACACAAAAGGATATAAGTTAGAAATGAAATTCTTCAAAGGATTTAAAAGTATTATTCTTTTATTATTCAGCTTAGTCATGCTGTCAAATTGCAGTACATTGGTTTACAAATATTCAGATTATTTTATTGAAGATTCTTCAATACAAACTGATAGAATTAGAGAAGCACAATCTTCGATAGACACCAGCAAATTAACTGCAGATGAAAAGAATACCATTTTCATCTATCGAAAATATAATAAAGCAGTCGTTAATATAACTACTCTAACCCAAAGATATAATATTTTTATGCAACCTTATCCGCAAGAAGGATCTGGATCAGGTTCAATAATACGTAAGGATGGAGTGGTCCTGACAAATTATCATGTAATCAAGGATGCTGATTTCTTAAAAATTACTCTTTATGATGGTGATAGTTATGATGTTGAGATAATGGGATTTGACCAGGAAAATGATATTGCGGTTTTAAAATTTGATCCAAAAGAAAAGACCCTAATTACTATTGAGTTAGGAACATCGCAGAATTTAGTAGTTGGGCAAAAGGTGATTGCGTTAGGTAATCCTTTTGGTTTGGACAGAACTCTTACAACTGGAGTTATATCCGGGCTTAATCGGCCTTTAAAAACAGAATATGGGTTTATAATAAGAGATCTTATTCAATTGGATGCATCCATTAATCCTGGGAACTCTGGTGGGCCATTACTGAATTCAGAAGGAAAATTAATTGGGGTAAATGCTTTAATAATCTCACCTTCAGGTGGATCTGTGGGTATAGGTTTCGCTATACCAGTAGATACGGCTAGAAGAGTAATCCCGGAACTTATTCAAAATGGTAAAGTAGCAAGAGGTTGGATCAATATCAAACCTGTACCACTTTATCCAATATTAAAATTAAAGGCCAATATAACGACGAAAACAGGAATACTGGTATCTGAGGTTGAGTCAGGAAGTAATGCCGAAATAGCAGGTTTGAAAGGAGGAGATCCAGATAACTCTATACTCATAAGAGGACAACAGGTATATTTGGGTGGCGACATAATCCTAAGAATAAATAATATATCAGTATCAACAATAGCTGATTATTTGAGTATTCTTGAACCAACAAAACCCGGCGATGTAGTTACACTCTTAATACTACGAACTGGAAACGAGACTGAAAATTCAATAAAGCTTAATAAGAGACCTGATGAATTTCCATGGTAATTCTTGCTTTCAAACTTTTTCTCATTCCCTACAAAATATTTCTCTAATACGAAAATACGATTTTGATACGTGGTACAACCACTTGTGCCTGTTACAGGCAACGGGTTGCCCATACATTAATGGTTAGATTTTTTTAGATTATCGTGAATTAATTGTAATGATCATAATATACAAGACAAAAATGATTTAATAAAATTCTGGATTAATGATCTGTAGGGGCATGTCCATGTGCCTGCCCTAAAGCGTATTTTCATAAGTATCTTGTTACTGTAAAGCAGCAGGTTCGGCTAATACGAGAATACGATTTATACAAAGCTAAATAGAACATGAGGATATTCTGAAATCAATCATCATGGCGGTGCCAGCCGGATATACCTGATTAGACGAGATTAAAGGCTTATTTTCATAAGTATCTTGTTACTGTAAAGCAGCAGGTTCGGCTAATAATATATTTTTATCTATTGACAATGAAAATTGTTTATAGTATTAATGTTTTGTAAAAGGTAAATCGGTTTTTTTAGTACCTTAATCCTGATTTTCTTGCCTTTTAGGCAAGGAAATTTTTATAATCGAGAATGTGGCTTGTCCACATTAGGGAAAAGGAGTATGGAAAAAGAAAAAATGCTCAGAGATATCGAGCAAACAAGGGAGAAAATAGGTATACATGAATTAGATACTGCTGAAAGAAAAAAATTATTTCGAAAATTCAGCAAACATGGCGGTAAAGTTGTTGATCAAGATGATAAAAAATCAAAAAGTCAGATAGTTCGTAGAAAACCATCAAAGAAGAAGAAAAAAATTAAACAAAAATATGAGAATAGGCAAATATCTTTAAAGGAAAAACAGACTCTTAAGAAACCCTTACAGGAAATAGAATCAGGGATTGATAAGGAGGTCATAAAGCGTCTTGAAAAAAAGAATAGAATTGCAGATCTCATAAAAATACGGCTGAAAGGTCTTCAATATAAAATATTTACCATAGGGGGAAATAGGTTTACGAATAAATTCATCAAATCTATAAAAAAATCTGTAAGAGAACGGTTTGTGGAGCTTTCAATTTCACTGAATTCAATTTTAACTGGTGAGGTTGCCGTAATTAATGATATCCGCAGGATGTCTACAGGAAAAAACAGCACTTTTTATGAGGTTTTAGTACGGCTCAATGCACTCTATGATGAGAAGGAATATTTGATAGTTTCAAAGGTCATTTCTAATAAAATAATCCCGGAAAAGTCCGGTCTAGAAATATTTAAACAGTTTTTTAAGAAAATCTATATTCTGGGCCAATTCCGCAGTATCTGCAAAATGTGTGTGGAAAAAGCTGTAGTTATTCATGGAAAACATAATAAAATTCACCCGGATGTAATGATATCCGTTATCGATCAACTAAAAGAAGATATTGATATCCTGCTTGGTGACTTTTTTAACAAATTCCACATTATTTTATGTAAAATAGACCGTACATACTACCCGCTATATTCTCAAGAACTTGATAATTTCCTTGATATAACAGAGAAAGACAGAATCGGGTATATAACCCTGATAGAAAAGAAAAAGAGGATGGAACAATTAAAAAAGGAACAGGAATCTCTTAAAAAGAAACAGTATGAGAAGGAAAGAGAAGAACAGGAAATAAAAATTCCTAAACATGTTAAGAGGGGGCTTCCACTCGTCCGTGAGGCTATGGAAAAATATGAAAAACTGTATGGGAATGATAAAGATAATCCTTTCAGACTTATGGACAAAGATGATATTATGTATAAAACTTTTATTCTCCTTGATATTTTTAATAATGAATACTCTTTTATCCTTACAACAGGCAAAATATCGTTTAATATAGATTACAGGGAACAGAAAAAGATTAACATAAAAGAGGATCTGGGAAATGCATATCTTCTTTTAAATGCGGGATGGGAATCAGTGAAGGAATACCTTGAAATCATAAAAGAGATAGACGATATGCATGGAAATTTTCGATATACAGCATATCAACAGTCTGTAATGCTCAAAACGCTTGAAAAAAAACAATCAGTATCAAGAAGCAATACAAGGCGCAAGATTGCCAATGTTATGAAAACAATTGAAGATATTTTAGCAGCAGTAATCATGGACTATAATTCTCATAAATTGCTCCTGCAAAATCCTGAAGAGATACTTTATTTTGATAAACACGTAGAAAGCGAGAAGGAGGTTCATGGAAAAAAGGTTATCGAAGCAATCATGGAAGCATTCCTGTTTTCTGCAACTTTCACATTCCTCTTTAATTTTAGTGAACTTTCAGGGCGTGAATTATTTTAATATAAAATCAAGGAATGGTACAAAAAGTGGATACAATCACCTTGAGGTTTGAAAATAAGGATATCAAGGTAGAAAAGGATAGTTATGTTTATGATATAATAGAAAAACTCCCGTTGAAAAATACAAAAAACATAATTGCTGTTTATATAAATGATGCACTGTTTGATCTTCACTCGCCAATTACGACAAGCGGGACGGTCTTGCCTTTAACCCTGGAATCAGAAAAAGCACTTGATATCCTCAGGCATAGTACATCACATGTAATGGCACAGGCAGTCCAAAGGTTGTATCCCCATGTGAAACTTGCTATCGGTCCACCAATTAAGGAAGGTTTTTATTACGATTTCGATTTTCCGGAGCAGATCTCTGATCAGGATTTTACAGCTATTGAAAGAGAGATGAATAGAATAATCGATGAAGATCAGAGGTTTGAACGGTTTGTTAAGAACAGGAATGAAGCTCTTTCATTCTTCGAGGAAAGGCATGAATCGTATAAAATCGAACTAATTAATGATCTTGCACATGAAAAAACGATATACTTCTATAAAAATGGTGATTTCATCGATTTATGCAGGGGCCCCCATTTACCATCTACTGGTTATATAAAATCCTTTAAAGTTTTAAACCTGGCCGGGGCTTACTGGAGAGGCGATGAAAGAAACCCAATGCTTACACGGATATACGGAACATCTTTTTTTCATGAGAAAGCGCTTAAAGATTATTTAATACGAATGGAGGAGGCCAAAAAAAGAGACCACAGAAAATTGGGAAAACAGCTTGAAATCTTTTCTGTCCATGATGAAGGCCCAGGCTTTCCCTTCTGGCTTCCAAATGGTATAGTACTCCGAAATACTCTTCTTGAATTCTGGAGAAATGAGCATAGAAACGCTGGATATGTAGAGGTTCAAACTCCTGTTCTATTGAAAAAAGATCTCTGGGAGCGATCCGGCCACTGGGACCATTACCGGGAAAATATGTATACAACGGAGATAGACGGTTATCCCTTCGCAATTAAGCCTATGAATTGTCCTGGTGGTATGCTGATATATAAAGAGAAAATACATTCGTACAGGGAATTCCCGATACGTGTGGGTGAAGTCGGGCTTGTACATCGACATGAAAAATCAGGGGTTCTGCAGGGACTGTTCAGGGTACGAAGTTTTACACAGGATGATGCACATATCTTTATGCTTCCTGAACAGATTGAAGGTGAGATTATAAAAGTGATCGAACTTACAGATAAAATTTATTCAGTATTTGGTTTTGATTTTCAGCTTGAATTATCGACCAGGCCTTTAAAGTCAATTGGAACCGACGAGCAGTGGGAGATGGCTACGAATGGTCTTGAAAACGCATTGAAGAAGTTTGGTAAACAATATACAGAAAGTCCGGGGGAAGGTGCGTTTTATGGACCAAAAATCGATTTTCATCTTGAAGACTGTCTTGGAAGACTTCACCAGTGTGCGACAATTCAGCTGGACATGTCTTTACCTGAACGGTTTAATTTAACATTCATCAATAAGAAAGGTGAAGAGGAGAGGCCTGTTGTTATCCACAGGACAGTTCTGGGAAGCATTGAACGTTTTATTGGGATTTTAATAGAACATTATGGCGGCAGATTTCCTACCTGGCTTGCTCCTGTTCAGGTTATTGTTATGCCAATTACAAGGGATCATGTTGGTAAAGCGAAGAATGTCTATCAGGAAATTTTTGAGAGTGAATTTCGTGTTGAGATTGATGACAGAAATGAAAAGCTCGGCTATAAGATGAGAGAAGCTGAACTGAAAAAAATATCCTATATTGTGGTTATCGGCCAGAAAGAAATACAGGAAGGGACAATTTCTGTACGAAAAGGCGGAGGAGAGAATCTTGGTTCACTAAAATTAGAAAATTTTATTCAGCTGGTAAAAGAGGAAGTCAAACAAAAAAAATAATGATAGTAAGGACTGTTAAGAACATTTTGTCTGGAAATGAGGATTTTTAAACAAAAACCTTGATTTTTAGCTGTTTTTTTATATTATATGTTAAAAAAATTATGAAAGGGGTGAAAATATTAACAAACATATCCGAGTCAATGATGAAATCAGGGTAAGAGAAGTTAGATTAATCGATACAGATGGAACACAGCTCGGTATTATGGAATTAAAAAAAGCCCGGGAAGTTGCAGAAAATAAAGGCCTGGACCTGGTTGAAATTTCACCAGATGCAAAGCCTCCAGTATGTAAAATACTAGATTTTGGTAAATATCGTTTTGAGCAATCAAAGAAAATTAAAGAATCAAAAAAGAAGCAGAACGTAATTCTGACAAAAGAAATCAGGCTGAGACCTAAGATAGAAGAACATGATTTTAATACGAAATTAAGGCAGACTATTGGATTTCTGAGAAAAGGTTATAAAGTTAAAATATCAGTCAGGTTTAGGGGAAGGGAATTGTCTCATACAGATATCGGACGGAACATTATTAACAGGATCGTTGAGGAGGTAAGTGAGGTTGGTGTTGTAGATTTTAATCCGAAATTTGAAGGTAGAGTAATTGTAACCGTAATTTCCCCCCAAAAAAGTAAATAATATAACTTAGAGATGCCGGGCAGGTTGATTTTACAGATTTGTCTGAAACTATTTTTCTGCAATGATCTGCGGGAAACTTACTTTTGTAATCTTGAATGTGGCTTGTCCACATTAGGGAGTTTATATGCCTAAATTAAAAACAAAAAAGGGAGCTTCAAAAAGATTTAGAATTACTAAAAATGGAAAAATTAAACGAAAAAAGGCTTATAAAAGTCATATATTAACAAAAAAAAGTTCCAATAGAAAAAGAAATCTGGGAAAACCGGGATATGTTTTCAGTGGAGAGATGAAGACTGTAAAACGAATGCTGCCCTATAAATAAAATGTAGAATATTCTTAATCCCAGTGTTAAAGACCTGGTATAAATAATAGCAGTAAGTGCGAAAAATTAATCACTATGGAGATGTAAAATGCCAAGAGCAGTTTCTGGAAAGGTTAAACATAAAAGAACAAAAAAGATATTAAAGCTTGCAAAGGGATACAGAGGGGGACGGAGCAAACTATATAGACCGGCTAAAGAAGCAGTAATGAAGGCAGGTCTTTATGCATACAGGGATAGAAAAACAAAAAAAAGAGATTTAAGAAAACTTTGGATTACAAGAATAAATGCCCGAGCACGAATGTTTGGCATGTCCTACAGTACATTTATGCATGGTTTAAAAAAGGCTGGAATTGACATTAATAGAAAATTTCTTAGCGATATGGCAACAACTGATGAAGCAGCATTTGAGAAGATTGTTGAAACAATCAAGGCAAATGCATGAAAATATAGAAGTTTTAGGATTAATTTTTTTTTTAAGAAAAATGTGTTCTTTAAAGATATTTATATTTATAATGATTGTATCTGCAGCCAGTGCTCTGTATTATCTGTAATAAAGGGGGGGGATTATGAAGGAGGAGCAGATAAAGTTACTTGAATCAAGGATTAATAAAGCAATAACATTTATCGAAAATTTAAAATCAAGAGAAAAAAAGTTGATTCTGGAAAAAGTGGATTTGAATCAAAAAATATTTTCTCTTGAAAATAATTTCGAGGAAAAAGAAAATAAAATAAAGGAATTAAAGGAGTCGCAGGAGTTTTTAAGAGAAAAAATTGAGGTAATTTTAGGCAAACTTGAAAGTTTTGCGAGTATGGAAACAGATATTCAGCTTGAGCCATCAGAGGTAACGGAAAAAGAGGAGATTGAACTGGAAAAGGAATATGAACCGGCAATGCCAGACAATGAAGAGGTAATAGTAGAAGAAAATATCGCGGATTTACAAGAGAATAATGTAGCAGAGGAGTCAATACTGATCAGTACAGAAGAACCTATGCCCCAAAATGAGGATACTGAAGAAATAAAAAGCAATGAATTAGTAGATACAGATGCTGCGTCTGAAGATGTAACTGAAAAGGATGAAAACTCATTATTTAATAATGATCTTGGGCTTAATAACGAAGAGCTTTCCAAGACTGATGATGTTACTAATGAAGATGCGAGTAACGGTGTGGATTTAAAG
>Ga0209977_10000967_pt1 | contig 12134 bp, 8 predicted proteins | sample SumtaG_2_FD_183113 | JGI IMG/M metagenome (GOLD analysis project Ga0209977, IMG submission 183113) | Deep subsurface microbial communities from Indian Ocean to uncover new lineages of life (NeLLi) - Sumatra_00607 metaG (SPAdes) (version 2) | ecosystem: Environmental > Aquatic > Marine > Oceanic... | reverse complement strand
ATTAGGGGGAGCACCTAGTGAGATGACGAGAGAAAAATTAAGTTCTGTCATATCAGAGAAATGGGAGGACCCTATTTACCGAGAAAAAATGAGTGAAAGCAGAAAGGAAATGTGGCAGAATCCAGATTATAGGGAAAAACAAAGCAAGATTAGTAAAGAACAATGGGAAAATCCGGAGTATCGTGAAAAGGTTATTAAGGGAATTAAGGATTCTTGGAAGGACCCAGAACGTCTAGAAAAAAAAAGTAGAGAACTTAAAAAAAAGTGGGAGAACCCAAAATATAGAGAAGAAATGAGTAAACTTTCTAAAGAAAGATGGGAGAATCCAGATTATAGGGAAAATCATAGAGAGATGATGAAAGATAAATGGAAAGACCCAGAGTATCAAGAAAAGCAAGGAGAAATAAATAAGAAGAGGTGGCAAGACCCAGAATATCGAGAGAAACAAGTCCAAGAAAGGGTAGAAAGACAGAAAGATCCAGAATATCGCGAACGTGTTAGTAATACTATGAAAGAACATTGGAAGGATCCAAACTATCGAGAAAAAATGAGTAACATTAGTAAGGAACGATGGCAAGATCCGAACTACAAGGAAAAGCAGAGGGAAATAATTAAAGAACGGTGGCAAGATCCAGAATATAAAGAAAAACAAATCGAGAAGAAAAGAGAAATTGGAAAAAATCCAGAATTTAGAGAAAAAATGAGGGATATGGCGAAAAACCAATGGCAAGATGATACACACCAAGAAAAAATGAGCAATTATAGTAAGGAAAGATGGGAAAATCCAGATTATAAAGAAAAGCTCAGTGAAACTCATAAAGAAAAATGGAAGGATCCTGTGTATCGCGAAAAACAACTTAAAGCACGGGAGAATATTAAAAAACAAATTGAAGATAAAAAGGAATTTCTAACAGACGTTAAGAATGGAGTTAAATATAAAGATTTAGCTAGGAAATATGATATGGGTACAACAACGTTGAAGAAAAAAATTCAAGAGATGTTTAGGCCTGATGGACCGAAGAATTATACAGAGTTGAAGGATCATCTACAGGATAAGAATGTTGATGACGTTTTGAAAGACATCGATAATAGAAGTGGCGAGACACAGGATAGTTCAAGCGAAAACACAAATGAAGAGAAAAAAGAGGAGACACATGAAGATTCAAAACAAGAGGAGAGCAAGGATGAGAAGCAATCTGAAGAGAAGGTTAAGGAGATAAATGATGAGAAAGGTGAGGAATCAGTTGAGGAGAAACCTGAAGTGCCATCTGAAGAGACTACTGAGGAGTCTACTGAAGAGGGGAGGGATGACAGGGAGAAGGAATCAACAGAGCCCCAATCTGAGGAGTCTCAGGATCAGCCGTCAGAAGAAGGCACAGATAATTCAGCTGGGAAAGAAGAGAAATCTATCGAAAGCCCTTCGGAGAGCCAACCTACTAAATCTCTTGCAAAATCGAATAAAAGACTGGATATACCAGAAAGATTCCCACCACCAGGATACGTAATAGTAGGGGAAATAATTGTCGTTGATGATGATAAAAGCGATATTAAACATTTTGATGGAGGAGTCAATGAACAAGGCAAAGATTATGATGGAATCGACACGAATTCTAATGAAGATAAAAGCGATATTAAAACTTTAGATGGAGGATTTAATGAACAAGGCAATGACTATGATGGAATAGATAATCCTCAAGAAAGCGTAGATAAAGATTATGATAAGCTAGATGAGAGTTATGGTGAGGGGGGGTAATGAAGGATGATGTATTGTTTTGGCAATCTCGAATTAAGTTAATCCAAGCTCCAGAACCATTTATTATTCAGAGTCTGATTTTAATGAAGGTTTAGTGAAAAATGAAGTTCTAAGCCAATCTAATGTGAAATTATCTTTATTTCTAATTTTTTGAAAAATAATATAAAATTATATTTAATGGGATCTAATATATTATTAACTACAATAGCGAAATCGATTATAATGAAGAAAGTTCTTCAAAAAGTAAAGAGGAAATTTGAAAAGAAAACCAATGGGATAAAAGAACAAGCACCCCTTATGGAATATCTTTTTGTAGATATATCTCGCCTAGAATCATACATCTCTCAAATAAAAGGCGCGGTAAAATATGATAAAGTTCCAACTTTAGGAGCGAGTATTTCTTTTGCAGGACCTCTAGTTAATTATAGTAGAGCAAAAATCCCTCTTAAATGGACCTATCATGAAATGATAATAGAGCTCGTAGATTACTTAGAGAAATCAGGTAAATTAGATAAAGAAAGATATGGTTTAGATTTCATACCTACAAAGAATTTTTGCATTGAGTCATGTACGCTTAGAAAAGTTATTATTCCTCAAAAAAAAGACAAGGGATTAACTCTATGGATTTCAATAGGCTCGGAGAAAAAGTCATATCTTTATTTAATCGAATCTTATATTGGATTGCCTGGGGGAGTTGACGCAGAACACGTTGAATCTATGTCTGGCTTCAGTACTCTTAAATATTTATTCTTCCATTATGGGAAAAAAATTCCAAAATCTAAACTCTGGGATTTTGATCATAGTAATGAGTTTGGATTACACCCACTTGAATGTTTTATTAAAGCTAGAGCTCTTGTGAGTGACCCACATCATGTAAAATGCCTTTATCGCATAAGAGGAATGATATTTGACACGGGTGGGGCTGTAACGTTTGGATATCCAATATACATAGCGGAATCTTTATAGGGTTATATTTGGGGATTTCGCACATCCAATACAGCAAAGAATAGGAGATTACCCGTATCGTGGATATGTTCGAAAGAGGAGCAGAAGGTTCAGGCTTAGTACATTCGGGATGCGGAGCGGATGATGGTAAGGCTTGGACGGTTTGAGATGAGAAGGTATGGATGGAGTATGTTCTTGAGTATTTTTTTTCTTTTTTTCAGAAATTATGGAATTGAAGAAGTTGAGAAATAAATTTATGCATAGGTTGGTTGTAATTATAAAAGAAGATGCAAAAAGATCTTTTTATTTATCTAAAGCTTTAATTCAAAACCTATTAGGATCAACGTAATTATATTAAGTATGTTCTTGAGCTACTATTTTTTAATAATATTAATATATGGTTTTGCGATTAATTTATCTCTTAGATTTTAAAATTTGATCCAATTTCTTATCAATAGAAAATAAAATTGGATTTGGATACTTTTCAAGGAAAACATTGAAATCCCATTCATCCATTAAAATTGTCTTGATATTTTTAGCATATTCTACATAAAAATTATATAATTCATCATATTCATCTGGAAATATGAAATTAGCTTCAAATACACAATTTAAATTAATAAATAGATTTTTCCTATCGTTTAATTCTCCATCTCTTTCAATGATGTTATAGAATGATGAGTGTCTGCTCTCAAGATGAGTTCCATAATGAAAAATATCATGAAATATTTTAAATTCAAAATTCTTATTCTTGATAATTATTGGAAATGCCCCAACTTCAAAACCTAATTGGATTTCAGTACCATGAGGGACGCAAATATCATTAAAGGAGTAATTATTCAATATTTCCTTGATATTAAGAGAAAATTCAGATACTAAGGAATTATCAGGCAAATTAGGGATTTCTTGTAGGGTTATCTTATCCATGGGAATATTAGGTTTACTATATCGCCTCCCATATGGATAAATGGTAAATTGCCAAGATCTGTAAAAATTCTTGGAAAAAGATAAAAGAATCGCATAGGGAATTATTTCTTGAAAGAAAGAATGTATTTTATCACTTTCAGATAATATTTGCTTGCTAATTTCAGGAGTTATTTTATCAAGCAAATCCCATTCCAAAAATCTTAACCCTGCAGATCGATTTGGATCGAAATATGAAAATTTTAAATCAGGAATAGTCAGGTTTAACATGATCTCAAATGGGTAAAAAATATTTATTTCCTCTTCTTGAAATAGATACTTTAATTGTGAGTCAGAAATAAGTCTCTTGTCATGAGGAGTTTTAATGTAATAAATTCTATTTTTTATTTCATACCCGTCTTTTGAAGCTATATACGCATGGGGCATATCTTTCTTTTTTTCTACATGGATTATTAAAAGTTCTCCTTCTGGGCACTGCAAATACTCAATATTATATTTTATAATTGGACTGATACGAGTTTGAATAATACTATTAATGGTTCCTTTATCTTTATCAACATCAAAAATATTATTTCCTTCAAGATCCCCATTATCTTTTAGACCAAGGATTAATTTTCCACCTGAGTGGTTGGCTAATGCAACTAATTCTTTAGCTAGATTTTTTTGACCAGATCTTAATACATCCGATTGCTTAAATTCAACTTTAATTTTTTCTAAATCCTTGGTTTTTAAAAGTTCATAAATCTCTTCACATGTTGTCAAATATTTTCACCTTAGAATTTTATCCCTCAAACTAATTGTATATATGCTAAATAAATAAATTTTTTGGTAAAAATCAGAAATCTCATACTTCTAACTTGGAATATAATTTTTTGATTTAGTTTTTTAATATTATTGTTTAATGCTTTACACTACTATGAAGTATTTCCAAAAGCCTTATAGAAATTACTTTTATATATGTTTCATTTATTCTCTCCCGCAGAAAGCGGTAGATCCCTTCTTGCACTTCAGACTTCCTTGTTTTTCTATTTTTACAAAACAAGAATCACAGATATGATTACATCTTCTAAATTTATTATCGAAAAATACAACAGGATAATCCATAAGATTTATTGATGCTTTCTTTTCTTCACAATATTCCCATTTCATTTTTAATTTACCTCAAAATAAGTTAAGATATATTTAATGACCAAATCATTTAGAAAGGTGACATAATTGGAACTTTAGATAAGATAACAATAAAATAGCAATTTTGTTTTCTATTATTATTTAAAAAGTAAAGTTTTGAACACTAATTCTATGATTTTTATAATACTATAAATCTTAAAATGGAAGATTTAAATAAAAATTTGCTAAGATATTATTTGATATGGCAATAATCAAGAGTCTTACAGATCCATTTGTTAGAGAATCTTTGTTTAAAGGATATAATAAGCGATGTGTTTATTGTCGAAATCCTTTATTATTTAAAAATATGCAGATAGACCATGTTATTCCCAAATCATATGGAAAAGAGAAAGCTATTTCAAATTATGGTTTGAATCCTGATTTTGAATTGGATAGCTATTACAATCTTGTTCCTTCCTGTGCATCGTGTAATAATATGAAAAGAGCAAAAACTTACAAAAAAATACAAATTTTATTTATATTGAATGAGGTCAAAAGTAAAGTTCCTTATATTGAAAGAATCGAAAAAAAATTGAGAAAAAATGATCTAACTGAAGAATTTTCTATAACTTTAAAGAAAGCAGTAAGCGAAGTCCAGATTTATGAACTAATAAAAATGCTAGATGATAATAATTTGACATCACTACAGCATTATATTTTACAAGAAGCATTACAAAAACTAAAACCAATATCTACGTTAACTCCTACTGAGAACCATCAAATTCAAGTATTTATTGATGAAGTTAATATTATTCTAGATGAATTTGCTAAAATTAAATCTTATTTTAATAGTCCAATTAACCGATTTGCAGATGATAAAGCAGGAATAGTAATTGTAAATGAATTTGCTGGGATGGTTACTTATTCTTTATTTGCAGTATCTAAGAAAGAATTGAATATCATTAGGGAACTTACTGTAGATCAATGGCGTTCTTTAGCTAACCTAGGTATTTTTAAATACAGGACAACAGATTTAAAAAATCATATTTTGGAGCAGCCAAAGACGGTAGCAAGAGAAAACTTATTCAAATATATTGCCAAGTTACTTTCCACTAATGCTCTTTATAAAAGTAAAAATAATTTAATTGGAACAGAATTTATCATAGATTTTATTAATCAATATAAAATTCAATTGGGTTTAGATTTTAAGAATGAATATTCTATTGATGATTTAATTAATTCTTTTCAATATTATCTCCCTTTTTGGATTGATGAAGCATTAAAAAAAGCAGATAAATCCGTCATAGATCGTGTCGTAAAAAGAAGGGGATATGTAACACTTAGTTTTATTGAATTTTTAACTGGATCTTTTAGAAAAGAGATAAAGGAAAGAGTTTTAAATCGACTTGATTTAAAAAAGAAATATTATACTTTTTCTGAATATGCAGTTAAACTCCCAATTATAACCGAGAAACTGCCATTTAAGATATTTACAGATTTTACACGTAATTTCAAAAAAAATGGGTTTAAGACGATTAAAAGGATTTATGATCCTCCGAATTATGAAAGAGAGAAATTTAAAAAATCTCATCGAGTTTATGATGCATATTCTAATAAATCAGTAAAGAAAAAGCTTAGTTTCATTTATAATAATCTAATTAACGTTTATAATGATGTGATTAAGCGAAATTTTCTAAATTTAGTTGATGTGTTAATCCCATTTAGCGACTACACTAAAATAATTATTGAAATTCATCAAGTACGTAATAATAATTATGAAAAGAGAGTTCCTTTTAGTTATAAAGAATTTTACCTAGAAGGAGAAAAATCTGAGGATTTAGAGATAATTTTTTATGATTCCCCTGCCGATATAATCCCAAATGATTTCAGGAAAAACAAAGTAGACATACTTATGTTTCGAGGAAAAAATTATAAAGCAGGACGAAGACATGAGGGAATAGTAAGTGATATTTATCAGCCTTCACCTTTATTCAATAAAATCCATGAGATATTAACAGAAAAATTTCTGAATCTATTTGAAACAGATTATAAAAAATTCATTGCTGAACTTAGAAAGATTTTATAGAATTACTTAGAATAAACCACTTTTATTGTCAAATGGATTTATTTTATAAACCATATTCTTTTCCAATTTATACTATATTCCTCCCCCGTGTTGCCCCCTCCTAAAAAAGAAAGGGAAGAACCATTAGACTGTTTCGAATTATTTGGCAAATGAATCAATAATATAATTCCACCTATTTATTTTTATAATTGATTTATATCTAAAAAAATCTTATCTAGTATTATTATTATCGCTCCTAAAATCTAATTTTTCTTGAATTATTGACTATTAATTTCTAGAATATTTAAAAGGTCTAATTATTATTATTACCACATATTTTAACAATAATGTATTGGATTTTAATACCCATACACAAGTTTGGGGGTCGGTGAATAAATTAATGAAACAAAATATCGTTAAACGTGAAGATATCTTAGATGTTTATGTGGATGGTGCTTCACGGGGAAATCCTGGACCTTCAGCTTGGTCATATTTATTTATGGTGGGAAATAAGGAAATAGATAAAAAAGCTGGTTATATCGGTCATGGTACCAACAATCAAGCAGAATACAACGCAATTATCAATGCATTAAAGGATGCAAAAAAATATACTCGTTGGCATATAAAGGTTTACTCGGACAGTGAGTTGGTAGTTAAGCATATCATAGGGGAGTATAGAATTATAGCTTCTCATCTTGTTCCATTATGTATGGAAATTTATGAACTTGAAAATTTCTTTCAGAAGGTAGAATTTTTTAATGTAGGGAGAGATAACAAGCTAATCTCCCGATGTGATGAGCTATGTAATAAATGTTTGAATGAGAAGGGATACTAATGGTAAGTATTGATTATCGCCTTTTTTATGGGCTACATATTTAAAAAGTTCAAACTTGTGATAATGTGATCAAATTAGGTGTGGTTTTTAATGCTCTAAATGAATAAAAATGACTTAATCAATGAGTGTTAATAATGGTTTAACAAGATTGAACATGATTCATTCATATAAATAAATATGTCTAAACTTATTGAATTAAGATTATGAGAAATAAGAAAAAATTTAATTCTTGGTATTTAAATATGATTAAAATTTTCAATTTTAACCACTTTTTAGATTTAGGATTTACTCTCAATTTTAAAATGATATCCAAAAATTCAAACGTTTTAATATTAAAAAAGTCCTTAAGAAATTGATCTTTTTAATATTTTGTCTATATACATTTTAAATTTCGCTCAGCACCTTTAAATAATTAAATTTTATTATTTTGGGGGTAGAAACATTTGTTTTCTAAATTTTAATTGATTTGTTCCCTAATAGACTGAAATATATATTTTAAATATTTATATACTTTCCTACAATCAAAATAGGCATTAAAATGAAAAAAAAAGGAAATCTGTATTATTTTAAATGCTTTTTAGTAAGGATGAGTAAGGATATACATAAAAATCCAATGAGGAAAAATAGATTATAGCCAGAAATTCCTGGTGCATCATCATCTCCAGATAAATATTTTGCAATGAAAGCGTCACGATCACCCGCACCAAAGCTATCGGTCTCTCCTGCAATATAGATATTTCCCGAGCCATCTAACGCAATACCCATTCCCTGATCGGAATCGCTCCCACCCCAGGTGATGCTAAGCAAGGAATTCCCTGCACTGTCATATTTTGCAATGAAAGCGTCAGAACCACCCGTACCAAAGTTATAGGCTCTTCCCGTAATGTAGATATTTCCCGAGTCATCTAATGCTATACCGCTTCCAGAATCATAATCACTCCCACCCCAAGTGATGTTAAGCAAGGAATTCCCTGCACTGTCATATTTTGCAATAAAAGCGTCACACCAACCCGCACCAAAGCTATAGGTATATCCCGTAATGAAGATATTTCCTGATTCATCTAACGCAATATCCCTTCCAGACTCATGATCGCTCCCACCCCAGGTGATGTTAAGCAAGGAATTCCCGGCACTGTCATATTTTGCAATGAAAGCGTCAGAACCACCCGTACCAAAGTTATAGGCTCTTCCCGTAATGTAGATATTTCCCGAACCATCTAACGCAATACCCCTTCCATGATCATAAAGACTCCCACCCCAGGTGATGTTAAGCAAGGAATTCCCTGCACTGTCATATTTTGCAATGAAAGCGTCATAAGAACCCGCACCAAAGCTTCTGGTTCTTCCAGTAATGTAGATATTTCCCGAGTCATCTAATGCTATACCGCTTCCAGAATCAATATTGCTCCCACCCCAAGTGATGTTAAGCAATGAATTCCCGGCACTGTCATATTTTGCAATGAAAGCGTCATAAGAACCCGCACCAAAACTATAGGTTCTTCCCGTAATGTAGATATTTCCCGAGTCATCTAATACAATACCCCATCCAGAATCAATATTGCTCCCACCCCAGGTGATGTTAAGCAAGGAATTCCCGGCACTGTCATATTTTGCAATGAAAGCGTCGCGGACACCCGCACCAAAGCTATCGGTCTCTCCCGTAATGTAGATATTTCCCGAACCATCTAATACAATACCCCATCCAGAATCATAATCACTCCCACCCCAAGTGATATTCAAATCTGATCCGTAAACCCTTTTGGCTGCACTTCTCACACCTAAGGAATGTTCTGAAGTCTTCAAAGAAGTGGGTGAGGAATTCAATGCATTTGAGACCAAGGCTAAGCAACAGAAGATCCCTATTAGAAGAAGTATATGGTTCTTAGTTTTATTTTTTATCATGTTTTTATCACTCATCTTAACAGCTTAATTCTTCTTTTTTTTTTTTAAAGTAATTATTGATACCACAGCAATCACCCCAGTTATTAAAAGTATGTTGTATCCTGGTATTTTTGGTTCTTTTTTTTCATTTATTTTTTTTACAACAACCTCGCCGTAACCGATGTTTCCCATAAAATCTTTCGCATAAAAAATTATTGTTATGTCACCGTATGGAGACGCATCCCAAGCTGTCTGATTGATTGTTCCTGACAATTGAGTAATTGTATAGTTATTAAGACCACCATCAATAGTATACCATATTGATTCTAAATTTGGTTCTGCGATTGAAATATAATAATTAGGGGTTATATTTCCAAATTCTTCATTTTGAGAGGGAATATTAATATGAATTATGGGGTTATAAATGTCTGGACCATATTTCACCAAGACCACATCGCGTTCTCCCGCCCCGAAACTCATTGTTTCTCCTACGAGATACACATTGTCGGAAGAATATGCAGCCACTCCCCAGCTCGTTTCTGAATCAGTTCCACCCCATGTACGATTCCACTGCTGCACACCAGAATTATCATATTTCACCAGAACTATATCATGCTCTCCCGCTCCGAAACTAAATGTGTGTCCCACAAGATACGCATTATTTGAGGAATCCACTGCCACCCCCAAGCCGTGTTCAGAATTTATTCCACCCCATGTACGATTCCATTGTTGCACCCCAGAACTATCATATTTCACCAAGAGCAGATCATAATCCCCTGCCCCGTAACTTTTTGTACTTCCCCCAATATATACACAATCTGATGAATCTACTACCACTCCATATCCAATATCAAAACTTGTTCCACCCCATGTGCGATTCCATTGCTGCACACCAGAGCTGCTATATTTCACCAGAATTATATCATCTTCTCCCGCTCCGAAACTTTCTGTATCGCCTACAAAATACACATTATCGGAGGAATCCACTGTTACTCCAAAACCTCTATCCCATTCAGTCCCTCCCCATGTACGATTCCATTGTTGCACACCATTAGTGTCATATTTCACCAAATGCATATGATCAGAGCCTGACCAATAACCATCATGACCTCCCGCAAGATACACATTGTTTGACGAATCTATTGCCACTGCTCGACCTACTTCATAAGACGAGTCACCCCATGTACGTTCCCATTGCTTCACGCCAGTACTGTCATATTTCACCAGAAGCATATCACTAAATCCCGCTCCAATACTCTCTGTTTGTCCAGCAAGATATATATTATTTGAGGAATCCACTGCTACTCCCCATCCAACATCATGTTCAGTCCCTCCCCATGTATGACTCCATTGCAGCACACCAGAACTATCATATTTTATCAGGAGTATATCATTAGAACCCACCCCGTATGTGGTTCCCGTAATATATACATTATTTGATGAATCCAATGCCACCCCATATCCAGCATCAGACCGAATCGTACCCCATGTGCGATTCCACTCACAAACAATTAATTTACTAGTAGATGAATAGGATACATTAATATTATTGTCGTTATCCTCTTGTTCTTTAAAAAAAGTGTAAGTTCCGTTGAATATGACACTAGTATACAAGACAGAAATAAATAACATTAAATATATTTGTTTATATCTCATTTTCTTCCTTATACATTTTTGGATTGCTTTGTCTTAATTTTTTTAGAGAAAATCCTTTATAGTTATTATATAAATTTCTCAGATAATATTTAAGATTATTGAAGATTCTATTGAGAAAAAGAAAGAGAGGAGTAACTTATATTACTCCTGAGCAATGTTCTATGTTTTTTGATAACCTTAAAAAACAAGACAATGTAAGAAATAGTGATCAAATTAGTTTTTGAGTTTGAGTATTTAAATCGCTTGAGATTTTATTCAATTTTTTCTTTAAGTATCTAAAAAGGAAAATAATACGAATAATGAAAATTAACCAATGAAAATAGGCGTTAAAATGAAAAAAAAAGGAAATCTGTATTATTTTACACGCTTTATAATAAGGATAGTTAGGAATACACCTAAAAACCCAATGAGAAAGAATAGATTATAGCCAGAAATTCTTGGTGTATCATCATCTCCAGATAAATATTTTGCAATGAAAGCATCACCATTCCCCGCACCAAAACTTTCGGTAGCTCCTGTAATATAGATATTTCCCGAATCATCTAACACTATACCATTTCCATAATCAATATTGCTCCCTCCCCAGGTGATGTTAAGCAAGGAATTCCCAGCACTGTCATATTTCACAATGAAAGCGTCAAAAGAACCCGTACCAAAGCTCTCGGTATCTCCTGTAATATAGATATTTCCATCATTATCTAACGCAATACCCCTTCCATAATCATAATCACTGCCACCCCAAGTGATGTTCAGCAAGGAATTCCCGGCACTGTCATATTTTGCAATGAAAGCGTCAGTACCACCCACACCAAAGCTATTGGTATATCCCGTCATGTAGATAGTTCCATCATTATCTAACGCAATATCACTTCCCCAATCATAAACACTGCCACCCCAAGTGATGTTCAGCAAGGAATTCCCAGCACTGTCATATTTCGCAATGAAAGCGTCATGAACACCTGCACCAA
>Ga0209977_10000966_pt1 | contig 12139 bp, 15 predicted proteins | sample SumtaG_2_FD_183113 | JGI IMG/M metagenome (GOLD analysis project Ga0209977, IMG submission 183113) | Deep subsurface microbial communities from Indian Ocean to uncover new lineages of life (NeLLi) - Sumatra_00607 metaG (SPAdes) (version 2) | ecosystem: Environmental > Aquatic > Marine > Oceanic... | reverse complement strand
GGCTTATCAGCAGCCAACAGTGCTCGCATAACTTTGTCTAATTCACCATTGGCTCGCACTCTCAGAACCAACGGCTCCTTCATCACTTCTGTCATTTCAGACCTCCGCAAGTCTTTATGAATTTGGTTTCATTTTGGATGCTTGACTCACCCTTGCCACTGCCAAACTCCAGATGGCCGGCAACCACCACCCCGCATTATTATTTGGCAGGAATTATCGCCTCTCGCTTGGCAGCGCCAAGCATGAGTCAAGCAAATTGTACTCATGCCCAAATCTATTATCTTATCTCATCTCAATTTTGAACGCATTGAACCTGACCATACGGACGGCCACAGACTCCGCATTCTCGCCACCACCAACAACGCAACTCAACACGTCCGCCTCGTTGGTCGTGTATATGGCAAGTGTCCTACCAGACTCTAATGTGATAAGCACCTTGTTGACACTATCCACAAGCGATGAATATACCACTCGACCAGTATTGACGTTTGATACCTCAACCGTGAACGCAGCCATTTTGACCTCCGCTTTCTCCACTAAAGTTTTAATCCACCCTTACCAGCAATACCCATCATTCACCCACTCAGCAACAGGAATCGTGATAAGTTCATCCCCAAGATACGCTTCGATGACAACAGCAGTGACTTCGGCAGCTTCGGGATCCTTAGCATAGTCGCTGTACTTTCCCTTGGCAACCTGAACCTCAACCACGTGACCCTCTGGCTCCATAACATCGTGGCCCTTATAGACCCAATCTCCTACTTCCAACCTATTTCCAATCATCCTGCACCTCCGCTTCCTTTTTGAAACTAAAATTAAGTACCCATCACTCCTCACAGAACCGGTTGGCTCCAGAGGAATGATCGAAACTCAATTTGCGCATTTGCTGGATGGCGTTACGCATAACCTTCCGATCAGTTATGCTTCCACAAGCCCTGAGGAAGCCGCATTTCCCCATACCTCCGGAGCGTTACTCATCTAGCCCGCATCGCCAGAGTTTAGTCCCTTCCAGCAGGGACCAGGCCACCACACCCACAAAACCGTCAAGCTTTAGCGTCTTTACTTAGTAAAATAAAAACGCCAAAACCGTTAGGTTTTAGCGTTATAAGTTTTAGCGTTTTACCCTCGGGCCTTGACGTTAGTGCGTTTACCAGGAGAGAGATCGTTCCGATTTGAGGCACACCCTTGGAAGTTAAGTCTCCGCCTAGTTTTACTAGGCTTCCCATACCCTTTGGGCTATTTTTGCCTTTCCTTTTTGTTAACCTACTACTCTCATTATATATCATTTCTCCCAAAATGTAAAGGATTTCGTCCAATTTCGTCGCAATTTTAAGGTTAGACGTCACATTTTCGTGCCATCACAAGTCCTGGTCAATCCTGGTCATCGCTTAACACCACGACTCCTTCCACGACCCCTGCCTCCACCATCCCTAACTCCGCAGCCGCTGCCGGCCACAAGTCTAGGCGCGGCATCCCATCCTTTCTGTCGTCAGCCATCCTGTCCACCACCGTCACTACAATACAGACCTCTTTATAACAAACCAACACTTTGGTACAATATGGTATCCATCGTGGTGCAGCAACCCCGTAGTGAATTTCATCCACCTCTTCCGGCAAACCACATGCATCACCGTGCCACGATGCACCATGACGTGCTCCTAAGAACCCATCCGATTCTGTGCCATAATATGTTATGTAACACGGCGACTCGTTACCACCCACGATATATGCCGCTAACTTTATTGCTATCCCTATGGCCGTAATGACATCCCTCATAACACACTTCCCAACATGGTCTTAACCTCTGCAGCAAAATCACACCGCCTGACTATAAACTTTCCCCCATCCGCCGGATCCCCAATCTCGCACATCCGCAGCTCTGCACACTTACCACCACGCATCAAAGCCCTCCCAAGAGCTACAGCCATTCTCTCAGCACCCGCATCCAACACCACAATAAACTTCCTCACACCAGAATTGATAAATCTATCCACTTGCCCACTAGTTGCCTTATTCCTCAACAAACCTACCGCATTCTCACCTACAGCCATGGCACTAAACGCACCCTCACAAATCGCCACCTCGTCATATAATTCCAACGCTGCAGCATTGAATATAACATCATACGCCTGCGCATTAGGAGATATGTACTTAGGTTTCATGAACGGATATATTGCCCTAGCCTGCCAAAATCCCTTCTCCATCGGTATGACAACTCTGCCAGGATGGTCCATCAACGTGCCTATATGATACCTATCCAGGTGCCACGGCCCGAATCCCCGCCTTTCCAAATATTGCGCTTCTCTAGATCCTGACACAACCCCATTCCATCCTGGTGGCAGCACCAACTGTTTGGTAGATATTCTGGAACCCTTGGTGTCGTGCGTATGCGCTATGGTCAAATGTATATTATCGAAATCTCGTACTTTAGGAACACAATACAACTCTCCCCACGATTGGGCATAGTCCATCCCAGTCACATCCATCACAAGCCCAAGCCACGAGCGGCTGTACCCACAACGGAAACAATGACAAACACGCTTATTCAGACTGATATACAACTTGTAGGACACGTCTACCTTGCCATAGCGTACATCGCAAAACGGACAATTCACCCTTAGATCACTAATAGGAGAACCATAAGTCCGCACATCGCGGAAATGGCGCCAAGCGAAATTCTGTATATCCAGCATAAATCACCCATTTCTACACACACTAAAAACACCACTATATGTAGTAATACACACCACTGCACACCACTACATACGGTATAAAAACCGCACCGCAAACGAAATGCTTCCCAGGTTCCGTCCTACGCAAGAAACGACCCTAATGCACGGAACACACACGCAAACCACGCTAAAAATGACTACCGCATGTAGTAGGTCAATCACAACACCTGCACTATATGCGGTATACGTTCAGAAACACACCACACTGAAGCCCCAAAACAAGGAATCACACCACCTCATCGCTCTTTCTTTTCGCAATGCCAGTCGTTATTATAGCCTGCGACGCGCCATAATACTTGGCATGGAACATGGAGTGCTTACCACCATCCCTAACCTTTGCCATAAACAACCTACACTGGTCTGCCTCTTCCTCTTCAGCTGTCTGACACAAACCTATTATGACATCGGCTATGTTCACCTTGCCAATGTCCTCCGCGATATCTTGCATGGTTATGATCTCTTTGGAAAACGATGCTCTTCTAGACTGCGATGCTACCCATACGGGACAATCGTACTGTCGCCCAAGATCTCTCAATTCACCGTATATATACGATAATTCAAATCGCCTCTGCGCATAGCTCCTATCTGATTCCATCAAATCCGGATAGTCATCTATGACGAGGTCGAACTTGTAGTCTTCCGCAACCAACCTATCCAGACCAGCCTTGACAGCCTGCAAAGACGACTTCCCCAAATCCAGTACACGAACCTTGCCAGACATCAGTCGTCTAGCAGCCTCGTGCAATTCATCCTCGTAACCTCCCAAATCTTCGCCGCGTTTTGGAAATCTGAATGTCATCCTGGCAGCATATCGCTTGGCGACAACACCACCAGACATCTCGTGTGTGATATGAACCACATTCTTGCCCGAACCAATAGAGGCTGCACCAAAACCTACATTGATTAGAGCCATACTCTTACCACGATTGGACGGGCCCAATATCACGCCCAGCTCCCCAGGACTCAGTCCTCCCTCTAACACCATATCCACATGATGCCAACCAGTCGAGACTTTGTCCGTCCACATACTGTATAACCACTTATCCGAATCGGCCACCACGTCCAACCCAGGAGAACGCAAGTCGTCCCCTACAGCAAGAGCACTCTCCATACGCTCTATGGCTTTTTGGATATTTCCCACCTTCACGTCGTCTATAGACTCCAGAATAGCAATCTTGGCAGCCTGTTCTTTCGCGAACTGAACCACCAAATCCGACGCCAATTCCGTATCATACTTGGCATCGTACACATCGTATATGAAGTCATCATAATCCCCACACAAAGCAATGACATCATCCGGATCACGAGGCACACGACCATATGTCGTGTGATACTCCAAAATTGCAGTCGCTACAGCACTCTCATCGTCCCGTTCAAAGTATTCAGGACGAACTATGGATGCCCCATAACGAGACATCCATAGTGGATCCAAGCAAAGCGACAAAATCCGTACGCAGAATCCCCTATTGAATGGATATATGTCCACGAATCTTACCTACTATATCACTATAACTTCTAGCATATTGTATATTGTGTTCTTCGCACAATTCATCCAACACCTTATCCACAACAACAAGATTTCTATCACCTCCGTCATATCTGCGCAACCAGTGTGTGCTCAGCAACGGTCTCAGCCCCTCTACAATAGCAGACAACTTCGTCACCGCACCATCGTATGCATTCTCTTGTATATAGTTTACGGCAACAGTCTTCTCGCTCCAATACAATTCATCATCCATATCAGTATTAGAAATGTCCACATACACAGACCCAGCAACCTTTATGAATTTCTTAAGCGCCCAATCGCCTGTAAACGCATTAATAGGAATGGTAGCAAATCCCTTCCCGGCCGCCCACTTCTTCAGAATCTTGACAACCGTATACGCATACTCTCGTGCCGAATACCCACGCTCTCGTAATTCATCCTCAAACACACGAAACCTGCCGTACCATGACGAATGGACATACGGCCTCTTACCAAATATCTTGGCATGAGCATCCATATAATATCTCGCCAACGCAGGCAGGTCATCGCGAGACAACAGTCTCGAATCCTTCTTCACCATAGATCCTAACCCTCGATTCGCTATGCGATAGCAAATGCTTGTTAATGTCATCTATGAAATCGTGTATAATCACTTCATTCTTGCCAGACTTCCGCCGCAACCCCCGACCAATGCGTTGCAGCAACTTGACATGGCTCTTAGAGCCTCCAGCAAGAACGACCACATCCACACCCGGAATATCCACACCCTCATCAAAAATCTGAGTGGCAATCACAGTCCCCATAGCATCCTCTTGCCGCATCGTCTTCAACACACCCTGCCTGTATTCCATAGTGCAAGAACCATGCACAAACACAGAACCTGGAATCATGGTGCGCAACAGCTCCCCATGCTCTATCCGTGTTACAAGAACGAGCACAAGGCCATCCTTGTGCTCACTTGCTACGCGTGCTATAATTGCATTCCGTTGCACATTGGAAATCATGCCACTATATGCAGTATGATAATCATCCCCCCAACCATTATCCGACTCTATTATGTGTAACATAACTCGCGGAACAGCAGAATAACCACCATCAATCAGATCCGCGTTGGTGACATCCACAACCACTGGCCCAGTCGCACCAATCAATTTCATGTCGGCCAACTTAGCGTGTTTCAATGGCGTTCCTGAAAATCCAAACCGATGCGGGCCGGGAACCTTGCACAGAACATCCAACATCTGGTCGGAGGAAACATGGTGACAATTATGTACAACCACACCATTCGCAACATATGTATGATATCTCTCCACCTCTATATTATAGACAACACCTCCTGGACACAACCCTCCAAATTCTCCATCACTTCCTCGTTCCAAAATCTCAACACTCTCCAACCTAACTGCCTTAATAGGCAATCCTTTTTCTCGTCCAGACGCCTCCTGGAATAGTGGGATTGCCCATCCACCTCTACTGCTATTTTCAACTCCCGATTTGCTATATCTATCTTGTAATTGGTCGGATAACCAGAACCTCTTGGCATTTTCGTCGAAACGACAACCTCCACACCCCAACCCAACCGTTCGGCCAACATCGCCTGTGGCACAGGTATGCGTCTCCCATTCCCTCCCACGACCGGAGGCCTGTGTCCTATACGTTTCAATGTCTTGCTCAACTTTTCTCGTACTTCCAACCTGTGCATAGGGTTGTTTTTCTTCATACGTTCGGATGCATATTTCCGATTTGTCGCCACCACAGTTCTGCTCGACACAACGCGCCTGTAATCTATCCCGCATTCCTTCGAACAATAAACATTCTTTCCTCTTTTGAACGCTTGCCATTTTCTTCGCGTCCCGACAAAACTTTTCCTGCACCAATTGCACACGCACATCAAATCCTGATTCTTCATCATCACTCTCCATAATCAAACAATCCCCAACACTCAAGTCACCCGCAGCAACCCAACCTCTATTAGTCAATATGGGATGATTTTCCGTACAGATTATTCCCTTGCCACCCACAACAAGCCTGATTAATCTAGTCGGAGCAGGTCTAACAAAGCATTTGGTTACCTTCGATCTAACAAGTTTACCAATATGTCTATCCCACGCAGTAACGATATCCCCCACAGATAATTCCTCTATAGGAACATTATCCACAAGAGTACCCGCAACAAAACATTCATCTACCATTAACACTACATTATTATCAAACAAGGTAAGGAGATCCGGCTTGGAATATAATGTCTGAACCATGGCGACGGTAATCTTGGATGGTAAACATACACCATCACCAATCATACCAACTTCCATACCAAGCCTATTTCTAAACCTATCGGCAGTCTGATACAGCAGCTCTTTGCGGTGCACAACCACAACTGCCTTGGAATCGTATGCTTTCAACAGCGCTGCCATCACCTCTGTCTTACCAGCATTTGTAGCCATCTTGGCTACACCACGACCAGCATTCAGAAGTGCCTTTATAGCATCCATTTGGTAATCACGCAATACCACACCACATAACATGTTGGCAGACAACACAGATTTGACAAGAGGGGGCCATATTGGAACTGAATTTATAGTATCCACAACATGACCACACTTCTCCAACTTCGATACCACATAATCCAGCAATCCGGTTGGAAATGCGGTCATGCTAACCATAACAGAAATGTAGCCATCCCAACGGCCAGACCGGTATCGTGGCATGTATCTATAACCTTTCGGCCTGGCCTTACACATTTCCCTAACCATCGCAAGAGCATCTGGATGCCCAACGACTCTCGAATGCACATCTCCAACTAATATCTTCATCCTACCATACTAAACTTGCGATTCTACAATACTCACTCCAATGCCAATTTGGAGTACATATCTCCCAATTTTGTCCTTTTGCCATCCTCGACTAACCATGTGCCCTGGCTGGGCCATTCATCGTTACCGCTTGGCCACCACGCATGCTGCGTGATGCCAATATTATTAGCCTTGAGCCGAGGTATCATCCCCTCCATCAGGGCCAAAGCTGTGTCCAATGGCACGGGCCCCGCCCATGCCATTAATCCCCACTCTGTTAACCGATAATCCTGGGGGCCTTGCCAGCGGCTTCCCCGATGCCGCTCCAACCAGTCTATCCAATGAGATAGTTTGGTGAAGCACCACCAAGGTTCATCTCTATTATGACAATAATGATGGACTGGGTAAAAGTCAACCGGCAAGGGTGTCCCGAACTGTGCCAGGTAAGAATCCCAAACGGCGAGCAAGATACCTGCTGTGGTTTGCCCCACAGAGCCATAGGGAGCAACACTGGCGGTAGGGTCCTCACCCTTGATGAGATTCCATGCCTCATGATACCAACGGGCATAGTCGTCAGTGCTGACCCAATGCCCATCGCCTACACTTCCCCCCACGCTGAGCTCATTCCCAACAATGTAATCCATCCCTGGATGATTCTCGACCCACTCACGACAGCCAGCTTCATCGTACCAGCCGTCAGCAGCCGACCAAGAGCACAGGAGCCACGTCGACCAATGTGGGCGCTCCGTAGGCCGGAGGAACACAGCGGTATCGCCCTCTAGACCGACTAGATCAACTAGTGGCAACCGCCACTGGCCTGATACGTAATCAGCTCCAGCCAAGCCCAACAGTTCTGCTTCTTCTGGCGTGTGCTCTGCAATGCCGAAGCGCTTGTCGGGTGCTCGATGCTCCCTCAGGACTAGCGGTAAGTAGACCATCGGTGAGAGACTGGTAGTGTCGAGGGAGGGACGGTAGCAGCCTCGGGCCACCGCTACTATAACGACCACTACCACTACTAGTACCCACACTCTCTTCATTTGAGCAATCCAAGCAGTATTGCTGCTATTGCCACCAGGAGTCCCGCGAGAGCGCCCCAGACCGTGCTCTTGACCTTGAGCGCAGCAATTTCTGTTTTGATTTCACCCACATCTTGTCGCAAGTCCTCATAACAATCACTGAGGCGCGCCAGTTCCTTCAAGATATACCGACTCCATTCGTGCCAGCCATCGTTGTTACCAGGTGAATCTGCCATTGACTATTCCTCCTCGGATGGATCCAGTATCTCCCATGTCCGCAAGATAATGAGCGGGTCGAATCTCTTACCTATCAACTCCTTCACAAGTGCGACCTCATTTACCGACAGACTAGGTTCGTCATTGTTGTGAATCTTTAAGGCCAGCGCACCCCGTTCAAACTTCTTCTTCGCGTCCAAGTTGGGTTCATCTCGGTACAACGCAGTTAGTGCGTCGGTGGCCGCATTCCGCAGTGTTCGGGCATCCTCCCCCTCCACTGGCCGCCCGCACACCGGACAGGCCTGGAGAACAACGCGCATCTCCTCGTTGTTTAGGCCAAGCAGTTTTTGTGTTACGTTGATTTTCATGTTTCTCCTTTACATCCCCCTGAATGAGTTGATCTTGGACTGGTAGTCAAAGACCATTGGTGTTCCAGCGTTCAGGAACAATTTTAGATTCTCGGCGAACGTCGCAAAGTTGTTCAAGTCTTGAGCTGTCATGTTGTGGCCCTCAACGTCCTCGTCCACGATTGGGTCAATTCCTTCCTCATCGTAGTCACTGTCGTAGTAAATCTCACATAGTTCTCCGACCCGCTCCACAGCCTCGGCAAATGCTGTTACCGCTGCCCTCTCCGCCAGTGCCAAATCTACTTTTCGTGGTGCCATTGTAACCTCCTTAACTTATCCAGAGCATTAAAAGACCCACATCGGCCGTATCTGCTCCTGCGGCCCTAACCACAGTAACCGACCCATCAGCGTTGCAAGTCAACGTAAACTGGTCACCTGCAACGTTGTACATATCGTGTGCAGCTCCACCCGGAATAAGAGTAACCTCAGCAGCAGCAAAAGCGGCAGCCGCGTTTACATAGATGGTGTACATCATCCGTATTCCCCTTACCACATCGCCTGCGCCGTTTGGCACAGCCGTTCGGGCATTATTGTCCAGGTCATCCCAGGTCCAGAAACCCCAATACCCCGGCCCGGCTACACCGATTGGATAGGTAGTGCCCCTGAACAATGGTGACTCTGCCCCTGCTGTGGCTGTAGCCCACAAGGCCCCTAGTTCACCAGTAACTTGCGGGTTCCCGCCAGCGTCCTCCAGCTCGTACTCTGTCATTACGCCCATGAGGGGCGCTGCTACCCCAGCGGAGAGAACGTGGCTCAACCGCTGGGCATAGGTGATGGCAGCGGTCACAGCGTCACTGGCCTCGGCATGGGTGAGACGATCTGGCATCACTGTTCCAAAGCCAACATTGCCACCCGGCAACACGACAAATATCCCATCGTCGTATGCAGAGCCGATGCTCCAATAAGTAAGAGCATCACCACTCCCAAGACTCCAAAAACCGCCCCTAGCCGTGCCAGCGCTTCCTTGAAATCCATACAACAGCGCCCAACCACCTGCATCTCCCCTGATTTCAATTCTACCAAGTAGACCGTTGCCAAGAATTGGACGGTTACTTCCAACCTGAAGATCTGCCCCTGGCGCCAACGTCCTGATGCCGAGGTTCGCCCCCATCACGGAGGCATAATCCGTCGCCCCGGATGAGTCAAATATCAACCGCGCTGTAGCTATCGCATTACCAATCCCACCACCATCGGCTACAATGAACATATCGTTAGCGGCATCTACCATTAAGCCCGCATCACCAGCCAACGCATTTACACCGGTCCAATACGCAACCTGATTTGCCCCGGCCGTACCAACCGGCACAGCCCCAGCAGCTGGGAACGTTACTGCCTGTGCTGACCAACCCACTTCTGCTACCGTGCTCTGTAACACCCGATTGGCTGCACCTGGATGGGCCAAATCCTGCCAATCCCCTGCACCACCATAGATCAAATCACCTTGTGTGTAACTCGCCAAATCCGTGAGGGGTAGTGCTCCACTGCTCAACACACCACCGGCCGTAGATTGAACAGCACCGGCCCCCAGCACACCAAGTGTGATCTGTCCATCACTGCCCCGCACAAATAACGCATCAACTACACCAACAGCCCGTGCGTAAAAATCAATGTCCACCGTACCCGGATTGACATCAAAATAGTCTTGGAGCGCTACGTGCTCAGACATGTAGAGAAAGTCTACGTTCCCCACACGGAATCCAGCAAAGTCAGGTGAAAAAATGAGGTACGTGTCAGCATCGCCAATATGGTACAGGATATTCTCGATGCCAACGTACCCGCAGTCCTCGAACCTTGCCTCATCGGGAACGCCATCATCGAAGACCAGCCGTCCGGCAGCCGGCCCCAGCCCTGTGTAGCCGAGGTGAGGCACAATGACATTGCCCACTGACAATGTATCGGTGCCTGGAGCATAAGTCATACCAGCATCGCCAACCAGGGTATTAGCGCCCGTCCAGTAAGCAACTTGTGTGTTACCGCCCGTGCCGACTGGCACAGCACCAGCAGCGGGAAATGTCACCGCTTGGGCCGACCAGCCCAACTCTGCCGCTGTACTTTGTAATACCCGATTAGCCGCACCTGGATGTGCCAAGACTTGCCAGTCAGCTGCGCCGCCATAAATGAGCCGACCTTGCCCGTAGTCGGCCAAGTCAACCAAGGCAACCTCGCCCCAATATTCTTTTATACGCCCCCATGCATCAATAACGTGGGTCATTGTGCGAGATCAATCTCCTATCTTTGTGACGCAAATATTTATGCCTACGACATCTATCGTTGGCGCAGGTGCTCCATCAGTAGTTCTAATTGCCAACTCGATGGTTGCGTTGTCAGCCAAATCCAGAATCGCGCAACCACCCAGGTGCTCCTCTTCACCAGCAAACTTGTTTTCGGAATGTGTTTGACCTGCAGCCTCTGCTGCTCCAGAACTGGATATTTCTATCCCAACCTCCAAGTGGTCGTTTGCTTTATCGTCTTCATAGCACAAACTGTATGTGATCAGATACATCCCTGGTTCCGTAACAGTCAGCATCCCATTACCATCGTGAGTAACGTTGTGAAGCTGACCATCATTGATATTGGCACTTGCAATGTTGTACCAAGTATTCTGAGCGGCAGCAACTTGTTGCCAACCTATGTGGTTCCCATAACAAGAGCCAAATACCAAAGGTCCCGGATTTGACGGAGCCCTCTTGATTCGTCCCAGTGCATCTATCACATGGGTCATGTTTCTTCCGCTCCACTAATCACGTAATCTACCTCATTAGCATTTGTGGCATGTCCCCGAATCTCGTCAGCTGCCTCCAAAGTCAGTGCCTCATCATAGTACAACTGCTCATTGGTATAAAGAGGCACTCTAATCAACCGCCGCGAATTCGCACCGTCTAGCCGTACCAAAATAAGACAAACGTTAGTGTTAGCCGCATGCGTATTGGAATACACGATGGACTTAATATACGCAACCGTACTGGCCGGAACCGTGTAAAGCACCCCCTCCGCAGCGGGCAACTGTCCATCGGCCAGGGCATCACCAATTATCGCCATATTACCATCCTATCCACAGCAGCACAAGTGACATCGAGCTACTTGTCATTTTACCCAGAATCATCCGAGCGTCAACTATATCAATCTCAGCTATTACCGTTGCGGCACCGTCCAAGCGGACCCATGCTGATGGAAAAGTCGCTTGCGGCGGTGCAGGGAATAGTGGCACCACAGGCGGCGCGTCTAGTACAGTATCGCCATTCACCACACCAACAGTGTTAACGTCCGCATCCAAGTAAATTAATACATATCGAGCCAATCCAACAGCAGGCTGACTACCCGATATGTCATAGTCAGCATGCCCCGTAAAAGTAACGATTGCCCCATTCCTGTCATATATGTATGGAGCCACACTAACGGTCAATCCAGCACTACCTGGATATGTCCTCAACACAGACAGCGCCCTGGGATACACAGTCACTGGGTCTGGCCCAGGCGCACCGTCAGGCCA
>Ga0209977_10000965_pt1 | contig 12141 bp, 28 predicted proteins | sample SumtaG_2_FD_183113 | JGI IMG/M metagenome (GOLD analysis project Ga0209977, IMG submission 183113) | Deep subsurface microbial communities from Indian Ocean to uncover new lineages of life (NeLLi) - Sumatra_00607 metaG (SPAdes) (version 2) | ecosystem: Environmental > Aquatic > Marine > Oceanic... | reverse complement strand
ACCCATCGGACTTTGGAAAGTGCTCGTTCCGGTAGTCGACGCAGCCGCCTCCTGTGAAGATGTACCAGGGGCAAGTGTCAGCGCAGCCGGGCAGATCACAGAGCGGGCAGCCTCGCTTAGTGGATCGCGTTTTGTACAGCCGTAGAAGTTTCTGGAGGGCCTGGAGGACATCTTGAGCTTCTGCCTTTGTAGCGTAGGCGTTCCTAATCTTTTGAACGTTTGTCATTTATTCCTCCAGTTTGCGAGGGCCTCTTCGTAGTGGCCTATCCATCTGGGGAGCTGCTGTAGGCGTCGCTTGCGCCAAGCTCTGCTGACAGCATAATCACGGCACTCGTAGTCTCCGAGGAAGTGGCCGTCGAAGTGCTTCTCGCGGTAGTCTCCGCAGAACGTGTTCAGGAAGACCTGCCAGGGGCAGCCTGTGCAGCCGAGGTCGCAGAGCGGGCAGTCGTGGTGGTTCCCGTCCCGCTCCTTGTACAGCCGTAAGATTTCTTTGAGAGCCTCCAGACGCAGATGCGCGTCCGTTTCTGAACAGCTCTCTCGCACTTTTTGTGCGTTTGTCATTTTTGCCTCCTCTAAAACAAGTTAGGTTGGTACGGTTCGGCGTTCTCGAACTTAAAGTAACCAACCTTGTTTGATTGCCATAGGTTGTTGCCGAGGTAGATGACTACGCGTAGTTGTTCGTGACTGATGTCGCGAGTTGCTCTCAGATAGCTCTTAACGAATATGAGAGCTTCTGCTCTCGATGCTCCGTTCCAGAGCTCCTCATAGGTATCGCTGCTGACAATGCGTAGCACTACCGTATGTGGTTTGAGTGGTCTTTGATGCATGCTTTCTCACCTCCGTTTTTTAGACATAAAGTCTGAGTGCAGCTTTGCCATATCAGTAGTCCCTGATGTCGTGAACTCCTTCAGCCGAGCTGTCTCGGACTCTCGCATCTTGTGGTTCCGCGTCCGTTTCTTTGTTGCTTCGTGCCGTGCACGTTTCTTCTTGCGCTTCAAGCGCTTGCTTCGTTCATCCATCATCGCTCCCTGTGGTACTTACAGGCGTTGTCTTTGTTTTGCGACTTCATTTCGTAGGTTCCGTACTTCAACTTATCTACATAGTGGGTACGGCTGAACCAGTCGTCTATTTTCGTGCGGACCCAGATGAAGGGTACGCAGTACCCCGTTCGGATGATGCGAGGACGGAACTTACAGGTCTTGCAGTAAACCTTCTCCTGCGCTTTCTGCGCATCTCGCGTCTCCTTCTGTAGCCTCTCTAGTTCATCCATCTCGGTGCTCCTTCTTGTAGAAGTACTTGCCGCAGTCCAGGCACTTGAAGAGCATGTGCTCCTCGAAAGTGTAAGCTAGCGCTCTTGGGTGCTTGCAAACTGATTGGATGACTTCGAGAATTTCTGCGTCCGTCATGTCTCCGATTGTTTTGTTCTCAGGCATTTGTTTCTCCTGATTCGGGGTCTTCCATAAACGCGAGATGGTCAACGAGGTCTCGCTTGTTCTGGAAGCCTCCCTTCTGTGATGCTAGTAATGCAGAAGCGGCAGCGTCAGCTTCGACTGAGTCGAGCCCGCAGTAGCTTTGCACCACCAGTTTGACTTGTCTGTAGGACAAGCACATGTTTACCTCCTATCATAATTGATGTTTGGCAAGTGTGTTGCCACTAACAATGTGCGTGCGCTCTGCGCATTCTTTACAGGCGTCGAAGACATCTTCTTGAAGCAGTTCGATGCCTACGTTGTCGAGCTTGATAACGCGCACGCTGACAAAAGGTTCGCCTTCTGCGAACTCGTGGCAGCAAAAGCCACATTTTCGTTCAGCCATGTTTTCTCACCTCCCTATTTTAGAATTTTGATTAGTGCATCGCGTAGTTGCTTAGCAGCGTCGAGCGAGAGCCTGACTCCCGACTTCGTGAATACCTCGACCTTGCCGGTCGTGTCAGGAATCATGCGTCTGATGTCGATGTATGAGCCGTTGTACTGCGACTCGCCCTTAGCGATGCGAATGCGGGCGTTGCTGTGAAGCTCGATGCTAGCAACTTCCTCGTCATGAACTGGTCCCATCTTTATCACCTCCTTGCACAGTGTAACTGTGCTCTTCGTGGTCCCATTGCTCTACAATCAAGCCTTTGGCTTTCATGCGTTCTAGCACGATGCGTAGTACTTTAGCGTTCATACTATACTGGCATTTGTAAAGCAATGGGGAGTGAAGCATCCTACCATTGTGACGCTTTAGCGTCCGTAAGACGCTTTCGATGTGTTGGTTGATTTGCTCTTCGACGTTCATTGCGAGCGGAAGCGAAGCGCCTAGCCACCCTATAGTGACTCTCATTCTCCGTCACCGGATGTGCTGAGGCGCTTCGCGGTCGAGCTTTAGGTGGGAATGTTCTCGAACTCTTCTGGGTGCTCGCGAGCGTACCTGAGAATTGCTCTGTCCTTCTCGCCTTTCTCGCGAGTACGGGCTTTGCTGTTCTCCCGATTTTGCATGACTTTGCATACAAGTTCGAGAGTGACCAGCGCTTCGAGCTCTTCCCAAGAACTCACTGCTGTGAAGTTCTTAGCTTCTGGGCTCATGTGTGCCTCCTTGTTGGATTTGACGCGGAAGCGCGTCAGTGTCTCTCAGAAAATCTTCCAATTTCATACCTTAATTATATAGCATTTAAAATCAAATGTCAAGCGTTTTGTTCCGCGTTTTGGGCCTGCTTTCGATTCCTGTTCTGCGTTGGTTTTCGCTTGAGCTTGTGCTGATTGCGTCCGTTCTTTCAGTCTTTGAAAAGCTTGTCTCTTTCCTGAAGCATTCCTACGAAGCTGAGCTGCAGGAATGTAACGTCCGCCTCGATTCTCTTCAGCTTCTCCAACCAGATTTCGTAGTCGTTGAAGAGAGATTTGTAATCGTTTCTGTCGACTTCGATGTAGTCAGGTTTTGGCATTGCTTATCACCTCCTCTTACAATGAGTTTCGCACGAGAAGGTCCTGAGGACCTCTCCTGCTTTGTTTCGTTCCTTCCCGCGATACTGCTTCAGGCAGTCCGGAGGGCAGGGGCGTGGTTTGCGCTTGAAATGCGTGATTGGGACTCTGTGTCTGCGTTTCATTTTGCCTCCTTATTCGTTTCTCGTGCGGTAGTATTCTAGGGCTGCGTCGTATGCTACTCTGAAGCAGACAGCAACGTCTGTTAGCCAGCGCCATGTACGCCAGTACCAGTGTTGTAAGCGTCTGCTACGCCTGACGGCTTTGAGCAATTGCTTGTGAGTTCGGTCGTCGAGGTCTAGCTCGCTGGCCTTGCGAACCAATTCGCGTTCTAATTCGCTTTGCATTCTTTCTCACCTCCTTTAAATAGTTGATTGATGAATGATGAACTCGCCCTTCCGTATCTCCAGCTGTTTATCTTCGATGGCGATCTCGACTTCGTCGTCGTACTCGCTGTCGCCGCTGTCAATTGCTAGCATGATGTTGCTGGTAGCGTTGGAGAGGGCGAATAGGATTTGATGTAGTGTTGCTTTCATGCTTAAATCACCTCCTTGCGGACGGGGTCCGCGTTAGTGTTTCAGGCGTCCGTCCTTTAATACTTGTGATGCTTGATGACTGAGTCTGCGTAGTCTCTGACTTTCTTCCAAACATATCCGTGTTGCTCTTTCTCGGTTTTGGGAAACTTGAAGTCGCGGTCGCAGAACCAGATTTGGACGATTGCTTCAATGATGTCATGTACGACGATGTTTAGTATTTGAAGCTCTCGGCCACGGGCTCTTGGATAAATCAGTCCGGCGTGTGTCTTTGCCATTGCCTAATCACCTCCTTGACGCTGTAACGTCTTTTCGTTTTTGCTTTAGCAACGCTTTTGTTCTAGCGCCTTCTTTGCGGCTGTCTGGCCTTCAGCTGTTAGTGCGTAAGAGTGTTCTTTTTCATCCCACTGCTCCGTTATCAAGCTTCTGGCTTTCAGGCTGCCCAATGCTGTGCGCAACGTTTTAGCGTTCATGCTATACTGGCACTTCTGGCGCAGGCTCATGTGAAGCATCTTACCGCCGCTTCGGCTCAGGAAGCGCAAGATACGTTCTGTGTCTGTTAGTGTCATGCTTCTCTCCTTTAATTAGTGTCTGTGGAGCCTTCAGCTATTTTGATAATCGGGTCGTCAAACTCGATCTCGTAGCTGATCTGTGCTCCGTCGTCAGCTGAGTTGACTTCTGTTTTGAGCATGATGCTGAACATTGTCTCTCCGTCTACTAAGTCATCGCGGTCTAGTGCCGCGTTCAGCTTCTTTGCTAGTGAGCGAGCTTCTTGCAGTCCGAACCAGATGCTGACTTCGGTTTTGTTGTTGACACTGCCGTATGGTCTTACTGGCTGCTTCATGTCTGAATCACCTCCTTTCCTCGTTGCCGAGGAGTGATTTATAGTATGATGATTACCTTCTTTACACTTATATATATATATAAAAAACACATATAATATAGTAGCTCTTCGGTACTAGGTTTATTCCGTGTAAAGACAGTTATCATCATATAAATAGAGTGGGAGCGTCGCGCTTGCAACGACGCTCCAAGTTGACGTAGGCACGCTTCAAACTAAACCTTGTTTCTTCAGAATCTCAGCTTTCATCTCTGCTTGCTCTGGTGAGTTGACATGTTCTAGGATAGCTGCACGAGCTAGATTGCGCCGTTTGTCGCCTAGCCGCTGCCGTTCGCGCCGAGCGAGCATCTTTGTGATGAATTGAATCGGAGTGAGTTTGGCTTCGCCGTTGAGATTGAGTTCAGCTTGCAGGAGCTCTTCGAGCTCCTCGAAGTTGCTAGCGTCCCAAGTTTCTTTTTTCTTAGCTATCTTAATCACCTCCTTGCCGCCGTTACGCGGCATTATATTTAATTGCTTCTGTCTCATTATGAATATATTATATAGGACTGAAAATGAAATGTCAAGCTTTTTGTTGCTAGCCTGCTTCGGCGCTTCGCCAGCGCGCCTCCCGAAGCGTCTCAAATGCGCGGCTGCGCGATACATTATTAAAGCAGACTGGTGCCCGGGCCCCCAACGATGGTCGCCGCGGGCTTGATTCATTTTAAGTTGTCACAGATCGAGAGACTAGGACCTAACACGTCCTAGCTCGTTCCCGTTACGCGATCGGGTTGAGATCCGGAAGTTCTAAGTAGCACATGAGTCCGTCCTCGGGATTGTATTCGGCGATCGTGATGTCGTCGCATTCTCGATCCCAAAGGGCTTCCTCGAGCTCCTCCTTGGAGTCCCGGATGATCAACCGCGTCTCGCGTCCTGTCCGTAGACACGCGATGTAGAACACGTTGACCTCCTTTGTTTAGCGTTACGCATTAAGGATGCGTTCGATCTCTTTGAGCCCTCCCTCGACCACGGAGTAGTCAGCGTCGTCGCCTTTTAGCTCTTCGATGACTTCCCGGATCAGTTCGAGCTTTTGCTCGTCTGTCAGTTTAGGCATCTTTGCCTCCTTTGTTAGTTATTTTGCCTTCTTGCTGTTCCGCCCAAGCGCTTCCCACATCTCTGCGGCCGTGTCCCAGAGGAGCTTCTCGTTCCGGTCTGCGAACTCCCTGACCTGTTTCTCGGGCAGGTCGTGAGTCTCGGCTGCCTTGAGTGCTGCCTCTGGTAACTGCTCACAAAGGAAGAGCTCGAATGCTAGGCTGCTAAATACTTCAGCCTTGTTCATGCTTACCTCCTCTTAAGTTAAGTTGGGGACGTTCATCGGCACGTCCCCTGAGCCGTTCACCTTAGTCTTCTTCGGGTTTCTGCTCGTGGACATAAACTTCGACGTCTTCGTAGTCTTCTTCCTTCAGGAGCTTCTCTGCTACTTCTATGTCATTCATAGCTTGCTCTTCGTCTTCGTACAGGAAGCAGATGTCGCGCATTCCGAAGTTGGGGTCGCGGTTCACCCAAGTACCGCTCGCCCATTGCTCTCCCTTGAGAGCGTCTTCGAGCTTCTGTTCGAAGTTGCCGTCGATGTCGTCCTTGAGCCGAAACACTACAGTGAGTTCCCACTGCATGTTTCACCTCCTTTCTTAGAGTGGCGGTTCGTTCGTAGGCACGAGCGCCTTGAGCCCTTAGCCTTAAAGGCTGATGTAGAATCGCTCTGCCCAATCGCAATCTGTGTGATGCAGTAGAAGGACCTCAACCTGAGGTGCGTCTTCTATGTAGGCGTGAAGGATGAACTCTACGCTGTAGCTGGCATCGTTGTCAGTTCCGGTCTCGGGACAGTCGTCGGCGTGTATCTCTATTCGGTCTCTGAGATCGTCTAGGAACTTGCCCATCTCTTTGCGACTGAGGCAGATGTTGATGTGGCTTTCGCCCCATGCTTGCATGTTGCCTCCTTAGGTTAGTATGAGAGGTGATCGTCGGCTCACCTCTCAAGGCCGTTTCGAGCTTACGCTCTTGCTTTCTTCTGCAGTTCGGGATGTGCTTTCATGTACACTAGGTCTGCTCTTCTCTCTTTGTTGCGTCTGTGGTCGCCAGCACGCTGTCTGGCTCTCATGCTCAGTAGGCGTGTGATGTGCTGGATAGGTGTCTCACCATTCGTTAGCGTAGCATTGAGGATCTCTTGTAGTTCTTCGAAGCTTTTAGCTTCCCAAGGTTGCTTTGGGTTCATGCGTTCTCACCTCCTTATAGGTTGCGTTGCATACAGTTCATCGTATGCTATACGTTATCGCATATGCGTTGCATTCAGTGGGATACCATCAAACCAATCACCTGATATCCATATATGACAACTTCCAATAAAGCGCCCAATTTTCCACGGTGATGTCACCAACACTAGAAAGAAATGAGGGCTTGACTTTTTTTCTAGGGTACATTATAATAGTTATATAGGAGAAGAACCCTAAAAATGCAAACACAATGGGAAGAAGTGTCCGGGACTAACGCGCATCGTACGAAGAAGCCGCATCGGGACAGGATAGTCGCGGCTACAAGACGGCGTATAAAGGCAGTAAAGATTAAGAAGCGTCGTGAAGAGATGCGTAGTATAACTAAGGAAGACGTAGTATGGAGCGCAGGCTTCTTCGAAGGCGAGGGCAACATCTGCTGCACTAAAGGCGGCCGTTCTGTTAGCGCTAACCAGAAGGATCACGCACCTTTGCTCAAGTTACAGCACTTGTGGGGAGGCAGGATCAGACCGTTTAAAGCTAAGCAAAACGGTAAGGTGTACCTTACGTGGCAATGGACGCTCAGTGGCAAGAAAGCGCGGCTGTTCCTAAGAGAGATCCGACCTTACATTACAACACCGCTTCGTAAGCAGGAAATCAAACTGTACTTTGAATTCTACCAAACGACTCCGCACTCGAAGCGTCGCGAGGAAATCCTCAACTGGCAGAAAACTCGGATAGCAAAACGAAACAAAAGATGCGAAGCAGAGATAAGACAATATGAACTCTGAAGGAATCAAATACACCCCTAAACGCGACAAGATCTCCCTAGACCTCCTCTATAATAATATCGCCCGCCGCTTTCTTTTACACCAATCACCTGAGGATATCAGTGATGCCACTGGCATCAAGCTCAGCACATTACAAGCGATGACTCGTCGACCCGCTTTTAAAGCAATCATGAACCAGGTCAAGGAGAACGCGTTTGCTGGCATCGATACTAGTATTGTCAGTGAGAAGCGTAATATGCGCGTAGAGGTCATACAGGCTGCAGAAGACTCATTTGATATGTTGAACGAGCTACTTCAGACGGCAGCAGCCGAAACCACCAAGGTAAAGATCGGTCAGGACTTCATGGATCGCGCAGGTGGTGCCTTTGTGAAGAAAGCAGAAGAGATTGAGCAGCCCGTGATTAATATAAATATTGTAGATGCAGAAGTGTTGACGGATGCGCTCGAGAGGGAGAAGAAAGGCCGCGAGAGGTTGGAGAAGCTTCAGACGATTGAGCTTGCAAAGGATCCAGGCAAACTGGAACATCCTCTGCTCAAGAAACCCGAAGATGGAAACAAACAGAATACAGAACCTACCAAATGAACTGAGAGCTCGTGCCGACGACTCTTTGTTCTTCACAGCCACCGCTCTCCTGGGTTATAACAGACTAACGCATCACTTGCATTACGAAATGTGTCGGGTCATGGAAATGGCCGAAGTGCACAAACGTATCTTAATGCTCGTACCTCGCAATCATTATAAAACTACAATAGCCACACTCTCCTACCCAACATGGCGCGCAATGCGCGATCCAAACGAGACAGGTCTGTTGGTCACGAACAGTGCGACCAATGCTAATAAGTGGATGGGGCAAATCAGAAAATTCTGGGAGAACAAACCGCTACTCAGGCACTGCTATCCGCACCTGAGACCCGAACGCAGCGATCGTTGGAACAAGGACGAAGCATGCTTGCCCCGCTCGATGGACCATCCAGAAGCTACCTGGTCCGTAGCGGGTTGGAAGACGCATGTCACTTCAGGTCATTACGATTATCTTATCTTCGACGACTTAGTAGACGAAGAGACTTATGAGTCGCTTGAACTCATGGGGAAACTTACTGATCGCTTCGAACAGCGGTTGACGGGTCTACTGCGTCCGCCTGTCCACGAACGCGTTGTCATCGTTGTTATGAATCACTGGTCCTCAATCGACCTTGCCTGTTATATCTTGGAGCATCACCCAGAATTTAAAGTCTACTACAAACAGGCGATTGTGGACACACCAAACGGTAAGGAAGCGCTCTTTCCTGAAGTGTGGCCACTCAATCGCTTGCTCGCATATCGTGACAGTCATCCCTTTACGTTTGCAACGCAGTTCATGAATAACCCGAGCGACCCAAGTTTGCTCGAGAACAAAATCGAATGGCTCCAACTTTACAAACGCGGTGAAGACAGTGTTATCTTGCCCAAGGAGTACGACAACGAGGAAGTGCCGATTGGACACCTCAACATCTACGCCGCTGCCGACCCGCGACACTCGCTCAGCACAACCGCTACGCAGAAACTAACGTCACGTAACGCTGTCTCCGTTGACGGCATCGACTGGAAGGGACGCAGGTACCATCTTGACGAGTACGCTGCTAAGAGCGCACCAGAAGAGTTCCTCAGAGCAATGCTCGCGATGCATAAAAAATGGCATCCGATCAAATTCGGTATTGAAGCGTACGGCTATCAGAAAGCGCTTCAACCTCTCGCAGCAGCGATCTGGAAGAATGAAGAGGACAAACCTTATTTGGAACTTATGCCGCAAGACACGAAAACCAGCAAGACAAACAAGATCCGTGTTGGCTATCGTTTCTTTGCGGAAGGTAAAGCTTTCTCGCATCGGTTCATGGTGAACTTCAACGAAGAGTTCACAACCTTCGACACTGGCAAGTTCAAGGACCTTGGCGACTGTTGGGCAATGAACATGCACCAGATGCGAGAACCAGCAGACGAAAGTGAAGACATCAGCGAAAAGGAGGCAGACCGGGTATATACACGCGGCCTGGTAGGAATGGGGAAAATATAATGCCTAAAAAGTTAATGAGTTGTGTAAAGAAGGTTCAGAAGACTGGAAAGTCTAAGTCAAGTGCGTTTGCGATCTGCACTAAATCAACTGGGCAGAAAGCGCACAAGAAGGGGAGGAAACGTGGCTAAGAAAGCAAAGCTAAGTCGCAGACTAACAGCGGACGTGCGAAGAGCCGGGGGGCAGAGTGCCTTCAGGAGCCGGATGGGCTACCTGCCATCTGGGTATCATGCAGCTCCGTTGAAGCATGCAGAGACGCTCAACCCGGCACAGAAAACGCGAATTCGTAGCATGCATAAGGAGCTGAGTGCCGCTTCGTTCAAGCGTGTCTACGGGTTCACGAAGAAGAAATAGAATGGGTGAACTAGTCACACTGACCGAAGACAAAAAGAAGCGTCTACTCAAATTCCTGCAGGAGGAAGATCTGCTCGCTAAGAGTGAGGTGTACGATCCCTTACAGGCGAAGCACGAAGAGCTCAACAAACTCTACTACGGCGAGACTGAACCTCGTTCTGAGGACTGGATGTCGAACTTCCCGATTCTGATGGGAGCGACTTTCACGGACGCTACAAGTGCGAGGTTCCTCAATACTATGTTTGCTTACAAACCCACATTCACGCTCGAACCAACTCGTAACTCAAGTTGGATGGACGTTGCAAAGCACACAGAAGATTTCATGGAGTTCAAGGTCAAGACGGAGATGAAACTCTATCGGGAAATGCGCAAGGTCGTGTTCGAAGCTTGCAGACTCGGAACAGGCGCACTTCTGATGCCCTGGGTGCGCAGAACAGAACGCGTACCCGTCAAAAGGCTTCTCTGGACCAGTTCAATGGAAGTTGAACTCGTAAACGGTATAGTGATGAAGGCACTTCCACTACGCGATCTCATCTATCCGGGTGGGTATAGTGAAGTCGAAGACCTACCGTGGTGGTCACGGAAAATGCACTGGACGCCGATGAACTTGAAGATCCAGAAGCGAAAGAAGCTGTACTTCAACATCGACAAGGTCGTCAACTACCAAGTGCCTGCCGGAGATGCAGAACAGGCCGAGGCGCAACAGCGCGCCGGCGAAGAACCAGGCATGTCGACCAGAATCCTCGGACGTGAAACTTACCTATGGCACGACATGAAGGACGACGGTGACTATCGGAAGTACATCTGCACTTGGCATCCGGACGCGAACGAGATTCTCAGACTCGAGGAAGACACCTATCCAAGTTGGCCTTTGAAGCTCTTCCGCTACGGCCCGAGAGACTACGGCATCATGGGACTCGGTGTCATGGAGATGTCAGCACCGTATGATAACGCTTTATATTCATTATATAACCTTTTAGTAGATAACTTCAAAGTTTCGACAATGGCGTGCTTCGCGGCCGTGAAAGGCACTGGTGTTAAAGCGGACACGGTTATCAGACCAGCGAAGATCTTCATACTCAATAACATTGAGGACCTGAGAGCGCTGCCGATGGGTCAGCCGTACAACCTCAACCCGGCGTTCGCTCGAATGGTTTGGGAACTTGGTGAGCGTCGGACAGGTATCAGTGATTACGCACTCGGTCGCGAATCAGCTGGGAGTGGTGGAACCGCTACTGGCACGTTGGCCTTGATTCAAGAGGGCCAACGTCGATTCGACTTAACCATCAGAGACTTCAGAGAGGGCATGGACGACGTCGGTATGTTCGTACTAACAATGCAGCACAAGCACTTACCTCGTGAGCAACCTTATATGGTGCTTGGCGAGAACGGTAAGTGGGTCCAGCAGTTCTTGGACATGCCAAGCTCGCCTCCGTATCTCTCACTTGGAATAAAGAGTTCGATGTCACATGTTGCGTTGAACAAAGAAATCGAGAAACAAGATGCGCTTGCGACATTTCAGCTCTTGGAAAAGTACTATCAAAGCGTCACACAACTCTTGCTGCTCATGTCACAAGTACCTCCTGAGGTCGCAGCGACATTACAGAAGATTGCAAAGGCAGCAGCACTAAAGTTGAAAAAGGTGCTTGAGACATTTGGCGAGATGACGCCTGAAGTTTATACAGACATCATTCCGGAAGGAGCGGCACAAGCTGCCATGCAAAGGCCGCCAATGATGCAAGGAGGTCCAGGTGCCGGAGCACAGTGATATTGAAGAACTACTCGCGAACCCAGTATGGGAAGAGCTTGTAGAGGAACTTAAAGCCCGGCAGGAAGTCCTGCTCAGCAAACTGTTGGACAGGGACTTGCCGGAAGCTATTGAGTATAAATCAATCTCGAGGCTTATTGAGCGACCAAGAGAAATGCTGGATGAGCTTCGGGCAGAAAAACAAGGAGGCAAATAATGCCAGAACCAGAAGGATTAAAGCCAGGAGATCCGGGCTACAAGGCACCGGAACCTGCTGAGCCAAAACCTGGCGAACCGGGCTACAAAGAGCCCACGGCAAAGCCCGATGAGCCAAAACCAGGAGAGCCAAAACCAGGAGAGCCTAAGAAAGACGATCCACTTGCTCAGAAACTTCCCGACGTTGAAGGCATCCCCGACAAGCTCAAAGGCAAAACAGTCGGAGAGGCTCTAGAGATGATGGGTTCAACTCAAGGAGAGCTCACGAAGGCGCTGACGGAGATCACGCAGTGGCACAAGTACGCTGAAGACGAGGAACTGAAGAAAGCAGGTGAAAAGAAGAAGGATGCGTACGATCCGCTTGAGCACATGGACGAGGACACAGCACGTGCTGTCACGGTCATGATAGGG
>Ga0209977_10000964_pt1 | contig 12142 bp, 13 predicted proteins | sample SumtaG_2_FD_183113 | JGI IMG/M metagenome (GOLD analysis project Ga0209977, IMG submission 183113) | Deep subsurface microbial communities from Indian Ocean to uncover new lineages of life (NeLLi) - Sumatra_00607 metaG (SPAdes) (version 2) | ecosystem: Environmental > Aquatic > Marine > Oceanic... | reverse complement strand
AAAATCATGAGTATTCTCATATTCTATTGTAATTGGCTTTGCTAATCCTTGACAACAAATACAATCAGTTTCCGATCTAACATAAAAATCAAAATAATCGGGACTTGTATCAACAAGAAATTGCAATGCTTCATGATTTGCATTAATATAATTAAAAGTATATGAACCCATATAAAACATATCTGTTAATAAAATCCATTCATATTCATATATTAATGTCCAATTTATTAAATTATTTGAAGCATATACACGCCATTTTATTATTCCACTAATTTTATTTACTAATATAATCTCATAACAACTTGGATTAGCGGTATTTGGTCTAAGAAATAAATGTGATGATGCAATATATGTTGTTTCTAATTGATTTATAATATCTGGTTCTGTATTTGCCCATGCTGCACCATTCCAATAATAAACAAATAAAGGGAAAGGCCCTGCTGGCTTTGTTCCTTTTCCTAATAATATATAAGGAATTTCAGCATCACTAACAACACATGATCTTGGGCCTATATAATCAGGAATAGCAACACTCTCAACGACAAAATCAAAAGCCGCATTATCAAGATCAACTCTTGGGATAGGATTATTTCCGCCAGTAGTAATATTTCTGCCTAAAGGGCCATCAGGAACATAGGAATTTGAAACGTCTGTCCAATGAATTCCATTATCTTCTGATCTCATATACCAAATATCAAGTTCATAAGGTGGATCATCACCACTAACATCTTTCCAACTAACTATAACGTGTAATTTATTATCATTTCCATGTTTTGCAAAAAATCCATATATTTCATTTCCGCTTGGACCTAAATCAAGATCAACTATATCACAACCACCATCAATATCACCACCAAGCGCATTCCATGTTCTTCCATTATCATCGGAACGAAAAATTACTATCCTATCAAGTTCAGCAACACTTGAATGTCTACAAATCAAGAAAATTTTACCATCTGGCATTTTATCAAAATGAGGATAAGTTAATCTCCAATTTGTTTCATTACCTAATTCCTGCCAATGAGATGCATTATGAGCAATCGCATTTACCCATGATGTTTCATCCTCTGGATTATCTGAACGTTTAATTTGTATATATCCATTATGATGATCTGGTGGATAACCTGCTCCGGTTAATCTTTCATGTGCTACAATTATATATCCATCATCTGCAACTATAATAGCAGGATAAGCATGTGGATCAGCACCACCAATAGTTCCCTCTCCAACACCATAACTTTCAGAAATATAACAATTATTATGATAAATTGCATAAATCATACCTTCACAATTCCAGGGAACACCACCTCTTTGTAGCCAAGCACAATAAGTTTTTTTATTATAATAATACATTTGAGGAGCAACAGTATGATCTCCAACAACAACGCCATAATTATTCCCTCTTTCCTGAGTATCATAAAGCATTCCTATTGTATTTTTTTCACGCCAATTAATTATATTATCAGCTATTCCACAAATATTAACTATTTCTGATTCCCAAATTTTGATACAATCACCTATTTTTACAATTTGTTCTCCACAAGGCATTGCTGTTTTTAACTTTGTTTCTCCATCATAAACAAGCCAATAATTTGTTCCATCAAACTCTAAACTCAAAAGATCAGCACCACCATAAACAGGATCAAATAAATCTGCTGTTTCAATACCTGTATATTTATCATAAAGTTTAAAAACGGTAGGTATACCGATTAAATCTGTTGAGGTAATATTAAAAGGAGGAAGTCTATATCTTTCAGTAAGTTGAGCTTTTGGAATACGAATATTTTCCAGAACAGTTTTCCTGAAATCCTGCTTTCCCGTAGCATCATAAAATATCAAACTTGTTCTTAAATAATTATCAATCATAATTTCTTAACATTCATCACTATATAATAATTCAATTTCCATCATTCCTGTAAGAATATAGAATCTTGCAGCAATTACTTCTCCGTTTCCTATTTGTGTCTTGATAAGTGTCAATTCATTAAAGCTATCACAACATAAAGGAAATTCAATAGGAATTTGCTTTTTGGTACGAATTGCACTATCAAATATTATATCTTCTCTATTCATTCTTCCTTCAATTAAAACTCTTTCATGTCTCCAGTAACGATCTTGAAGATTTGCAACGGATAAATGATTATTCGGCAAACTTATTCCCGATAATATTCCTGCTTCATTTTCAAGATAATATACTCCAGTATCAAGATATGTTTGCATAATTGTAAATCCGTCTGTACTTATCGGCCCGTCAAGATTCCCTTGATCTACCTGATATATATACATTATATCAGTTGTAACATTTAAAATCTGATAATCTTTCTCAATCTGTTCAATTCTTGTATTTGATAATATCCTGTCATAAGTTATTGGTTCACCTATAAAATCTTCATAATGTTGTTCCATGAAAGTCCAGCGTTCTAATCCTGGCATTTTGTCTTTTGTGAAACTATATTTATTTGTTCTGAATATCCAAAGATTTTGCGTATATTGATTAATGTAAGCAATATTAGTAAGATCAATTGCACCAAGAACTTTTTCGAAATAACTTGCATGTTCTATTCTGAAATCTCCATTTGAATCAATATACCAGAAAACATTCCATATACCAAAAAGAATTTCTATTAATTCATTAAATGATAACATTCCTAAAGTTGCCTGTTGTGTTGCATTTGGATCAACTGTATCAGATTTTTGGGCAATCATTAAATAATTTAATTTATTCACTTCTTCACAAACATAATTATGAGTAGGATTTGCTGTCATATAAGCTGTTATATCTGCCGGAGCTTCTGGCGGAAGTGCATCATTCTGGAAAAAAGTTGATACATAAGCAAGCCCACAACCTAAAGATGTCATATAATAATCTATAACATTTTCTATTAATCTGTTATGCTCAAAAGTTTCACTAAAATCTGGAAGATCAGCCAAAGTATATGTCCAGGAACAAGGCAATGCCACTCCATTAACAACAATCCATCGTGAAGGAGCAGCGCCAGGATTATCTTCTGGCCGTCTTGCCCATTTAGTCATTTGAACACCATCAACTATTGTAGCACCCACAAAATCTCCCGCACCTCCCCAGTTAGCACCTGGAGGTAAAGTAGGATTCCCATCAATATTTATTGTCCAGACAACTTCTCTGAACCATACAGTATCTATTGTAAAATTTCTTTCCTGATTTGCACCACCTGTTAATCCTTGATCTACACTTATTATAGAAGTATAAACCATAAATCCTCTATCATCCGTATTTGCACCACCACCACCAGCATCAATAGCTAAATCCGGCAAACATAATCTTGCCTGAATATTTTTAGCAAATGCAATTGGATAAGCAGTTTTAACCGGATTTGCCGCATTAATTACATCAGTAGTTATATCTCCTCCCCAAGGTTTATTTTCAGGAGCAACAGAATCATAAAAAGTATAATTTCCTGCTGCTAATGTATATCCATATCTATTTGCACCAACATTTGTTGTTTGCAGGGCAACTGTTTCATTAGCACAAGTCAGATATTCATAATACGACATATCTGCTTCTACATCACGTTCTTGTGATACATTAAGAATATTTAAAAGATCATCGCCTTTTGTTAATAAACAATTATAATTATCATCAATTGTTGGTATTACAATAAAAGTACATTCATCTTCATCCCATTCTCCATCGTTTTTCCCAAAATATCCCTGCCACCAAATAGCAGCAAAATTATCACAACTTCTTTTAATTATTAAAGTAATTTCATCATCACAATCATGATTCATTATACATTGATAATCATAAACTCCATCTTTAGGAGTATTCCCAAAAGTTAAATCATTAGCGAGTATCCTTCGCATAAACTTTTTATCTTCTTCTACTTTATATTCAATATGAATATTATCATCATATTGCGGAAATACTTCTATATAGCCAAAAGCATCTAATACATAATCCGAACAATAAGTCTCAATATTATCCGAAGTAAGGAAAAATCTATATTCAATTTTTTCTGGCATTATCAATTCTATAAATTATTCCATCTCTTGTATATTCTATATAGCCACCAAAATTCTTAGGCATTTCTTTATTATATTGTACAATCTCACCAAGCAATTTATTGGTTTTATCAAGATCAATATTCACAATTGTTTTGGATTTTGAATTGAAATTCCTGTCATTATTAACCGCTTCCCAAATGGCATTTATATCATCACTATGAATTCCTTCAAGAACATTTCTATATTTCTTTGTAAGTTTTGCAGGAGTTATTGTTTCAAGATTTGAAATTCTTACCAGATTAGAATCACTTGTTTCTGTTCCTTCGCCTTTAAATCCTATAACACCTTTAGCAAATCTTGGCAAATTTCCTTCAATTTTTCCCATATAATCACGCCAAAGTTTAAACATTGCTCCTATTAAAATTCCAGCAATAATAGGAAAATAAGGTCCAAATTTACTGGATGTTTTTAATAATTCGGCTACTGTTGTAGCAAGACTAAGTGCTTGTATAGTATTTTCAATTTTACGCTGACGTTCCATTAATCTTTCTTGTTCTACTAATGCTTTTGCCCGTAATTCTTGTGTTTCTTTAAGTTCTGCCTGAACAATACTTAATCTATTTGCCTTACCTTGTCTGGAAAGTTCTAATTGGACATTAATACTACGTTGTAATTCATTAATTTGTTGATCGTATCTCCTGATAGTTTCATCTATTAATTCTTTTTGTTCATTAGCTATATCCCTGAATTGATTAAGTGTAAAAGTTCCGAGTTTTTTTAATTGCATAACCATTTTTCTCTCATCTGCATCGGTTATGCCTAATAATTTCGCCAAAAGCCCTGTCGGCCCTTCTTTTTCTTCTGTATCAAGCCCAAGATTTTTCATTTTCTCTTTTAATAACTTGATTTGCATTTCCATAAGTTTTGCTTCTTCTGGGAAATATCTTTTCAATGCATCAAGTCTTTCTATTTGTGCTTGTAAAATTAATCTTGTTTTTTCTTGTTCTGCTTCTTTTAAAAGTTTTGTTGTTTCTTCTTCACCTAATTCCATAGCAAATATTAATCGTTTTTGCTGTTCAAAAGCAATTTCCGCAATTATATCTGCTGTTTTTTTGCGAAGTTCAATTTCCGTTTTTCTTCTGGCTTGTAAATCAGTTATATATTTCTTAAATGGAATTCCTTCAGGCGGTAATGGTTCTTCTGCTTCTTCTTCTTGAGATTTTCTTAATAATTCCCTTCTTTTAAGCCAATTATCTAATTCTTCAATATATGCCTTTAGAGTAACAGCAGTTTTATTTATTTCTTTTTCTTGTTTTTTAAATATTTTACTGGTTACATCTATTGCTTTATCTGATTTTTGCATTTGTTTAACTATTGCCTCTTGACTACTAACAGTTCTACCTGAACCAGAAGCAATAGCAGCAAATATTTCATGAAGTCGTGTTGTTGCTTTTCCTTTTATTTTTACAACTTCCTCTGTTTCTTTTATATCAATTTTTACTAATTTAGCTATCTCTTTTTGATCTGCTATTAATAAATCATATTCTGCTCGTACTCTTTTTAATTCTTCACTTATAGCTTTTGTTTTATCTTTAGAATCTACTAATGTAGAAGCAAATTCCTGTACTTTTTTTGATCCTTCAAATTCTCCAAATTGTTTCATCCATTCTTCGTCAGAAAGTGTTAATTCTTTTATTTTTAATATAACCTTAGTCAGCCAATCAACAATTGATCTTAAATGAACTGTAAAAATATTAGTTCCTTGTTCAATTGATAAAACCAATCCCTCCCATGCACTTTTCATTATAGTTAAAGAGCCTTTCAGGGTATCCATTCTTACATCTGCCATTTCTTTTGCAGCACCTTCCGCACCCCTGAATGCATCTTCTGTTTTTCTAACCTCCTCTGCCATTTCGATTAATATTCTCATAGCTGGTGCAGCACGCTTATCGGTAAGTGCAAAAACTTCGGTAAGACTAATTCCTTGTTTGTTTAATTCTTCTAATGCTCTTATAAAACTTTCTGAACTATTTACTGCAAATCCGATTTGTTTTGCCATTGAGGAACTGGCATCACCCATTCTAAGAAGAATATTTTTCATTGATGTTCCGGCAATAGAACCTTTTATTCCTCTATCTGCCAAGACTGCCATTGCTGCTGCAAGTGTTTCAACATTTAATCCTGTTCCTTCAGCAATAGAAGAAGCAAACTTCATTGATTCTTTCCAATGTTCAAGATTGAGTGCAGAAGAAGTAAAGGATTTTGCCATCACATCAACTACTCGTTGAGTTTCAACAACATCCATATTAAATGCCCTAACGGTTGAACCAGCAACGAGAGCAGCTTCAGCTAATTCTTCATCAGTAGCAGCAGCAAGGGAAAGAGTGGCTTCTGTGGCATTCAAAATTTCTTGAGTGCTAAATCCTAATTTAGCATAAGCCATTTGAAGTTTTGCAACTTGTGTAGCGGTATAGATTGTAGAACCACCAAGTCTTATAGCATCTTGTTGGAGTTTTTTAAATTCTGCATCGGTAGCTTGGGATATAGCTCTTACACCAGCCATAGCACTTTCAAATTCCCGAATAATATCAATAGTACCTTTTAATGCCTGATTTAATTTTGTGGAAATTGTTTTGGCAACATTAGCTGCGATATTACCAAGTGCATTGAATTTAAAAGCAAAAGAGCCAAGAGCTTTGCCCCATCCGGTAGTAGTATCTTTATTTTTCTTGAGTTCTTTGCCGATTTCCCTAAGACGGGAATTTATTTCTTTTAATCGTTTTGGATCTTGAGTTTCTTTTTGTTCTTGTTTGAGTTTTTTTGTTTCGGAAAGTAATTTGCCAATAATACCAATTTCTTCTTGTTTCTTTTTATTAATTTTGTCCTGCAAATCTCCCATTTCCGCCAATTGGCGAACAATTTTTTTTACATCACCACTTTCTTTAAATTCTCTTAATGCTTTTTCAAATCTTTCTAATTGACCAAGATCAATTTCATGTTTTACGATTATCGGCTCTGGCATCTATCCATCTTTTCAGAAGCCACAATAAGAACTTATTGAATTGTCTTATAACTTTTTTGTACCACTTTATTTTTGGTACAAACTTTTTAATATCAAATGAATAATAATTCTTTGTTTTATATAAAGAATTTCCTTTATGCTGAGAAAACCAAGCATCCTGAACAATATAATAATCTCCTTCCAATTTAACAACGTGCCATATCCCACCATATTCCTGTGCATTATGTTCAGCTTCATTTATTGCTTCTGGCTTAATCACGTTTGGGTGTCAGTTTTTTAATTAATCTTTTTTCAAATTCCAATGCCCATCCAAGTGTCATATTTTTTATAGTATTCATTGTAATATTTTTCCCATTTTCAGAAAGCCAGAATATTTTATCTTTATATTCGCTATCTATTTTTACGACACTTTCTACAAATGTTAATTTTTCTTCCTGTAATAATTGTCTTACTTTTTCTTCTATCTTAGCCCTAATTTTTGTCTTTTTAACTATATCTTCTTCTTTAAGCACCTCCACATACAGTAATCCCAAAGCCCTTACGAGGAAAAGTTTTTCATCTCCTGCATTAATTCTGCTATCAAATTGTATTCCCCGAAGCTGTCGGGAGATGCCTTGATAAAAGACGATACTTGCTCCTCTACTATTCCACGTTTTAAACCATCTTTTTGCATTTTACCAAGTTTTTCTTTCAGGAAAGTTTCATCAATATTTGATTGATCTTCTCCATTATCAAGACAAATCAAAGAAAAACACATACTAAGTCCGGTTATATTTACCTGGTCAAGATTAATTGAAGAACCATAATCCAGGAATTCCTTAACAGCATTATAAGGCATTGCTTTATTGAGCCATTCTTCTGCTTTTTGTTTTTTCCCTGCAAAAAGAGGTTTATCAATATTTTCTATTGACATACGCAAGAAATTTAAAAAAATAGGGAACCGGATATCATAAAGATCATTCACGCTTTCGCAAAGACTGTATTCTTTTTTCCCGATTTTAATTTTTTTCATAATGAAAAATTAACATTATGTGGAATTTGAAATTTTGCAGTTTTATCCCATGCTGCATCACCATAAATAAGTACAAGCAACCAAAAATTGTCTTTTGTCATTTTTATGGTTTTTGTTTTTGTAATTTCATCTATTATTTTCATCTAAAATATAATTTTAATTTTTCATAAAATCCCCAAAAAAACATATTTTGCGTAAAATTTTTCAATTTTTCTTCATTTAATCCGAAAATATTAGGAAATCCTCTTTCAAGCATATCTGATTTCCAATCTTTAGATTTTATTTCAAATTCAGATTCTTTTTGGGTTTCTCCTGATTTTTTCATTCCTATTCCTTTATGAAAATCTCCCGTATCTCTTAATGTTATATGATCTGTTCTTTGCCCTTTTTGTTGTTTAATCCATTTTGATGTAGGAGTATATTCCCCAAGACTTTCTCCTTTGATATTCTGGCCTAAATCATACATCTGTGAAACATTTTCCTTGATGATATGATCTTCATTTTTAATTATAATTTCCTCACCGAATTTTTTGCAATTCTTGAGATAATTATGAATTTTCTTTATGGATTTCTCAATTTGCATTTAAAAATTCTCGTCTTAATTTTATTTGTCCTTTCATAATTCTCGGAGCAACTGTACCGTGACTTATATTTAAAAGTTTTGCAATTTCATATTGTGTCAATCCAAATCTAAACTTTAAAATGAGACATTCTTTATAAATATATTTTAGATTATTTACTTCATTTCTTATCTTTTTGTATATATAATTCTGATTTTGATTTCGTAGTTGACATTTATCATAACTGTTCAAATCATCAGTATATACTATATCAGGTTTTCTCTTGCGTTTATTATTTATTATTAGATTTCGAATTACAGCATAAATATAACCTCTATTAAATTCTATTGGACTACCATTCTTTCTTTCAAATAATTTCAACATACATTCACTCAAATAATTATCTGCATCATTTCGACTTATTTTGAATTTACTAACAATCCACTTTATATAATTCTCTTTTTCTTCCAATATTTCAAGTGCCAAATCCATTTATTATTTGATTTATTCTATAAAAATCGTTGTACCTGGATTTTCCGTTTCAATTCTGTCAATTCTTCCTAATATTGGTTTAGTTTGTTTACATTTCAGGCAAAAATCGTCAATATTACTCAAATCAAGAACTAGAGTATCCACCATTCCTTTATGCCATATTCCACTTTCAAGTTGATAACCACGTAATTCCGCTTCATATTTAAGCATCCAATTTTTCCATTGATCCCTGTTCTGACTTGCATCTACTACTGCTTTATGTTCAGTAGAAGATAAAGCATCCCCAAGAATCCTGATACCTACTGCATATTGCAAAGATTCAGCAAACATCTGGATATTTGAACATATAACATAAGAAATATCACAAACCACATTCAATTTCAAAAGCAATCCATGAGTTTCATGAGTTATAAAACTTTCAAGATTATCAACAGAAGGTAAAATATAATCCGTACCACTCCAATTAAGAAATCTGTTTGGGATTTCGATAGGAGTTATCCCAATATATTGTTGATATAAATTTTTTCTTAATGCTTCCTGAGTACAATCTGAACATATATCAATATACAATGCCTGTCCTTCAAGCTGAGTGATTTGTGGGTTATCAGCATCAGTTTCATAATATCCAAGTAAATAAGTTTGTGCAGTTCCCCCTATTATACTTGAATAATTAATAAAAAAATCTGTCATTCTTTGCCATTCAAGACTATTTTCAAGTGTATTCTGATAATCAAATGTAGCAATTGCTTCTTGCTGGGAAGTTTCATAAAGATAAATTCTGACAGGAATAGTCTGAATGGTATCAAGTTGCATTCCGAGATATGTAATTTCTGCAAGTAGATTATTGCTTCGATGTGGCATAATCATGAATCCTACAAATCTTGCAGTTTGTGTAACTAAATCATCAAAATTTGCTTTTCCGGTAATGGGATCGAAATTACTCAGAAGTTCTTTGGTTTTTAATTGATCTTTTGATTTCTGTACTACTCTGTCCACAAGTCTTATTAATTGAGAATCATGAACTCCATGTAGATAAGTATTAACATTGGCATACATAGAACTTAATGCTCCTTCGATAATATTAAAATCTATTCCTGGGAGATCATTATAACGATAACCACTTGTAGATACAAGCAAATCTGCACTAAGTATTGTATGTTCCAGATTTGCTGATTGATTCCAACCCACCAAGCCAGAACCACATGAAAGAACTACATCTCTGCTGTACATAATGGGTAATTTAATTCTTTGAAAATCTTATTGTAAAATTCCATTAAATATTTCTTGATAAGTTTATTAATTTTTCTTTTAGTTCCATAAATATTAAATTCTTGTCTATAATCTTTCATTTAATCTAATTTTTTGAGTATTTCTACTGCATTTTCAATATCTTTATTTGTAATATTATGATTATAATTATCTTCTGATGAAATTTCTATAATACAACCTTTTGGCCATACAATAATTTCTTTTTTAGTATCAAGTATTAATTCTTTCAATAATTCACCAATAATTGTTTTTCCCATAATGTATAATATTTGCAACGAAATTAATTAAAAATAATCAATTCACAATAGAACGATAAAATTCAGCACGTTTTTTTGTTACATTTTTTAAACTATATCTTTCTTTTACAGTCTCATACAAATTCTCTCCATATTCTTGTATTTTTTCCGGATTATTAATAAGGAATTTTATATGTCTGTACCAGTCTTTAGATTTTCGCACAATCAATGCATTTTCATCATTTATTATTTCTTTATAAGGAGTTACATTGCTTACTATTATCGGTTTATGAAAAAATCCTGCTTCAACAATCTTTAATTCACTTTTTGAACTGTTAAATTTATCATCCACGAGTGGAACGAGAGCAACGTCAAGATCGTTATAATATTGTGCGTAAGAAGGCTGATTTTCATTATGCAAAACTGGTCTGTTCGGAAACAATTTACATGCATTAAGCGATCTTCCGTAATCTGTAAAAATATTGGCAAAATTAACAAAAATAGAATCCCTTTTATATCCGAATAATCTGAATTCATATTTCCCTTTGAGTTTCATGTCATGATCGAGTCTGTTTGGAGTTCCCCTTAATAATTGAATATCATTCCAATGCATAGTTCCACCAATCCAACCGAATCTTATTTTATTATATTTAGTCTCTTTTATTTCCCACATAGGAGCAGTTTCCTCAATGGAATTCTCAAAAATGATTATATTTTTATTATAAGGTCTAACTAAATTTGCAAGAAATTCTGTTGTAACAGTTACATAATCAAATGTCCTGAGTATATCTATAAGAAAATCACTTATAGAATATTGTCTTTTTATTAAATTGCCATTTTCATCTGTTTTTATTTTTTGCCGATCATCCACAATTTCAAGCTCATAATAATATTGGTTATACATTCCATGACTTTTAGGCAACATCCAATAATCATCAAAATCAACAATAGTTTTTATTCCAAGACTTTGACATCTTTTTACTTGTTCTAAAGAGACAAGCCCTTTATGATATTGAACAATAGAATATTCTAAAAGTTCTTTATCTGATAATGAACCTATTCCGTCAGTAAATGTTACCTGGAAATCTTTATTATAAAGATGAAGATCGGTATGTGGTTCAAGCTGACGATAATAAACACAACCACCAACAGCCCTATTTATGATAACGCATATTTTCATTTTTTTTTAATCTGATATAATCTATTATTCCGGCAAGTATAGGAGTAGCTCCTGTTAATCTGATTCCGTAATTATATCTCTTACATTCAGAACATTCTTTTAATTTTGTCATGCCAGAAGTATTTATCTGATCACATTCTTTGTTATCATATGGACATTTCATAATTTTCTTCCATTTATTATAAAAATTTTACTTCCATTATAAAATTCATGAATTTTTATATTATCTATTCTTATAAGTTCTCCATATCTTAAAATTATTTCTTTTTCATCTTTAAAAATTCTTATATGAGTATAATCTTTAAAATTCGGGACACTTAAAATGACTTTTTTATTTTTTTCAATTTTTCTTAATATTTCTAAATCATTATCAATATGTTAAGACCT
>Ga0209977_10000963_pt1 | contig 12143 bp, 14 predicted proteins | sample SumtaG_2_FD_183113 | JGI IMG/M metagenome (GOLD analysis project Ga0209977, IMG submission 183113) | Deep subsurface microbial communities from Indian Ocean to uncover new lineages of life (NeLLi) - Sumatra_00607 metaG (SPAdes) (version 2) | ecosystem: Environmental > Aquatic > Marine > Oceanic... | reverse complement strand
ATGATAAAAATAATAATTTGAAATGAGTTCATTTTTTTATCTATCTTAACATATTAATAAAAGGAGATAATATTGACTGATTTTTTTTTGAGATTTAATATTCATGATGATTGTGATTTTGGTTTAAAAGAGTTTAGTGCAATACACAATATTTCTTCACATTTTAATTTAAACAATAAGGATGAATTAAACAAGGAACTAAAAAACAATATAATAACTCACAATATTGAATTTGGTGATATCAAATATTTAAAAAACAGATTAGTTATGGTCTGCAATGTCAACCCAATTTAAGGTACCAATAGATAGAATTCCTCTATCGTCATTTGAGACTAACACAAATGATGATCCAACGCTTGAGACAATAAGTCTGACACTTTTCGTTGCAGGATGTGTTAGAAAATGTATTGGATGTCAAAATCCTAACCTTCAAAAAGTTACATCAGAAAATCATCGTATGTTTCATTTGGATGAGATAAAAAAAATAATAGAAGATAGAACTTGTTTGATAAAAAGTGTATGCTTCTGTGGTGGCGATTTTTTTCCACTATATAAAGATCAATTAAGAAATCTGGTTGGTTTTTGTAAGTTTAAAAATTTAAAAACTATATTATATACTGGTGAAATGTGTGAAAATATTGATAAATATCTCCAGAAAAATATCGATATAATTGTTGATGGATTTTATGATTATTCTAAAAAAACTAATAAATTTCCAGCATCATCGAATCAAAGATGTTGGATTAACAGTAATTTAATTGATCCTGAATTATTAGAAATTAATATAAATGCTCCAAAATAAATGTCAAAGAAAGAATTAAATAATGATTAAATGTTTATTTGAGAATTGTGATGATTTAGATATAAATCGAATGAAAGGAGGATGAGTTTGATAAAATGTGAAATATGTGAAAGAGAATTTGAGAATTATAGAGGATTGTCATCACATATTAAACGAAAGCATATTATAAATTCAAAAGAATATTATAATAAATATCTTAAAAAAGAAAATGAAGGAATATGTCCAGAATGTGGAAAAGAAACTAATTTTTATAGAATATCATTTGGTTATAGGAAATTTTGTAGCGAAAAATGTGCTCAAAATTCAAATGAAACTAGAAAAAAATTTGAAGAAACGTGTTTAAAAACATATGGTGAAATCAGTCCTAGTAAAAATAAAAAAGTAAGGGAAAAAACAGAAGATACAAATATTAAAAAATATGGATTTAAAAATGTATCTCAGAATCCAGAAATAAAAGAAAAAATTGAAAAAACATTTATTAAAAAATATAATTGTAAAACTTCGCTTCTCGATGATAATATCATATTAAAAGGGAAATTAACAATGATCGATAAATATGGTGAAGATCATCCGAGTAAAATGATTAGCGTAAAGAATAAAAAGAAATTAAATTATCTTAAGAAGTATATTGTTATATTAAATGAGATATTAAATAAAAATAATTTAGAATTATTAAATAAATACACTGGAGGTTCCAGATCTGAATTAAAAATTAAATGTAAAATATGTAAATTTAAATTTACATCGTGCCAATTTAATTTGAGTCAGGGTAGCAAATGTCCTAATTGTTTTCCTAAATGTAAATCTATCGGAGAAATAGAATTATCAGAATTTATTAAATCAGTTGAATCATCAGAAATAATTGAAAATTCAAGAAAAATAATTAATCCATATGAATTAGATGCCTATATTCCAGATAAGAATATAGCCATTGAATTTGATGGATTATATTGGCACTCTGAATATAAAATAAAAGATAAAAGATATCATTTAAATAAAACTGAATTATGTAAAAAGAAAAATATTCAACTGATTCATATATTTGAAGATGAATGGATGTATAAAAAAGATATTGTAAAATCAAGATTAAAACAATTGTTAAATATTAATACTACAAAAAGAATAAATGTTGAAAATTATGAAATAAAAGAAATAGATTCGAAGATTAAAAATGAATTCTTGAATAAACATCACATTCAAGGAGAAGACAAATCCAATGTTAAATTAGGTGCTTTTTATAACAGTAAATTAATTAGTGTCATGACACTGTATAGAAATATTGATGATATTTATGAATTATCAAGATTGTGTTTAAATTTTAATTATCATATTCCAGAAATATCATCTAAACTTTTAGAATACTTCAAAAATAATTATCAGTGGAAAGAAATTTATTCATATGTTGATAGAGGATGGTTTGAAGGAAATTTATATTATAAAATTGGATTTGAATTGGATTCTGTGATTGAACCTAATTATTGGTATATAAAAGGACGAAATAGAATACATGGATTTAATTTAAGAAAAAAACCAAATGAACCAAAAGATATCCCAGAATGGATTTTAAGATCTAAAGAAGGATACCATAGAATCTGGGATTGTGGACATTATAAATTTAAAATAATTAATAGAAAGGAATTAAATAAATATGATTAGAGTTGATATGGATTTTCCGAAAGAATTTGTAGATTTATATAATAAATTCAATTCTACACAAAAGGGAAAAGAATATTTAGAACTTTCAGGGATATCCAGAGATAAGTTGGATATTGCCACAATATCTAAGCAATATTTTGAAAATCATATATCGGATATATCGATTTCCCCAAATGCCAATGTAGGGCAACGTAAAAGTCTTAATACATTTACATCTGAAGTATCAAAGGGATTAATGAAATTAGATGGGTATTTTCTTTTATGGAAATATTTAGAAAAAATATTTGGAACAGATGATGCAAATGATTTAATATCAAAATGTATTGACGGAGAATATTATCCTCATGATTTAATAAAAATCAATGTTCCATATTGTGTTGCTATTTCAACATTTAATATTATGATTCAAGGTAGACCTTACGGAATACTTCATAGTAAACCACCAAAAAGAGCATCATCTTTTATTGCTCAATGTATTGAACACTTAATGTCTATGAGTCAAGAGTTTGCAGGTGCCGTGGCATTTGGAGATTTATTAGTTAATTATTCATGGTATATTAATAAAGAATTTGAAGGATTATTAGAGGATGAAAAAGAATTAGAATATAGAAGTAAAATGTGTCAAGGAAATTTAAAAGAACGAATTGAAAAGAAAATTGAAAATGATTTTCAATCTTTTACACATGTAGCTAATAATTCTTTCAGGGTGGGGGGAGATAGTCCGTTTTCGAATATTTCATTGTATTGTCGTCAGACCTTAAAAAATATGTTCGAACATTATAGATATCCAGATGGAACATCACCGTTGGACATTATGGATACAATTATGATTGTTCAAAATATATTTATGAAATTTATGGCAAATAAAGATCCTCTAAGTGGAATTCCATATAGATTTCCTATTACTACAGTGAATTTGTTTGTTAATGGAGAAACCAGAGAAGTTAGTGATTTAGAATTTTTAGAAGATCTAGCTGAAAATAATTCCGAAGGAATATTCAATATATTTATTACAAATGACAAAGCCAGAATTACGTCATGTTGTCGCATGGTTAACAACAAAACTGAATTGATGAATTACAAAGGAATTGATACGTTTGGAAACGGTGGATTAAATTTAGGAAGTCACCGAGTTATCACAATTAATATGGTCAGAATTGCACGAAAATCTAAAGATTTTGATGATTTTAAAGAAAGAATTAAAATTGCAATGCACAACACTGCAAAGATATTGATAGCGCATAGACAATTAATAAAAGATAGAATTGATCAAAATTTTCTTATGTTTTTCAAACCTCTCAAATGGTTAGATTTAGATACAATGTTTTTCAGTACAATTGGATTTAATGGAATATATGAATCATTTAAATATTTAAATTGTGATTTAATAAATGATCAAAAATGCGCAATAGAAATATTTGAATTGTGTAACAAAGTTATGAATGATTTAGCGACTCAACATCAAATTCCATTTAATATAGAACAAATTCCGGCAGAAGGTGCCGCAGTCAATATTGCTAAGAAAGATAACATTTATTTCGGTGAAGATCATAATTTATTATATTCGAATCAATTTATTCCTCTTTGGGAGGATATTGATCTTATATCTAGGGCAAAAATTGATGGGAAATTATCTAAATACTTTGGCGGTGGTGTAATTAGTCATCTAAATATTTCATCAGAAACGAGTAAACAACAAATGATTGATTTAATCAAATTTGCGGCATCTTGTGGATTGGATCATTTTGCATTAAATTGTTGTTTTTCAAAATGTGAAAATGGACACGTAAATGTAACGAATGGAACCATGTGTCCAACATGTGGATCAGATATAAAAGAAAAATTTACAAGAATTGTTGGGTACTTAACACCCGTCAACGATTGGGCAAAAGAGAGAAGAGAATTTGAATTTCCTAGAAGAAAATTTGGAGAATTAAATTTATGAAATGTTTTGAATGTGATAAATATTTTAAAAATATATTGAGTCTAACAAAACATATTAAAAAATACATAAGTGGAATTAAATCAAAGTGATTATAAAGATATGATAAAAAAAATAAAATTAATAACCGAGGCAAATAAGATTAATATGAATGGGTTTATATATTCTGATGAAATTATGGAATGTATAGTAAAATGTTTAAACAGATTGAAATTCATTCCAGTTGTAGTTAATATTAATTCAGATGAATATTTCAGTCCAACTGTTGGACGAGTAATCCCAAGAACATCAGTATTCGATGGGAAATCAATATATTTAGAAATAGATATTGAAGATCATATTGATCACATGGTAGGTTCAAACGAATATATTTTTGATTCATATATTAATGCGAAACTTGATGGTAATCAAGTTGTGTATTGTCCAGATTTCGATGTGATCGGTATTCAAATTATAAAAAATATGAGGAGAGATAAATGACGCTTAAACCGAATCAAACATGTCTATATTCGGACAAGTGTAAATATCATAATTTATCAAATATATGTCAAGGAATGAATCCTTCACGTAAAACTGTTTTCCAATGCGAATTTATCGATGATAATGGTAATAGTGTATCAGAAGGATATGTTAGAAGTTTATATGATATAACGGGCAAAATGGAATTAATTAAGGAGTAATCTATGGAAAATATAGGAATTGAAAATCTTCTTTTGGAGTTTAAAGAAAATAGAGATGCTCTGAAAGAGATGATAGGAGAAATAGAAACATTTAAAAAAAAATTGGATCTTGTATTTCCTGAAAAATTTGATAATAGATATAAAATTTTTTTTGAAGAAAAAATAAAAATAATAACATCGTTTTTTACAGCTTTATTGGATATTAGGAAAGAAATAAATAAAAGTTTAAAGGACGAGATTGAAATGATAAGACGAGCTGGTCGAGATGAAAGAAGTTTTGAGATGGAAATTGATATACATGAATTGGCTTCGAAGGTTGATTTAATAAAAAAAGGAGAATATTTGAGTGGGTGATAATTTTGAATATAAGGAAACTGAAACATCGAAAACTTTAAGTGAAGAAGAAAAAAATGAAATACTGGATAGTGTCAAAATAAAAGATACTCCAGTGGATATAGAACCAATAATTGAACGAAGTGAGATTCCATTATATGAAGGAACTGAACATTCCTCGAAGAAGAAAAGAAATAGAAGGAGTAAAATTGATTCGCAAGATATTGAGGCAATGACTGATAAAGAAATACTTGATATTTCAAGTGAAGAAATTCAAAAATTATATCAGGAAATCAGTTCATTTGTTGAAGTGAAAACCGAAATGAAAGAAGATTCAGGTGTTAAAGGAATTATTCCGACTAATTTGAAATTGTTAAACGCTATTCTAGGTGGTGGATTTATAAAAGGTGGATTAAGCACAATTATTGGAAATCCTGGTTGTGGAAAGACAATGCTCGTACTTCAATCAATCGGGAATGCTCAACTCCATTTTAGAGGAAAAATATTTGCAGCAGTCATTGATTCAGAATACTCAATTACAACAGAAAGAATGGCAAATCTAGGAATTAGATATCCTAAAATAAGTCCCTATTCAGACAATATAACAGTTGAAAAATTTTTTCAATATATTGAAACAATCTGTTTATATAAAGAAGAAAAGGGAATAATAAATGTACCACATATAATTGGGTTTGATTCTATTGCAAATACACTGACACAAAAAGAAAGAGAGGCTTCAGATCCTAAAGAAGTCATCGGGTATCGAGCTAGAGTGTACTCACTTTTGATCCCAAAATATATTGCAAAATGTTCAAAATACAATATTTCTATATTAGCAATCAATCAATTAAGAGATACTGTTGATATGGGACGATTTTCAAAACCGAGTGATTTAAAATACATGAGTCAGGGTCGTACTGTTCCCGGTGGAAACGCATTGAGATTTAATGCTTTTCATTTTTTGGAAATGCGACAACGAAATATGTCAAAAGATGATATGGAAAAATATGACATTGACGGTCTTGTATCTGAGATCGTGTGTGTCAAAAATAAATTATTCAGACCGAAAATTCCTATAAAAATAATCGGTGATTTTGCAAGAGGATTTTCTGATTTTTGGACAAATTATATATATCTAGTTGATAATAAGTCAATCAAATCAGGAGCGTGGAATTATCTTATAAATTTTCCTACTAAAAAATTTAGGACAAAAGAAGCTGAAATTCTGTATAATACGGATGGTGATTTTAAGAAGGCTTTTGATGAAAATGTAGAACATGTACTGTACGAACAAATTATAAAACCTAATGAAATTGATATAAGTAAAGAAGAAATTCCTGACTTTTGGGATATGAAAGAATAGAAAATGAATATTTTTTATGTCTATATTTATCTAGATCCAAGAAAATCTGGAGTGTTTAAATATGGTTCGTATGAATTTAATTACGAACCATTTTATGTTGGTAAGGGAAAAGATGAAAGGTGGAAAGATAAGAAGAATGACCATTGTGAATATAAAATAAATAAAATAAAGTCATCTGGATTTGAAACAATAAGAATGAAAATAATAGAAAATCTTGAAGAGAATTATTCTTTTGAAGTTGAGAAAGAATTAATAAAATTAATTGGTAAAGAAATATTAAATGAAGGTCCGTTGACAAATATAGCTGATGGTGGAGAAGGAGTAAGTGGATATAAATGGACTGAAGAACAAGTTAAAAAACACAGAAAAGATTTTTCAGATATTAAAAGTGAATTTGAAAGAAGAAATTATCAATTACTAACAGAAGAAAAAGATTATGAAAATGCTTTTACAAAATTAGAATATGAATGTCCAAGAGGTCATAGAAGTTCAATATGTTGGGCTGGTTTTCAACAAGGACATGATTGTCCATGTATTGGATCTGAAAAACGAGCTAAAAAACAAAGAAAAGAATATTCTATAATTAAAGAAACATTTGAAAATAGAGATTATATATTATTAACTGAAGAAAAAGATTATAAAAATTGCGATATAAAATTAGAATATATTTGTCCAAAAGGACATAAACATTCAATTACGTGGACCCATTTTCAAGAAGGTCACAATTGTCCATATTGTGTTAAAAAGAAAATAGATTTCTCAGATATTAAAAAAGAATTTGAAAATAGAGATTATATATTATTAACTGAAGAAAAAGATTATAAAAATTGTGATACAAAATTAGAATATATTTGTCCAAAAGGGCATAAACATTCAATTACATGGGATAGTTTTAAACAAGAATCTGGTTGTCCAATTTGTGGAAGGGAAAAACAGGCTAAAAAATTAAGAAAGAATTTTCCAGAAATAAAAGAAACTTTTGAAAAAAGAAATTATAAATTATTAACTGAAGAAAAAGATTATGAAAATGCTCATCAAAAATTAGAATGTATTTGTAATAGATGTATAAAAAAATACTTAACTTGTTGGGGACATTTTCAACAAGGAAAAGATTGTCGGTGTCGGACAAAAGAAAAAAGAAAAATTTCTCAAAAATTAAAAAATAAAAATGTAGGAGAATAGAAATGAAACAAGAAGAAATTGTAGATTGTACAAAATATTTGATTAAATTTAAAAAGATTCATAAAGAAGCTATAATTCCAGCTTTTTCAAAACCACTCGATTCTGGCATGGATTTAAGATCAGTTGAAAATACAATTGTTAAATGTGGTGAGATCACTAAAATTCACACTGGATTATGTGTAGAATTCCCGGATCCGAAAGGAACATTTCCATACACACTCGAAATGCAGATTAGGCCAAGATCTGGTCTGGCCTCAAAACGTGGAATAATCGTGGTAAACACACCAGCTACTATCGATAATGGTTACAGAGGCGAACTAATAATATTATTAACAACATTTAAAAATGAAATATATAAAATAAATATTGGTGATCGAATCGCTCAAGCGGTTATCGTTCCTGTATTATCATCTAATATTTTAGAAATAAAAGAAGTACAAGAATTGAATAAAACCGAACGGAATTTGGATGGATTTGGTTCAACAGGAATTAAATGAAAATTTGTAAAGTGGGAACAAATTAAAAAGTTATTAGTTTGGATCATCTAATTTATGAAAAATTGAAGGAGATTTAAAATGATTAAAATTTCAGAATTTTTAAAAGAGAATTTAACACCAGTGATTTGTAGTTTTGTTGATAATCCAGAATATATTGGAATTTCTGTGACGACAAGTACGAAAACAATCATTTGTCAGATTAAAGCGGACAAGAAAGATTATGGAAAAATTATAGGTAGAAAAGGAAAAACAATAGAATCGCTGAGAATAATAACTTCGGCAATGAAAAATACTCATTTCCCGGATGACCTACGAAGAATTTCTATAGAGATTCTTGATGATGAGATTCCAAGTTTTAATTATAAACATGAATAAATAAATATTTTATTGGAGGAAAAATGTCACTATCAAAAGAAACTAAAATTAGAATTCTTGAAGATTTTTATGCTTTAGATTATATTTTGTTCGGTAAACCCTTTAAGTCTATTAAATTAAAGGAGAATGATTGTAGCATTTGTAATGAGATTTTAGAAGAAGAATATATCTCAACAAAGGCTGCACTATTGGGCACATTGGTCGATATGTACAAATTAATTGAACATTCTCCGTCCAAAATTGAGCCGAAAATTGATCCTAAGGTACTGAATAAAATGGCATGTGAAAGTGCCAAAATTGCTAGAAAAAATGCAGGTGTTTTAATTAGAACCCAAAAGGGAAGAGATTCAATTAAGAATCAATTTGTCAATACAATCACTGAAAATACAAATATCGATATCACAGCAGAAGTTGAAAAAACAATCAGGGCTAAATCATACTCGATATCGATTGATAATCTTTTAATTTCGAGAGCTATTAATGAATCTACGAAATATAAAGAAATGGATTCATATATGGGTAGAATTATCGAAGATGCATATAAGATATTGCGCGATTCACTAGTTGAAACTGTATTAGAAATTAATAGCAATCTTTCAGGCAAAGTTGGCTAAATGGGTTGAAAATAAAAGAAAAGAAAGTCCTGAATTTGGTTAAGAGTGGGGTGAAAGGTGTTTGCAGGAATAATTGAATATTTGGAAGAAGAAGAAAAAAAGATAAAAGCTGGGGGTTCTGTCAAATCGAGAAAGATTGGAGAGAATCCCCAGTCTAAACACATTATCAATAAACCAATAGTGAAGGAACTGAATTCCTTAGTTGTTGATAATAAAATAATTGAGAAAAAAATAGATTCAAATAAACAAAAAGACAATGGATTTGATGTTGATAAATTTCAGAAATTGATGAGAGAAAATTTAATTAAAGAATATCATAGATCGAAAAAATATAGAAAAAGTCAAATTTCGGTTACGGAATTACTATCATGTCCTAGAAAAATATATTATAATAGAAAAAATTATTCTATTGATTTGAATGAAGAATTTAAATTTTCTAATTTATATTTGATTCGAAAAGTGGGTAATTCTGTACATAGTGCAATTCAAAAAGTCTACAATTTTGATGAAAGTGAAAAAACAATAATAAGTGAAAAGTTCAATGTTAAAGGTCGTGTTGATGCTATCCTTGGAACATCAATAATAGAATTAAAGACAACAGATAAACAGAAATATCAAGATATTTATGATAAAAATCACTATTATCAGGGTATTATATATGCGTATATATTGGGCATTGAATATGGATATGAAATAACAAATATATCTATTGTGTATATATTCAGAGATCTAAAGTCATTTAAGGTACATAATTTACCACCAGATTCAACTCTAGCTAAATTGTTTTTAGATAGATCGTTAATGATTTCTGATTGTTTGATAAAGAACATTGTTCCATCTGTTAAGGAATCTTCAGTTCCTTCGATTACTGATATTCCGGAAGAAGAGTGTGTTTATTGTTCGTATAAAAAATATTGTGATAAAACAACACCAGTTAAGAAATCAACATCTGGATTTTTATTATAATAGTGGAATCTCATTTTATTCAATTAAGAAAACAAAGTGGACTTCATTTAATTAGAGATAATTTAATAAATGAAATATAGAAATATTAAAAAGGAGAGTTGATTATGATAATTGTTTACCCGATGCTCATATCTAATAATATTCAATCTAATGTGTTGCCAGGTATAGCCAAGACTCTTGAAAAATATACACTAACATACAAAATGGATGATATTGTTAATCAAATAAATCTTTATTCAAAAAAAGGTAAGAGAGTTTCCCGTAGAAGTAGTATGTTGAAATTATCAGAAAATATTGAAAATAATAATTCAATATATGAAGGAACTGAAGATTATTTATTAGAACAAGGAACCAAACATCCTTCGGGTGCAATTCCTGTCACTGTTACAACAGGAGGTAGTGGCAGTAAATCCGATGTTGGAAGTGTTAAGATCGACACTCCAAATCTAACGGCATTGAGTTTGGAACCAACATGGATAAAGATAGATACACCAATCGGAACTAGAATTATTGGTATAAAGGTTGTACCATTTCCAGTAAAGTCTGATGAAAAATTAATCAATTTGGTAACTCATGATAGATATATGAAAATACTTCCAGCAATGTTAACGACAGTTGGGCGAAAAATATTAAAATACATATGGGCAACCATTAGATGGTCACGTCTTCCTTTTACACAATTATCTATTAGTGGAGATCCAAAAAAAGATATAATTTTTGCTAGAACAGTACATAGAGATGATATATTTTTAGCTATGAATTTGATAGATGTTAGAAGTGAGTTTTTTGAAAAAACACGTAATATTAAATGGATGCACAAATTAGGATGGTCATCATTTGTAATTACTGATGACATAAATAAATTTGCATATTTCTGTATGAAAGAATTCCATGGGATGTGCAGTCTAGTCCAATACAATTGGATGTACACTACTATTTCAAAAGAACACGGTCGGGTATTTGAGGATATGGAAGATGTGAAAAAATCATCAAGTCCATTTTTCAAGTTATCAAAAAGATCAACAGAGATTGTTGGAGAAAAATGTGCATCTCATAATTTGAGTAAGTTTTTGGTTGGATAAATATGATTAAATGTGAAGTTTGTAATAAATAATATTATGGTAGATATTTAAAAAAAGAAAATGCAGAAACAACAGAATCTGTGATTGTGGACATTATAAATTTAAAATGGTAAATCAAAGGGAGTAGTGAATTAAAATGGAAATTATAGAAAAAAAAGATATTAATATTATATGTAATGTTGACAAATTAAGATTATACAGTGATGATTATCCATTTGATTTGTCGTTGAGAATTTCTTCATTTGAAGATGAAAAGAAATATATTAAGTTTATAAAGAATTGTGAAAAAATAATTAGATCAAGTAATGAATATCTTGAGTGGAAGAAATATATTCGAGATGTTTTACAAAATAATTATTGTATGATTACCGAGGAACTTGGTGATCAATTGACTGTTGAAATACATCATCACGTTCCTTCATTGTTTGCGGTTGTTAGAACAATTGTGAATAAAATGATTGATAATAAAAAAGATTTTTGTTCATTTGAAGTATGTTTAGAAGTGATGGAAATTCACTTCTCTGATAAAATTGGATATGTACCTCTTATTAAATCTATGCATGAAAAATTTCACTCTGGATTTTTAAGAATTCCAATTGATTTAGTCAAAGGAAATTATCAAGAATTTTTGAAGGAATACAGTAAATTTAT
>Ga0209977_10000962_pt1 | contig 12146 bp, 15 predicted proteins | sample SumtaG_2_FD_183113 | JGI IMG/M metagenome (GOLD analysis project Ga0209977, IMG submission 183113) | Deep subsurface microbial communities from Indian Ocean to uncover new lineages of life (NeLLi) - Sumatra_00607 metaG (SPAdes) (version 2) | ecosystem: Environmental > Aquatic > Marine > Oceanic... | reverse complement strand
TAAACAATTAGAATTAGCCGTTAAAAGAACCAAAATGTCTATGATAAGAACAGGTTTAGCAATTACTACATTTGGTATCGTCTTGTGGAATCTTTGGACAAATAAGAAACAGGAAAAGCAGATTTCTGATATTATGGGTTTGGTGTAGTTACCGAAAACAGTGAGTTATTCTCTTACGAAGTAAGAGAATAACTTGAGTAGGGTCATAAATCCCACTTTAGCCGACTTTTCTCCGATTTTCGGATTAGCAAAGTTTAATAACCCGATTCCCTTCCCGCAATCATGGTTGTTAAAGACGGTCAAAAGTGGCGCAGGGTTAATTCATGGAAGATTCGTGGACATTGGTATGGTTTCCGTGACGCACCCGAAGGTGAAGAATTAGAGAATCAACCCGATATTTTCATTACCATTGATGGGAGAGTCCCTAAGAACATGAGTGGTAAAGGCACAGACGAGTTTGAATTGTGGCCTGTAAAGCATCACGGCAATTATCGCTATACGGGGCGAAGGTATTACGATTATACCAATTCCTATGGCTATTACTATTCCGTCAAAGAATACACATATTGGGATGGTATTCTGTATTCCCGCACGGAATACTACTACACAGATACACAGGTTCTTTACCTTGAAAAGCGTATGAAGGAAATGGTTAAACAACATCATAATCCCGATGCCGATTCGTGTTGGTCGCCTCCCTTCTATGTGGCTGATGATGAGCGATTCGTCAAGGCTCGTTATTCGTAATCTTTATTAACCCGAACCGAGTCGTGAAAATCATGTGGAATCCATTTAAGCGAAACCCCATTGAGAAAGCCCGAACCATTGAGAAAGGGGATATTCCCGATACCGAAGCGGCTATTCGTTTCGCTATGCGTGAGAATTACAAGAACGATATGGCTTGCTTTAGAGAAGAAGCAACCATGTTCCCACTACCGAGAGAGGCCGCTTTCGGCACTTGTGGTCAAGGCGAAATCCGAACCACTTACAAAGAATTGAAGGCGGTCTTTGGACAACCCACAGGTGGTTCAGCCGATGGGAAAATCCGTAAATCATGGTGCTTTCACATTGATGGTGTCGTCTGCACAATCTATGATTGGAAAACGGGTCGCACGGCTCTTAGCCGAATTACACGATGGAATGTTGGCGGCTCAAGCCGACTCTCACACCGCCTTGTCCGTATGGCTATCATGGAACACCGCCTTCGTTTCAATGGCTATGAAGCAAGGGGTCATACTCACAACCATTGTCCTTGAAGGGTCTTGAATACAACCATTTAGATACCCCCTATACCAATAGAGAGGTATGGCCTGTCGTATCACTATTGATTCTAACGAAGGCGAGTTTCTATCGCACATTTTGAAGCATGACGATAAACGCAGGTTGCCCGTTGGTGATGTTCTCCTTGAGTGTGGGGGCATGGAATGGGTCTTTGAGAGGAAGACATGGGGCGATGGTCTAAACGCTTGGAAATCAAAGCGTCTGCAAGACCAAATCGCAAGGATGATTGAATCCCACGATAACTACGCTCTCATCGTTGAGGGCAAGCCCGAAGATTTCTATGCACCGAGTCCCGATGATTGGGCGCATTTCCGTGCCTTCCTTAATCGTGTATCAGTCGAAGTATGTCCTGTGGTCTATACAGATACAATCACTGAAACGGCTCGTTACATCAACGCTTTCAAACTAAGATTGGAGGATGATTCACAAGGTCATTTTGTTCGCCCTGTGACGGCAGTTAAGTCCTCCCGAAATGCTCATCACAACCTTCTGCAAACCATTCCCGGAATCGGTAGGGAGAAGGCAAAATTGCTATATGATTACTTCCCGAACCTAAAATCGCTTTTCCGACAGTGGGAGTTGGCAAAAGACAACAAAATTGTGGTTGGGAAAACTTGGGCTAAAGTGGAAGCATTCATCAATAAGGAATGGGGTCAAACTCCTAAGAAGCCCGAAGTGATTCGGGAACGAAAGAAAAGTGAAACTATTCAACGGTCATTAGATTGGTGGGAGGAAATAGCATGAAGATGGAATTATCAGCCAAGACCGCTAAAGCCTTCGTGAAGGCGGTGGAAAATCTAACCGAAATGTGCCTCATCGTTTTCGATGAAGAAGGAGTCCGAACCCGTATCGTTAATGGTGAACACACGGCTTTGCTTGATGTAAGAATCCCTAAATCCTCCGCAGAAGTGTTTGAGTATGATGAAGCCAACCCTGTTGAAATTGGGGTCTTGATTGCCGACATTAAGGACATGACCAAATCCCTTGTCGTCAAAGATACGCTCACGATTCAATACAATACAGGCGACCCTACATGGCTCATTTTAGAGGCCAACGGTGTCCACAAGAAAGTGCGGTGCAAGAACGCCTCGTTGATTAAGCGGCACAAAGCCCCGCCCACTGACCATAAGTGGTCTGCGAATCTCCCTTGGAAGCAGGTGAAAGCCTTCTTGACTTCGTGTGCTAAAGCGACTTCTTTTGAGGTCTTAGTGAATACCGACAAAATCTCTCTCATCTCTAAAACCGATGATGAGTCATTGACTCTTGACTTAGATGCCAACGACATTGACTTACATATTGATGGCGAGTCATTGATTACTCACATAACCCCTGCACACTTTATTTCCCTAATGTCCACTACATCGGCTAAAACCGTCTTTACGGTCAAAGGTAGCACCGCTTCTGTGGTCGAAACTGAATGGGCAGAATCGGGATTGAGATTGAGAGGGTGGATTGCACCCCGAACATAGGAAGTGAAACGATGAAGAATAAGAAGCCAACAATGTTTGAAGCCGCAAAAAGGGTCATGGGACTCATGGAAGAATTGACCGCCCGACAAATTATTGTTCGGTTGAAAGACAATGGACGAAAGGAAGTGCCGACACCAAGACAGTTAGCACAACGATTCCGCACAGACCATGAAATCAATGTAATAAAATCTCGTTCTAAGAAGGATGAAACCATTTTTCAGAAGATTACAGAATGAGGTCTTGAAGGCTAATCAATTGGGTCTTGAAGACATATTTTTGGATTGTGTGCGAACATTAAGATAGTCCCACAAACAAAGGTGTGTTTGTCGCTCAAGGGAAGGGAATTCCCGACAGGAGATGAAATTATGAATGCAGAAAGGCCGTTTCATTTGTCCGAACATTTTGTCGGCAAATACAAGAGAAAAAAAGCACCTTTCGGATTCAACGGATTAGGCGAATTAGTGTATAATCGAACCTACTCTCGATTGAAGGCCGATGGAAAAAACGAACAATGGTGGGAAACCGTTCAACGGGTTGTTGAAGGGACATTCAATATGCAAAAGAAGCATATAGATTCTCACGGTCTTGGGTGGAATGCTTGGAAAGCACAACACACCGCACAGGAAATGTATGACCGCATTTTCAACATGAAGTTTTTACCGCCGGGTCGTGGACTTTGGGCTATGGGAACACCCATTACCGAAGAAAAGAAATTGTTTGCCGCCCTCAATAATTGCGCTTTCGTTTCCACCGACAATATCGCCCAAGAGTTTTCCAATCCATTCTGTTTTCTCATGGATGCTTCCATGTTAGGAGTTGGTGTAGGATTCGATACAAAGGGCGAGGGAACAATCATCCTCAAAGGCCCAAATAGAGAACGCAGAATCGAAAAATGCGAGATTCCCGATACGAGAGAAGGATGGGTTGAATCCGTCCGTTTGCTTCTTGATTCTTATGCTATGGGAACAGGAGAAATCGAGTTTGATTACTCTATAATTCGACCCGCAGGTGTCCCCATCAAAGGCTTTGGTGGCGAGTCAAGTGGCCCACAACCTCTCATTGATTTACATGGGCAAATTAGAGAGGCTTTGGATGCTGAAATTGGACAACCGATTTCCTTAACTGCCATTGTTGATATTATGAATCTCATTGGTAAATGTGTAGTGTCGGGGAATGTCCGAAGAACGGCAGAAATTGTGTTTGGAGAACCCAATTCAGAAGAATATCTCGACCTCAAAAATTACGAAGTTAATCCTCGCAGGGAAACCTTCGGATGGACTTCCAATAATTCCATATATGCGAGCATTGGCATGAATTATAGACCTTCCGCCGAGCGTGTGCGTATCAATGGAGAGCCGGGTTATGCGTGGCTCAAGAATATGCAAGATTACGGAAGGATGGTTGATGAACCTAATTACAAAGACCGCCGAGCGATGGGTGGAAATCCGTGTTTGGAACAGACCCTTGAATCTCACGAATTATGTTGTCTTGTTGAAACCTTCCCTATGAATCACGACTCCTTAGAAGATTACCTCAATACGCTCAAGTATGCGTATCTATATGCAAAAACGGTCACTTTGGGACAGACCCATTGGCCCGAAACAAACCGAGTAATGTTGCGTAATCGAAGGATTGGTTGCTCTATGTCGGGAATTGCTCAATTTATCGCAAATCGTAGCGTGGGTGAATTGCAGACATGGATGGATGCAGGTTATAGACACATTCAGAAATTAGACGAAAAGTTTTCCGATTGGATGGCTATACCACGCTCTATAAAAACAACTTCTATCAAACCATCGGGAACAGTATCACTTCTCGCAGGTTCAACGCCGGGAATCCACTTCCCCGAATCTCGCTACTACATTCGCAGAATGAGGCTCGGAATTAACTCCGCCCTTGTGCCTTCTTTGGAGAAAGCGGGTTACAAAGTCGAACCTGCTTTTGGTTCAGAAGATACTACCGTTGTCGTGGAAATCCCTGTTGATGTTGGAGAGGGTGTAAGGACATTGGATAAGGTTTCTATGTGGGAACAATTATCCCTTGCCGCACTTGCTCAACGCTATTGGGCAGATAATCAAGTTTCATGCACTGTTACCTTTGACCCCGAAAGCGAAGGAGAGCAGATTGCCAATGCCCTCGATGTTTTTCAATACCAACTGAAAGGGATTTCATTCCTCCCTCGTTTGGACATGGGTGCATATCCGCAAATGCCTTATGAAGCCATTGATGAGGAAACCTATTACGACATGAAATCACAGTTAGGAAAACTCAATTTTGGAAGAGTCAAGGGTGAAGAAATTGTGGTGGAAAGATTCTGCGATAATGATGTTTGCGAGATTGATTTCCAAGCAAGCGAAACTACGGTATAAATACCCGTAGGCACAATCCCTTCGTATGATGGATAATTTTCCGCTTGACCATTTAAGGACTCACTTACTTGAGAACCACGACCCCGATTGGATGTTTGAATATATTGACTTTGATGGGTTAGCCATGAATTGTTACCTCCCTACGGATTCTCCCGAAACTTACATTATTATTGATTGGGGGAATTATACTATCCGAGATACAGGACAAAATATGCCTCAAGGTTTAGTGGATGAAATCACTACTGTTCTTGAGGATGGTTTGAAAATCTATGTCGGTTGGGAAGGCACAAACCTCCCCGAAAAGTGGGCATAGAAAACCTTATTAACTGAACCCCCTTCCCTTCACTTGCGGCGACCTTTTACCGTTGGGTGGCGATGAATGTATTCGTCACCCCGACAAGGTTTCACACATCGCACCACCCATGTCTGTGAATCATGGTGGGTGGGATGGCCGCAAACAATTCCTCTTTCCAAACCATTAGATAGCAACCCATGAATCATCCATTATGACTCTTGGTGGTTGGGCAATAAGTCCACAATGTTTTGCTTGGATTCTCGACAATGTTCCTTCGGGTTCAAAAGTGTTAGAGTTTGGTTCGGGAATGGGAACGGGAGAATTGGTCAAGCATTTCGATATGACTTCCATTGAACAAGATTCATTTTGGATGAATGGTTTCACAGGTTCTCGTTACATTTATGCACCCATCATTGATGATTGGTATTCTTGGGAAGCCCTTGAAAACGGCAATCTTGAAAATGATTATTTCCTCATCATCGTGGATGGCCCTTCCAAAAGAATGAGAAAAGGAATGCAAGATTTTTACCTTGCTCACCCCGAAATCTTCGACAACAGTTTGATTCTATTTGACGACACCAACAGGGCAAAAGACATGGAAGTTTGCGAATGGTTTATTTCTCAAGGATTTGAACGGGTCGCAGAAATGAGCGATGATGAAAAGCAATTTACAGTCGTTAGTAGGGAAAACCTTATTAACTGAATCCTTCTCCCATAGATTGCTGAAGATTCTCTAACGAGATACTTAGGTGAAATCCATTGACGAATGGAAAATGCAGGTTCAAGTCCTGTCTTCGGCGTTCTTTTTCAATCCTAATCATTAGATAGTGGACTAACACATCTCGTTCTAAGGGGCGACAATGACGATAGAATCCACTTTTCAACAGGCGGAGAGTCGGGCAGAAAATGTGCATTTTCTGTGTGGCCTCACTCGCCGCAGGTATGACTGTCTTCTCCGAAGTGCAAAACAATTACGACTCAAGATATTGGAGAGAGGGGTAGCCAATGAGTAAAGATGCCGAAAAACTTGTGGAAGAGTTTTCAGAAGACCTCGCTCTCATCCTTGAAACTTTCATCGAGGAAACTCAAGATGCCAAAGTAGTGATTGCTCGTATCGAAACTGAAATGGGGCGATTGAAAGAAGACATTACCTCCCTCAATAAAACCATTCGTGATGGAAACGGCCAACCTCCTTTGACGACCCGAATTGCCGTAGTCGAAGAAAAGATTGCTGAAATCAAAGCCAAGATAGAAGCGATGGAAAGTGAAACTGCGGAGGAAAAACGCCTTCGTTGGGAATTTGTTCTCGCCGCAGTTCCCGGTATTTTAGCCCTTTTGACGGGTCTATAATGCTAAAACCCGATTTAAGGCCCTGACCAAAAACGAATGGTTCATAAAGGGTCAATGTTAGATAGTCGTTTTTTCAAGTAAAAGTTATGGAAGGAAATACTTCAATTCCTCTTGTCGTCATTGGTGTCGGGGCATTGGTGTCCCTATACAATCCCGCTAACCTTCGCACTCTTGGTTTCGTCACGATAGCACTTGGAATTGGTATGCTCTTTGTAAAACGGTCTTGAAGACATAGCCTTAGATAGAAGGAAAGTCAAGACATTGTTATGCCCTACTCCGACCCCGAAAAGAAAAAGGCGTATATGGCAAAATACAATCCGAGGTATTATTCGGAAAATCGTGAGCCATTGATTAAGAAAAATACTTCACGCAAAAAAGACCTTCGGGATAAAAAGCGTGAACACATTTTGAAGATTTTTGAAAACTCTTGTCCTCATTGTGGAAGTATGGCGATTCACCCTATCAAACTTTACATCGAATATCGAATGGAAGAACCTCCGACCAAATCCGTTTTCGACCTCCCTTGGACTCATATTGAATTATTGTTGAATAACAATTACCTTGATGTCGTTTGTTCCACCTGCAAGTTTAGGGGCAAACCTGCCGACCACATCGGGTCTTGAAGCCAATTTAATTGAGATTTTCCGTTTGGAAAAATAGTAAATCTCTATCTTTAGATAGGAAGAACAACAATCCCTTTACATCGAAGGGATTTCTGATGAGCAACATTACCAAGAAGACCTACAACATCTTGCCATCACGACTTGACTATTTCATTCGCAGAATGGACAGAATTAAAAAAGCGGCAGATTCTAAAATCCCTCCGATTCCTTTCACTTACACCGACCCTGCAACAGTAGTAGCCACCACTATTCCTCTTGACCCTATCCTTATTGGGCGAGCCAAAGCCAATTTGATTCCCGATTGTAGGCAATTGCCTAACGGAACTTGGGTGCGAGATGTTTTACCTATCACGGTTGAATATGGAGAATTAACTGATGCAGGTTTTGAGTATATTGGAAATATCAAGTATGGTCAAGTTAAGTCCACCGCCACAGGTCAAATCCAAAGTGCATTCTTCCCGACTGTCGTTCAAGAAATCGGATTGTCTGATGCTGACTATGAACAGCGTGTAAAAGAAGTAGCCCCACAATTAACGGCATTGGCTGAAAAGTTCCAATCTTACAGGGACTTGAATTGTGACCATTGTTCACTAACGGGCGACCAAAAAGAAAGACACTCGGTTGAAATCGTCCGAGCCACCAAAGACCAAAAGAGAAAAGGTAAGGGTGGGAAGTTCACAATGGATTTGAAAAAGGGCGACATTCTCCAAATCGGAACGGCTTGCATGGAAAGATATTCGGGTCTTGATGTGAACACACTTGCCGCATTCTATGAATTAGACCGTTCTATTGGTGCGTATGGCCCTAACGGTTCACCACAGAACCCTGCGGGATGGGGTTACAAGGAAATGGGTGTTTGGGACTTCGCAGAAAGAATGGTTCAGTATTACGGTGCGAGAGAGCGTGAATGGTTAGCAGGTCGCAGAATGAGTTTATGGGAAGTTTCCGACAAGCGAATTATTTACGATAAGGGAACACTTGCACCTCTTATTCGCAGAAAAGGTCAAACCTACGCCAAGCGAAAGAAGTATGACGCAAATAAAAATGTAATTGGTGAGGAAAAATACGAAGAAGGTTGTTTCGTTATGGGCAAAGGAGAAGCGTTGCTCAAAGGTCGTCAATTTGACCTTTACGAAAAAGACCCCAACAAAGATGCTAAGTGGATGTTCCAACCTTTCAAGGGGCAAGGAAGCGTTGAAGCCATGCAAGATATGTGGGAACAAGGAATCAAGGAAGCCAAAGAATACATGACTGTTCCTGTGGTTAATGAAGTGGATGGTTCGGTTGCTCTCGACCCCGTAACAGGAGATGTCTTGGAACAGGAAGTTGAAGTGCCTAATTCCGAGTTTATCGAGAGAATGGTGAGAAAAGATTGGAAACTCAAGATTATAGACATCCTACCACCCGGCACAGAATCCAAGTTCGTCAAGAAGACAACACAGAAAATGATGGATTGGATAGCAACTCAAAACCCTGCCAATCATGGGGCAGATGGCGATTTGATTATCCGTCTGCAACAAACCGTCAAACTTGGTTACATTGGCGACAAAACGAAGCAAGAGTTTTTGCTTCTATGGAAACTTTACATGATGGATGTTTTCGATGCACGACAAAAGGCAGATAAGAAAGCACAAATCAAGGCGTTCCAAAAGATAGGTAGTGACCATCTTGCTTCGGGCTATCCTAACGGTAAGTGGTATTCCTTCAAAGAGGATGAAGCAACTTGGATGCAACAGTATGCGAGCAAGATTTACAAGGGAAGTGGTTATTACAATCCCGATTACAACAAAGCATTTAGTTACAAGTTCGGGACTGTCTATTTGACTCCACAACAGTATGCTGACTTCCCCGATTGGATGAAGACCACTAAGGAAGAAGAAGAAAAGAAAAAGAAAGAGCGAGAGGCGAGGATGAAGTATGACCGTGAATGGAGAATCATTTACAGAAACCAAAGAAACAATTGGCCTCGCCCTATCAACCGTAAGTTACCTTACGACCCAAGCGTGACCGAGTTCTTGGACTTCATGGGATGGTCGGTCTTGAATGACCCTACACGGTATCGTATGGCTTCGACTCTTTTCCAAGTTACCACAGACCCAAACACAGGAAAAGACATCGTAAAGGTAGCACTTCTAACGGATGACCAATACCAAGATGTTGTATCACATTTCAGACCTAAAACCATGAGTCAATTTATCTCCACACCTACGAGTGCTACACCCCCTCCCGCACCCACCCCCGTAACTGCACCAACGGCGCAGAAAACTCCGTCTTCGTTTAGCGGTAGGATTACGCAAGCAGAAGGTAAGCGAAGGGCAGATAAAGCACGAAGCACTTCCAAACATCAAGGAGTTAAGGGACAACTCATTCCAATGGTTGAAGGCCATGTTGTCTTCATTCCACGATGGGAAGGAAAACTTCACCCCAATAACAACAAACATATTCAAGATTGGAACAGTTCGGTCACAGGAAGGCTTATCGGTATTTTAGACCCCGATGGTAATTACTATCTTGCCCCTCATCCGACCCAAGCCCCGTCACAACCTCGCATCGGAGATTATTACAACCTCTTTGATGTGGAAGTAGCCGACCACACTAATTACAGGGGATTAAACCAAACAGTTATTATTGACCCTGCTGATTGGCCCGATAACATCGAGTTCGTCAATGCGACCTCTCCGTGATAACAAGGTTTTTATACTCGTTGTCCTAATTCACTTACATGGCAGAAGACGGTTGCCCCGATTGCGGCATGGCCGAAGAAGGATGTGTCTATTGTTGTTCCCATAAGAACACACGGATTACGAGCATTAGTGATAAGAGATACTTGAGAGAGATTTGCGAATGTCTTGATTGTGGATATTACGAAGTCCTTCAAGAATTGGATGCTTGGGAAGAGTTTCCCTGCCTGTGAAGTGATATTATGAAAACCTATATTGGAATTGCAGATTGCCACGGTATTGAATCATTTATGCCCTTAGAAGGGAATGAAAATAGATTGGGATTTTTGGTGATGCGAGCGAGCCTCAACCGTCAGCGTCACGCTCTCGTTTATCAAGTCGAATTGGATGATACCCAAGCAGATATTTTGAATGCCGTTCTCGCTGATGGGGACTACATGAAAGCCTGTTTCATGCTACATGACCCTGCCTTTGTGGAGAACATCGGAGTCGAACAATCTATGCTTGAGTCATGGGAAATGATTCCCAATCACCGCCTTGACCCCTTCGGTGGTCGCTTCTATGAAGAAGGCGCAGACGAAGAAGAATAATCACAGGGTTCATATACCCGTAGCACCCATCTATGGGTATGCACATCGGACTATGCGAGGGAAGGCACGAAATCAAGCAGAACAACGGTGAAGCCCTTGATGGCTTTATCTTTTCACAGGTTGATAATCCGATGGCTTTCCATTCTCACTTTGAAACGGCTAAGGATTTCTTCTTAGAGAGCATCAGTAATTCCCATACTGATTCTAATTATACTCTCTATGTGACGGGTCTAACGACTTTGCTCACGGCTACACTACTTGCGGCAGGGGAGGCAGGGGTCGAATCCCTCACCCTTATGCACTACGACAGGGAAAGCGGAAAGTATCTTCCGCAAGATGTATCACCCCTCCTGTGAATCGTAAGAAGGCATAGATAGTCAAGAAAATAAGAGTGATATATGATGCCAATTGATTTCCCGCCCCCCGAAATCATTGAAGCCCTTGAGGAACAATTAGACATGGATTTCGTTCATTTCACCGTTACTCTTGAGGGAGTCGTGGAAGGTATCTTTACCAACGGATTTGAGAACCAAACAGTTTCCTTTGAGTCCAAAAGAGAAATCCTTTCCTCGTTCCAACTCCCGCCAATCGAGAACCTAATTGCGGAATTAGACCCTCAAGCGATGGAAGATATGAAAAAGATGTTCCAATCCATTCTTGCAGAAATCGAAAATATGAGTCAAACCGATAGCGTGGAATTGGGCGGTCACACCCCCTTATTCGATGAGGATTGGTATTGTCCTTGACCCCACACCTAATGGTGGTAAAACCAAGTGGGATGCGTGATATTCTTTCCGAGCATTTGATACGAATGTTTAGATAGCACGGTGGACAATGAAATAGGTGGAGAAGGAACAGTGGGTTCCTTAATAACACAAACTGTGAACGAAATGCTTAACGGAAAATACAATCAAAAAACTCTATGCACAATACTAACTGCTATACTGCTTATCATGTCTGTGAATGTGGTAGGCGCAAGCGGAACAGACCCATTAGACCCCTCCGATGGTGGGGCAGATTGGGACGGCGATGGACTTACTAACGCCGAAGAACAAAATGAAGGAACAGATTTCAATAACCCCGATTCGGATGGCGATGGCTTACCCGATGGGTGGGAAGTGTGGAATGGATTAGACCCCAATAACGGCGGTGACGCTAATGGCGACCCCGATGGTGACGGTCTAACTAACGCACAAGAATACGCAAGAGGCACGAATCCTAATTCTGCCGACACAGATGGCGATGGTCGCCCCGATGGAAGCGACCCATTCCCTAACGACCCTAATGATGGAGAGTTTGCAGATTCAGACGGAGATGGAATCCCCGATGCTTACGACCCCGACTACCAAGATTCCGAAGCAGGTTCGGGAGATGGCGGCACTCAAGGCGGTGGCGAATCTAACGATAACGGACAAGGCGAGGGTCAAGGTCAAGGACAGGGACAGGGACAAGGACAGGGGCAAGGCCAAGGGCAAGGTCAAGGTCAAG
>Ga0209977_10000961_pt1 | contig 12147 bp, 10 predicted proteins | sample SumtaG_2_FD_183113 | JGI IMG/M metagenome (GOLD analysis project Ga0209977, IMG submission 183113) | Deep subsurface microbial communities from Indian Ocean to uncover new lineages of life (NeLLi) - Sumatra_00607 metaG (SPAdes) (version 2) | ecosystem: Environmental > Aquatic > Marine > Oceanic... | reverse complement strand
AGTTATTATCATTTAGTTCTTAAAGAGATTAAATCAGAATCTCCAAAATCAATTATACCCATTACAGAAATCATATATGGCTTAGCGCAAGCTAATCCTAAATCCCAACTCGAACCTTTATATTTATAAATGAAAAGTTTATCTTTTAAAAGAGAATTAATGTGATTAATTTGAGTCATCAATTCTGAAGGACAGTTATTGCTCATAATTAGCATCTTGAACGGATTTTCTCTAAATAAGTTTTTTAAAATTTGATTTTTACCATATAAAATTTTACCGGTTTTGTAAGCAACTTTAATATTAGTATCAACATCAAATTCTATGGTTTTTTTCCTACTGAGATCAAGTTTAGTTGCAACAGGTTTGTTCTTTCTTGCCATGATATTTTCAATCAGTATCTATAATAAGTAATAAGAATAATACTTTTTTAATATTTAATTTTTTTATTTAACCACATTTATAATTTCTTCCTAATTAAAAGTTTTCAGTTAACCACTTCTTTTTTTCTTCTTTTTAAGTATTTCCAAATTTGCATCCAGATCAAACATAACATTCACACGTCCTGAACCAATTGGGCTTATCTGGCCCACTATTACGTTTTCAGGGATCCCAAGCAAACGCTCTTCTTCTCCATAAAGCCCTGCATCAAGTAATTGGTTAACGGTAACTTCAAAAGCTGCTCTTGCAAATACACTTGATTTTGACCCGGAGATTCCATGTCTTCCAATTGATTGAATTGCACCTGAATAACACATTAAATCTGCAAGAATAAGAAGATGTCTTAAATCTACATCTAAACCTTGTTGTTCAAGAACTTTTTGAGATTCCAGAATTATCATATAACGTGCTGCTTCAACACCGTATAATTTTTCAATCTCATGAATATGGTTTGAAGTGGTTCTTGTTACGTCCACTCCTTCAATTTGTATTACACCCTGCATGTTAGTACCTTCAGTTTTAATTATCCATTCTTTACTCTCATCTGAAGGTGTTAACAATCCTCTTTTTACCCCTCTAATCCCTTTTACGACTTTTTTAAGTATCTTTTCTCTTAGTTTTTGTAAACTCTGAAGGTCTTCTATTCCCGGATCAATAATAATTGAATTACCCTCACGTTTTATTGTTCCCTTCTTCTTATAACGCTTTAAAATTTCAGGAATCTCATTAATTTCAATTCCCTTTTTCTCACAAATTTCTGGGATTAAATTGATAACAATATTCCAATTTACAAAATCTAAGTCAACATCATGAGTTATTTGTTCAATACGGATTTGTTCAATACGATTATGGACTTCTATAGCTTTATCTTCACTTTCGTTATATGGTTTCTCTAGATAGATTGTCATTTGTGGAGTGCTAGGAAAACGACGAGCATCCACAATTTCTATAAGACGAGGTAATCCTTGGGTTACCGAGAACTCTTCTACTCCTGCGTAGTGAAAGGTTCTTAGAGTCATTTGAGTTCCAGGTTCGCCAATTGATTGTGCAGCCACAGTTCCTACTGGTTCTGAAGTTTCTACGAGAGCGTTATTATAATTGATATAAATCTTATTTAAAAAATACTCGAGTTGTTCTTCTTCTAAATCCTCATTAATTATTTTTTCTCGAATTTTAGTTATTAAATCTTTCGGGATTCCATCTTCTTTTAAAATCTCCAACTGTTCATCCAATAATTTAGGAGTTACTTTTACCATTATTATTTTCCCTTCTCTTTAAACTAATTATTTTATCCTAATTTTTCTTCTTTCCAATTTAAATAAGCTTTAGTTTCTTTACCGCGCCATATTGCTTTTTTAGCAGTTTCTTCTTCAAATTTCTGCATTAGGGAATCTTCATCCTCATCTTCTTTTTTAGCTTTATCAGTAGTACTTTCGATGGGTTTTTCTTTTGAGACTGTTTTTTTCTTAGGAGGTGATTTTTTTTCTGTAGTAATATTTTTAATTTCTTTACGTACTTCTTCAACATTCATAGCTTTAGCCTTCAATAATAAAACATCTAAATTAACAGCATCACCATGATCAGTGTGCATGGCATCAATCCCATCATCTCCAAAGCGAAATTGAATAACATTTTTGTCCGAGTTTCTGACAGTGCCATCATTTTCAACAACCATATCCTGAAATGCATTTACTAACCTTCGTTGCATATATCCAGATGTGGATGTTCTTACTGCAGTATCAACTAACCCTTCTCTTCCACCCATTGCATGAAAGAAAAATTCTACTGGTTTTAATCCATTTCTATAGGAAGAAGAAACGAAACCTCGAGATTTGGGTGAAAGATCATTGACTTTAAAATGTGGTAGTGTTCTCATACTATATCCTCGATTAATTCTTTCACCTCTAATCGCTTGTTGTCCAACAACGGCAGACATCTGTCCTAAATTTAATATATTTCCTCGAGCTCCAGATTTGGTCATAATAACAGAATGAGCTTCATCACCAATAAAATCTGCTGCAGTTTCTTCTGCTTTTTTTCTTGCTTCTGCTAAAACTTGCCTGATTCTTAATTCTAAAGTTTCTCTCATTGAACGACCAGGAGCCCTTCTAAGAATAGTTGTATCATTATCGTGGAATGCATCAATTAATTTATTAGATTCTGCTTTAGCATCATCCAATATTTTTTCTATCTCTTCATAGGCATGTCCATGTACATAAACCTCATCCAATCCCATTGTCATTCCATTCTGTCTAATAACATATAAGAGCATCTTAGTTGCACTATCTAAAAATATTCTTCCTAAGGCGTTACCATGATCTTTAATAATGCGTTGTAATATACTATTTGATTGCATAGCACCAAAGGAGTTTTCATCAATAGTTCCAGTTATCAATTTACCATTTCTTATTACGACATAAGCATCGTATAAGCAATTTTCTTCTTCACAAACTTCGCATTTCTTACAAAACTTAGATTTTACTTTAATATTAAGATCATCTGGAAACAATGTGCTAAAAATTTCTTTTCCAGAATACATTGGTTCTGGATCAACTGTTACCGGTGTGAGTTGATCTAAATTAAAATTAGGATTATTTTTATAAACATCTCCAGTATATAATAATTTTAATGCATCCTTTTTATTGTATATTGAATTTTTACTCGTGAATTGAAATACACTTGAAATAAAATCTTGAATTCCTCCTAATATTGGCCCACCAAATCGTGGAGATAATATGTGATTTTGAACTTTAAGAAGTAACTCTGCTTCTGTACGAGCCTCTTCACTTTGAGGTACATGCAAATTCATTTCATCACCATCAAAATCAGCGTTATATGGTGGACATACAGTCAAATTTAATCGAAATGTTCTCCCTTCCATTATTTTTACTTCGTGTGCCATTATTGACATTCTATGAAGGGAAGGTTGACGATTAAATAATACTAAATCTCCCTCATTTAGATGGCGTTCAATTGTAAAACCTGGTGTGAGCATATCAGCAATAATCTTCCGGTTTTTTACATATCGAAGATCAATTCTTCTGCGATCATTACGTATTATATAATTAGCACCTGGATGTCTAAAAGGTCCACTTAAAACCAATTGTTTCATTTCTTCGATATTCCAATCGTTAACATTAGTGGGAATTGTTAATATTTTCGCAATTTCTATTGGTACTCCAACATCATTGATACTTATATATGGATTTGGTGAAATAACACTACGAGCAGAAAAATCAACTCGCTTTCCACTTAAATTGCTTCTAAATCTACCTTCTTTCCCTTTTAACCTCTGAGTTAATGTTCTAAGTGCTCTACCAGAACGGTGTCTCGCAGGAGGGATCCCAGACACTTGATTATCAAAATAGGTAGTAATATGATATTGTAATAGTTCCCATAGATCTTCAACTATTAAATGTGGTGCTCCCGCATCAATATTTTCCCTTAATCTTTGGTTAATTCGAATAACATCAACCAATTTATGTGTTAAATCATCTTCAGAACGAATACCACTATCTAAAGTAATTGATGGTCTCGCACATACAGGAGGAATCGGTAAGACCGTAAATATAACCCATTCAAGTCTTGCATTTTCAGGTGAAATACCAAGAATCCTGAGATCTACGTCTCCAATTTTTTTTAATCGTTCTAAAATCTCAATGGGTGTTATTCTCCGTGAGCCTCTTCCTTCTTCTTCTTCATAAAATGTAGTGGGTTTCTCAATTACTATTTTTTTCTTTCTAGCTCCACAATATGGGCATAATTTCGATTTTCTTGCTCTTTTAAACACAATTTTAGCCGCATCCTCATCACCTTCAAAAAAGATTTTTCTGTGTTTTAATTGCTCTTCTCTGAATGTCTCTTTTTCATCTTCAGTTAGCATTAAACGAGAGCATTCGGGACAAATACTCCGTAATACTTTTAAGACTTTTTTTGCATATCCTACATGAATAATTGGACGGGCTAATTCTATGTGCCCAAAATGGCCCATACAATTACTCACAAGATTTCCACATGTTTGACACCGCTGTCCTGGCTCAATTGTTCCTAAACGCTGATCCATTAACCCAGATGGGATAGGTAATCCATCTTCATCATATGTATCAGCAGTAATTATACGAGCCGCAGACATTCTACGGATTTCATTGGGACTTAATAACCCAAATTTGATTTTTTCAATCATTTTCATTCTTGAAAATGTATAACTCATAAGCTAAATACCTCAAAAATTTTAATTCCATTCATAAATATTGAAGAAGAAGTACAATTCATAGGAGAAAACATCCTCTATAACAATGATATAATGTTAATTTTAAAAAATAAGAATACAAGTCTTCCACTGTACATAAATGAAGATAGCAAATATTAAAAATTTTATTGTTTTAGGGACTTTTAATTTTCAAATAGATTTAAATAGATAAATTTGCTTTTGATATTTTAAATAATCTTAACTATAAATTATTAAAGTGGTAGAAATGAAAAGTTTTCTAAAGAGTAGAATTTTTGCAGTAATATTTGGAATTATTCTCGTATTTGGATTATTCACATTTAATACAAGAGCAGATAACGGGCCTCCAACACCAGAAGAAGCATTTGGTCCGGGTCATACATTTGAAGAAGGCTATTGGGATACCAATATATTTAATAATTCACGGTGGGATCATCCAGAAGTCAATAACATGACATCCTGGCTCAATAACACTTGGAACGTTAAATGGATTAAAGAAGGTAATTTTGAGATGGGTATGTTAGCATTTGTTAACAAGACACACTATGAAATGGGAGAACATTCAACATATATTACACCAGCACAATTTTGGTGGCAGCACGTTTATTTAAACGGTTCAGAAATCCTTATTGCATCAATGCATTGTGCCTGGTTTGGTTTTGACGATACTATTATACCTGATGATAAGTATACAGACGGAGAGTCGATCAATCCATTTTTTTACATGGGTGTATCTAATAGAGAAATGCGTGAAGATGTAGGAATTTATTCAAATCCCTATACTGAGATAACATCTTTACAGAGATCTGAAAGTGGGTCTGTAGTTACTTATACTTGGAGTTATAAATACAATGATATCATTTTTTACGTACCTCATACTGATAATGTTAGTGGAACTCGAGTTTTTGATTGGAATTTTGAATATGATGATCCAGGGTCTTACATCAATGGTTCCTCTGTTATTGGTAATCAAACTTATATCTCTTATACTTATACATTAGATATCGATAGCGCCGCTGGAGAAGCCAATTTGCAACAGGATTATGAAATAGGAGAGTTTGGAGTATTAATGGCAAGAACTTCAAACGTAAGTTTTTGGGAAGAGGTAACTGTTGGAGAGACAGGATATATGCCAGATACTTGGGCAATGGCATTAGGTACGTGGAGCTTTATCATGGCTGATCAAGATTGGGCAATGACAGATCACGAAAAAGGTGAAATTAACGCAACTACTCATAAAACGGGTTTGACTACTGTAGAGACAACCCTAGGAGGGGCTCATGCTTTTGACTTTAAGTTTAGCCAAAAACCCACATATGAACTAACAAATATTAGTGAAACAGTTCCAACTACATATCCGGTCCTTTATGAATGTTTAGATGTAAATAATGATTCAGAATTCATTAATTTCGTCTCCGGGATGCTTCCATTAATGGGTGATTTTGCTCGATTAATGATAAGTTATGCTGTGAATCAAACAAACCAATTCACCCATGGAATACCATTTGAAGATGCTTGGGAAGGTTTTCATCCAAATGAAACTGCGGCTTTCTTTATTACGTGTTATCCTAAGTATGGTGAGAGTGGGGGAGGAAAACTCGTTCACGATCCGGTATTTACAGCATATTTTGATACAAGTGAAGAACAACCCTTTATTCCGGGATTTTACGTTGAAATTCTAACGATAACCTTAATAGTTGGAATAACAATAGTCATAGTATCGAGGAAGAAATTACAGAAAATAACTTGAAAACACAAATTATGAAAATACTTTAATTTACTTTTCTTTTTTTTTTTTAATAGCAGAAATTAACAATAACTTTGATTTAAATATCATTAATTCAAAAGTTTTAAATTTTAAAGCCTTAAAAAAGAATTTAATGTATCGATAAATTTAATTACATAATAATGAAGATAATTGAAGTTTTTAGAAGCAGAATAATTATATTTATTATTCAAATACTGCTTTTAAGCCTTTTAATTTATGGCATCGGCTATGAGATTGATATATCTCTTGATGAAGATATTTCAATAGAGCGAGAAAAAATTATACAAATTTTAGCAAATTATACGTTATTTGATAATTTATTTGGTCTTAATTTTTTATATACTAGCTGGATTTTGGTATCATTAATTCCAATTTTTATTTATAGTAATTGGAAAAAAGCTTATTCAATGAATTTAATGACATTTTTCTTTCCAAATTTTTTTCTTTATGTATTTTTAAGGAGATATTCACGAGATTATTTTGATTCTAATTTTCAATTTCATTTCCTACATACAATCTTACTTGGAATTGTACTAGTTGGAATATCAATTGGATTGTCATTAATTTTAAGAAAAGTTATCCAATTTAAGACTGAGACTCAATTGGAAGATTTATCTATTATTGCAAGTATAAGTAAAGTTGTTTGTCCTAATTGCGGAATTGAATTTGAATCTATCCCAAAATTTTGTTATAATTGTAATTCAAATTTATCATTAATAATTAAAGATAAAAATGGAGAAGAAGAGTAATAAATATTCATTAGATTCATTGTTTAAACCTAAAAATGTAGCAATTTTTAATTTCAATCAAAAAATTTCTTTTTTCGTTGATGGATTTAAAAGACAAGGCATTTATGTATTCTTTAATTCATGTATTCAATGTTAGGAGAACTTATTGCAATTTCAGCTGTTCTAACGTTTGTTGGATCTAATGCGATTTTTCGTAAAGCAGAGCATGAAGTTAGTCCAGTTTTTATTAATTTTATTCGAACAGGGATAGGTACATTAACTTTTATTCTTATTATTTTATCCCTAAATCAAATCACTTTGGTATTTATGATTCCATGGGAATTATGGTTATTATTAATTTTGAGTTTCGTTTTTGGACAAGTAATTGGAGATACTGCTTATTTTACTGCTCAAAAGGAACTAGGCACTACTATAGCTCTAGCAGTTTCGATGACATTTCCTTTCTTTACTTTTATATTATCTCTAATCTTTCTTAATCAACCATTTAAACCTAATTTATTTATATCCCTAATTTTGATTGGAATTGGAATTACTATTATTGGAAAAACAAAAATAGTTTCTGATAATTCAATGCTTGAAAAGGACCCTATCACACAAGGTTCAAAAAAAATCAGATTTCAAGAGATATTTAAAAAAGAGTTTATGAAATCATTAGGTTTTTGTTTCACTGCAGCTATTGGCTGGGCTATTGGAGCAGTATTAATTGAATTTGCAATCACCAAAATAGATGTAATTATTCATGTTGAAGAATTAAGTTCTATTATCGGAAATGTAATTAGGTTTCCATTTGCATTATTAATTTTGGGTTCAATAGTATGGAGGGAAAATTGCCTAAAGAAAAAAATTGATAATTCATTAAATCAAAAGATATCTCTTCGTTCATGGTTTTTTCTCATAATTGCTTCAATAATTGGTACTTCATTGGGTGCATACCTATATACTGAATCAGTACATATAGCTGGGGCTAGTGTAGTAGCTTTAATTGCAAGTACTGCCCCTTTATTTGCTCTTCCATTAACTTATTTTATAAATAAAGAAAAATTAACAAAAAAAGGATTATTAGGGGTAATTTTAACTATTTTGGGAGTATTAATTATTCTTATTTAAACTGGAGCTAATCATTCATAATATTGTTCAAATAATTGTAATTCGTCTGAGATCCTTTTGAGTTTAGCAAACTCCTCTTTTGTTGGCGCTTCTTCCTCATATATATCGTATTCCTTCAATTTAAGGCTTTTTCTAACTTGTTTTTCTAATTTATTAATTTTTGTTTTAGTAGCAAAATACTTTATCATCTTAAACTTAAGTTTAGTTATAGATTTCTCCCATTCTTTTGTAAATTCGCCATCTTGAATTTCCTTTAAAATTTCAGACATTTTAGATTTAAGAGGAAGCTTCCTAAATCTTATACCTCTACTCATAGCCCCATATTGGCTCGTTTGGGAATGAAACTCAACTTGTTTAACTAATCCAATATCTGCAAATTTTTTATATGTATACGACATTTCATTGCTCATATACATTTCAATTAACACCGCTTCCGGAGGGTATCCTGCATCAATTAAAGTGTAAATACTTGATAATAAAACCCTTCCAAAAGCAGGTCCAAATGCTTGTTCATTAAATAAATCTAATTCGGCTTCCTGTTTGAATGTTAACATTATTGCACCTTTTTTTAATGTTCCAATCCCTTTAGATAAGGCAAGTAATATATCCTGAGCCTGTCCAGAAGCATCCTGCTCAATTGCAATAAAGCTAAAAAATCCTTCATTTTTAAGAAAATTCTCTCTCACACCAACACCTATCATTCTGGGAGCAATCAATAATACATCTACATTTTCAGGGGGCTCAAGGAGGTTAAAACCAATATTATAACCGCTTGCAAAGACAAGTGTAGACTTTGATTTTAAATTAGGCCTGATTTCTTTTTCAAAGATATCATTCATAATCTCATCAGGTATTAATAAAAAGATAATATCTGATTTTTCAGTCGCTTTATTAATGGGATAAACTGAAAATTCATCGTTTAGAGCGATTTTTTTATACTTATCCTCAATGTTACCTACAATTACACTTAATCCGGAATCTTTTAAATTAAGTGCTTGCGCTCTCCCTTGATTTCCATAACCAATAATGCTTATTGTTTTATTTTTTAAAAATGAAAGATCTCCATCTTCCTCATGAAAAATATTAACCATTTCTACCTTACCTTAAAATAAATATATTTATCAAATAATAAATCAGTAAAAAAAGGATTTAATTACAACATTCTATAGTAATCGGTCATAATCAAGTTTGTTTTTATCTAAAATTCCTATAATTAATTCCTTAAAAATTATATCAATGTTATAATTCTCCTTTGATGACGTCTTATAAAAATCATTTTCTTCATGTCTATCCATGAACCTTTTAATTACTAACTCATCTACTTTAAATTTTTCATCTACAGTATTAACAAGATCATTTTTAGCTCCAATACACATTCTTTGAGTATTTGCTTGATTATATTCTACTAATCTCTCATACCACCAGTCTAATCTAAGCAGAGTTTGAAGATCCACTAAATTAAATACCATAAAAATTCCATTGGCGCCATTAATGTAATATGGGAAAAGCTTTTTAAATTGTTCTCGTCCACCAAAATCCCAAATACTGATTCGGACGAATGAGTCATCTCCATCTACAATAATAGGAAGATCTTTTGTGTAAAATTCGATTCCTAAAGTTTCTTTTGTATTTACATCAAATGTATTGAAACATAATCTCCTTGCAATGCACGTTTTCCCTACACGCTCTTGACCAAGAATGCAAACTTTAAAAATATATATGGGTTTCGTATCAGTCTCCTCGGTTTTTAGCATGATTAGGTTTATCTCCTAATTCTAAATTTATTTTTGATAATAGTTTTTTTAAGTATTGTTTTATGATCATTGACCTATATTAAAAAAAAAACCTTAATAATTAAAAATAAAAGCTGGGATTTATAAGTTTTGAACATATAAATATAAATCTGTGTTGAATTGGATTTGAATGAAAAAGATTTATTTTCAGATTATAAGCTAAAAAAAAATCTATATACCGTTCATCATTAAAGCTTATTATTTTTATAAGATTTTAAATTTAATTTTCCCTTAGATACAATTTCTACGTAAGATGGATGCATATGCTGCCAAGATCCATCATTTATTATTTCTACTTTCTGATTATTTATATTTCCATAAGATATTCCGCTATGATGAGTATGTCCATATATAACATGGTTAATTTTTGAAAAGTCATATTCATCATCCTCTAAAAACTCTTTTATTTCATCAAAATAATAATCAGGATTAGCTGCACGTTCCCATTTTGTCATAATACGCATGTTAGTTTTAATTAAATTAAATTCCAAATTACTTAATTCTGAAAAAAGTGAATTTATCGAATCTAAAGACATATTTTTTAGTGTCGCTAACTCTTGTTTCATTTGTATGAATGTAATAGGTTTGATTTTTCTTCCATCCTTAATTACTTCATTCCAAAAGTAATCATAAGTTTCTTTTACTTCAAATTTATTATTTGAGATTAAAGATTTCCATATTTGTCCTACAAAAAATCTATATATAGCACTATCAAATTGATAGCCATGAGTCATAAAACACCCATAATCGCTGTTTAAATCAAGACCCTCAACTTTTATTTTCTTAATTGGATTACCTTCAATTTGATCTCGTGAATCGTATAATAAGATCATGTCTTCGTCGTCCCACTTTTTTAATATTAAATATTGACAGTATAACTCTTGCTTAAACAGTTCACTGAAATCGCTATTCTTAAATTTGCGTAAAAACTTATATTCTCGACGTTTAAATTTCTCGTCGTAATCTCCAGTAACAGGAATTTCATGATTCCCTAGAACAAATATGAGATTAATTGACTTTTTAATATCAAGCAAAAGTGTGAAGATTTCTTGGATTTTTTCCCTTTTTAAAATACGTTCAGGAATATCCATACATAAATCAATAAAATCTCCCAATATTATGAGAGCTTGCAACCCTTTCCCAAATTCCCCATTAATAATTTCTTTTAAAAATTGAATAAATAACTCTTTTTCACTATCCAAGGAACCTAAGTGAATGTCTGAGGCAACTAAAATTTTACGTTTGATTTCACTCATTTTCTCATACTCCTGCTTATATAAATTAATTTTATTTTGTGCTTGTACATGATCTCTATTTTTTAAAATTTGAGATTTTTCTTAAAAAACTTGGTTTATAGGTTGTAATAAAAAAAAAATAAATTTGTAATTTATGGGATTTAATGATAGTTCTTCCATTGATTATATACATCTACTATTCCTGGAGCAGTACAATCGACATTTCCCGTATCCTTTACAAATTGGCAGTATTTGACCATTTTTTTTGCACGTATATATACACTAGCACGACTAATTGCGTCTCCTGGGCTATGCCTAATCCCCATTCTTTTCCCTATATTCCGTGGAATTATTTTCCCATTAAGATTAAAACCGGTTATTAAACCCAATTTTTTTTCTCGCACAAGCCCTAAAGTAATTTCAATAAGTCCGGTTAGACATTCAAGTCCTTTAATATCGGTAAACTTATTATTATCAAGAGATAAAGTACTTAAATTTGTTTGATTTTCAAGCCCTTTAATTTCAGAAATGTTATTGGACCTTAGATCTAATTCCCATAAGTTTCTAAGGTTATCAAGACCTTTAATTTCAGAAATACTATTGTTAGAAAGAGTTAAGAATTTTAAGTCAGTAAGGTATTCTAAGCCTTTAATTTCGGTGATTTTATTTCCTGAAAGATTTAACTTGGATAAATTTGTAAGATGTTCTAGTCCTTTGATTTCCGTTATGAAATTATTTTTGAGATTTAATGCTCTCAAAGATGTAAGATTTTCAAGCCCTTCAATCTGTGAAATCTCAGTAATTCCCATCCCCACTAATTTCAATTTAT
>Ga0209977_10000960_pt1 | contig 12161 bp, 13 predicted proteins | sample SumtaG_2_FD_183113 | JGI IMG/M metagenome (GOLD analysis project Ga0209977, IMG submission 183113) | Deep subsurface microbial communities from Indian Ocean to uncover new lineages of life (NeLLi) - Sumatra_00607 metaG (SPAdes) (version 2) | ecosystem: Environmental > Aquatic > Marine > Oceanic... | reverse complement strand
ATTAGAAGCTCTGTATGATATGATTAAGCAGTTGACTGATCCGGCTTTCTTATTTGATCCAAAAAACACCAAATTGGTATATCCTCAAACACCAAATACCTTTTCCAAAGAAACCATTTATAAAGCCTTTATTCGGTTCTGTTATTTCAATACCGGCATTATTTTAGATAGCCGCCTACAAATGATATGTGGTAAAAATGCCAGTGCATTTAAAAATACTGATGAAATTAGTAAAAAAATCAGTATATTGGAATCCGAACAACGTGTTTATACTATGGAAGCTTTTCTCGCCTTGATGGATATTGTTAATAAAGATAATATAATAAATGTTAATCTAAGTGCGGGATTATTGTCTCCAAGAGCCGTATTGGAGGGTTATATAAAGACGGATGATGTATTGCGTAGTTTGGACGGGACGCCACTGGTTGGATTCCTTGAAAATCTAGAGACATTGTTCGATCGCTACGATGTATTACGAGAATCGGATGCTGAGGAGGCGGCAGTTATGCGTACCTTTGAAGGGTTTATTAATCAAGGCATTGATGATTTGATGCAAGAGATTTCAACCTTCTTAAGAATACGAGGCGGAGGAGCTGATAAGGATCATTTCCTTGCTGATATTGATAAATGGAAACTGCGCGGAGAGAATATATATATGAGTAAAGAGGATGAAACTGCCATTGCTTATGTAGATTGGACAAAAACAACATTAGCCAACATTTTACAGATCTTTCCAACAATTATACAAAATGAAATTAGTTTTGAAAACCCGAACATTCCTCTTCATTGGAAGTCAGGCAGTCAAAAGCTAAGTGATAGTCACATTAAAGATATTCAACGAATTATACAAGAAGAATATAGTACATTAAAATCATTCTACGGTAGTGAACCAATTAATGCTGTACTTGTTGAAGTATTGGATTCTCCTGAACGACCCGTTATTATGCATTTATTGAAGATATTCCCGTTTTTTGCAGACGTGAGGTTGGTTTCTGGGGAGGAGAGGGTAGCAACTATACTTAACGGACCTATGATTAAAAAAATTATGAAGTATTTAACATTGTATTCATTGCATTTATATATAACAAAGCTAACAGATGTTACTGTGCGAGATAATCAGACAGTTGAAAGCACGGAAGCCAAAGCTACATTGGAAGATCAAATTATAGAAGGGCGTAATATGGAAGTTAATACGTTGGTTGGACGTCTGCTGACGGCATATCTAGATATAATGGAACGAGATAAGGAGATTATTAATATTTCCAACTATGAGATTAATCAGGATGTATTGAAGTCAAAGGAAAAAGAAAAGGCGAAAATAACCAAAAGGTTGGGCGATCTTTCTGTAGATGAGCGACGCGTTGAAGATTTAATGAAGGAACATAGACTTGGAAAATGGGGAGTCGGTCAGACACGTGCTTTATATATCTATGATGAAGATCAGTATGAAAAGGAACGCCATGAATTAGAGCAGGATGCTTTAGAGGAATTACGATTAGATAACACGGATGGTGTAACAAACAGATTGCGAGATATATATAGAATGGAACATTTAGAAGAACAACTGGTCAACGATAGGATTCAGCAAGAATTAAACGCGGAAATCATGGCTGTTCCCGGGGACGATGACTTCGGTGAAAGGGATGATGATGCAGTTGGATACAGTGCATGGACTGGGGGTGATTAAATTATAAACTTAATATAACAAATAAGTTTATAACTATAGACAATACATTACCATGTAAGGAGTGAGCGGATCTAACGCTTGTTAAAAATAAAGACTATGAAATAATAGAGCCATCGTTGAGGGTGTGATAAAAAAATTTCTAAAATAATCTATATATAGTGCAATGTATAGATCATTTGTAAAAAAACACGTCGTTTCTTTATCAATATTATTATTCGTATCGGCATTTTTGATAGTACAACACTTTGCACCGTCTTTTCTTTATAAAAAAAATGGACATATTAGAAGATTTGGTATTGGTTATAAAGAAAAAACAGTTTTACCTATATGGCTAATCGCATTAATAATGGCTATATTATCATATATCACAATTCGTTACCTTTCCGAAATGTCAAAACACAATTTTTAAGTATGTTTCGTGTAAAGAACCGGAGCATTCTTTAGTGAATCAGCATGCTCTTTAGCTTGTTGAGCCTTAACTTCACTATGCATCTTTGCCATTTGTTTAGCACTGTAATTACATTGGATGTTTACTATAACATTATTTGCAATAGAGATCGCTAAACAACCTGCTAAGCCGTACCATAATCCCTCGGCTACAATACCTTTGAGCAGCACAAGTCCATATAATTTATTGTAATAACCGTCACCAGCCCCCTTTTTAGTCTCTCCGACTTCTAAATAATTAGCCTTTAACATTGATTTTTGTCCGGGTGCGGGACCTTTTCCTTTGGGGTTATCTGGATCGCGACCCGCCATTTCTGCCATAAAGTCGGCATAATTGTATCTACCCATTTCATTAATCAATAAAGCTTTATCTGAGCAAATTTTTGTTAGTAAATCATTGCCTTGTGGATCTGTTGCTAATAAATTATTGAATGTGGTCGATAGTCCCATTATAGAAGCACAAGCATAACCTATTGTATTAGAAAAAGGTGTTAACCATCCGGGTAGGACAGTAACAAGAACCATGACCGTACCCAAAATCAAAAAGTAAGGAATAAGTGTGTATAATAATACTAATCCAAAACTTTGCGTAGACCCTTGACAGATTGCCTTAGCATTGCTGAAGTTTGCAATGATTTGCGCCAACAAGGTTATAAAAACGTATGCAGCAGTCACCATCCAAGAGCCATCGGCGGGAGGATCTTGACCTGGTACAGGGGCTTTTTTTGGTCTCATTGAAAATTTAATTGCCACGAAGGCTATTGTTGCTACAATAAAGAATACTATTGATGAGGTTACAGAATAGGCGAGTTTCATTATTATATATAATTTGTGTATTATATTTTTTTTGATTTTACTTCTATAGTTTATGGATACTGTTAATAAACCAAGTCTCACAGAACCAGGTGTAATGTATTTCCTTAAAGAGACTTTAAAACAATGTAATGAAAAGAAAATAGTGTTTTACAATACAATTTTAAACCTAGGATTTCTATTTATATTTATAGCTGTTTTAGGAATTTTATTGGCGTACAAAAGAAAAAATAAACCAACAAAAGAAGAGATACAAAAGAAGAATAAGGAAGCGCAAAAATATATGTTGGAGAGAATAAAGGCTTTTAGAGAAAAGGTGCAGCGGGAGAATAATGAGGTAATTACAACTCTGCCTAGATTTGAAAGTAATTTTGTGAGATTGCATAAAAATTATTATAATATTTAATTATAACACAAAATGTCTGTTGAAAAGGCTATAGATAATTTCTATAAATTAAAAGGTAGGTATGATATTAAGTACAACAATGCGAAACTTAGAATTATTAGAAGCGATGATGCCCTTAGCGTTAAAAAGGAGGCGGTTAAAAAAATTAAACCAAAATGTGTTAATTGTAAACGCGATGTAGGTACAAGATTTTCCACGAATGATAGACATTTAAGAGCTGTTTGTGGTGATGAAGCAAATCCTTGTAAGTTAAATATTGATATCAAGTTGGGTCTTTCAAATCAGTTCACCGATATCCAAGATGAGATTACAGCAGACCTGAATACTGCAAAAATTAAAATAATAGAGACTAAACTACTACTTCTTTTTGGTTTAATAACTGAAGAACAGATGGCGGAAGGTTTCACTCAATTAAAAACAACATATAAATCATTAATTGAGGCTGAGAACACTGTAAAAAAGGAACTATCCGATCAACAACTTGTTTTACAAAGTGAAATGATGCCTGGTACTGCCGTAGCAGTTGAAGAGGAACAAAAGATACAACGAAAAACCCTAGCTAAAGCAAACGAAATTGCCCTAGGTGGTTTCATTAGTAATTTCAGATCATTAATCAAGGAATATGAGGCAGATGAAAGTGCGGATACTAAATTGGCAAAAATGACGGATGCCATTGATCTTTATCTGCAGAATATTTTACCTACCCTTGCTATTATCAGAAATTTATTATATAGTGTAAATACCGTTATTCAAGAGAAAAAACAATATAAACTAGTACAATTGAAATCTTCGCTTAGGGAACAAGTATTTGACATAGAAAAACCGGAGATAATTAGTAATAAAAAATAACAAAATAGTATATATGAAATTTTTAAGTGTACCAGTATTCATTGTTAGTTTATGCATTGGCATTTTCATTTCTTATGTAACCTTGCCAACACCGCATACTGTATATGTATATCCGACACCCGACAATCTGGATAAAATTCAATATAGAGATGAGGCTGGGACCTGCTTTGGATTTACCAGCCATCCTGTTAAATGCCCTACTGATGAAAAACAATTAAGGGAATATCCAGTACAAGTGCTGAAAAATAACAATTACTAAAATATTTAGATATTATATAACTTAATGTATATTCGCCGCTTGATATACAGTTCTGTTGGAAAATATATAATATCTATCATACTAGGCTTAGGTATTGCCACATTATTTAGAAGGGTGTGTAAAGATAGATCATGTCTAGTATTTAAAGCCCCACCGATACATAAAGTCCGCGATCAAGTATTTAAGTTCGATGATAAATGCTATATATTTAAGGAACACGGGCAAAAATGCGATCCAAATAAGAAAACTATGCAGTTTGCGTAATCTGGCATTCTATCAAATGTTATAGCATATTATATGACTGACTCAACAGCAATTGAATCACTTCCTGGTCCAGGCGCTAATAATGTTAAGCTTTCAGTGCAAGAACGTCCACCGGTACAGGGACAGGGGCAAGTACCAGTAGTACAACAAGGTCCGCAAATGAATGGTGCTGAAAAACCCACCGTGCCATTTACACCGGCACAAATGGATCCCGATTCACTTAATAAAGTCTTGCAAGGCATCCAGCAGGCTCAACAACATGGCGGTATGCAATTACCTTCCCGCGATATTCCGATGAATGCGGCTGCACTCGCAACCGATGAACAAATAAAACCAAATTATTTACCAGATTCAGATGCCAAGAAATATATTGAGGAACAAGATACTTATCAATCTATGATGGAAAAAAACAAACATAAGCAACAGCAACAGGACAGGTTAGATGTATTATATGATGAATTTCAACTACCTATATTGATTATGGTGTTGTTCTTTATTTTCCAATTACCATTTGTTCAAACGAAACTCTCATCGTTTTTCCCAAAACTATTTCTCAAGGATGGTCATATGTCCATGGGAGGATATATGACAAAAACATTAATGTTTGGCGCAACATTTTATACTATAATGAAGTTAACTAAGTATGCAAGCGAATTATAAACAGGATGGGCAGTAATCGCGGGTCTTTTGAACCCTATTAATATCCTCTAATGGATCCGCTGCGATTTTAATACCCTCACTTTTTCCTACAGCAGTTATATTGTTTATTAGAATATTATTTATAAGAGTCATAAAAAGCAATTTTGTATTATGATGCGTTCTGGCACTTGTCTCTAAAAACTGGAGGTGGTGTTCCTCGCAAAAAGCCCTAATTTCATCATCATAAATAACCCGTTCTTTATGTTTATCAATTTTATTTGCAGCGACTATAATTGATAGATTTTTCTCTGAATTGTGTTTCTTTATTTCTTTTAGCCAAAAACTCAAATGATCAAAACTACTTTTACTAGAAACATCAAATGTTAATATTGCACCAGCACACTTTCTATAGTAGCCGTCTATTAAAGACCTGAACGATTCTTGACCTGCTGTGTCCCATATCATTGCTTTGATTCGTTTATTACATAATTTAACAATAACACTTTCGTATTCTATACCTATTGTAGGGCAAACATTGCCGGGAGAAAAGGTATTGTGTGCGAAAGATTCAACCAATGCTGTTTTGCCCGAATTAGCATCGCCAATTAGAATAATTTTTGCTGAAAGATCATAACTCATTATATAGTTAAGCTTGTTCTTATATTTTTAACTATATTTTTTTTACTGCTACATTACATTGTTTTGCAAAGTATGGAACAAGTTCATCATTTTTATAATCGGCTATATATTTAATCTCTCCAATACCAGCAGCTAATAATAAACGGCAACAAATAATGCACGGGTAATGAGTTATATATGCAGTTGCGCCTAAACAACTGACCCCGCGTTTGGCACAATCCATAAGAGCATTTTGTTCTGCATGTAAAGTTGCCTGTTCATGATTATTTCTTACAATTGATGTGTGTGGACACCCGGGGAGGAATCCGTTATAACCTTGACTCACGATGCGATTGTCTTTAACAAGTAGGCACCCAACGTGAAGTCTGTCACAAGCGGATCTTGTCGCTGTAGCTTCGACGATTTTTTTAAAATAATCATCCCAACTCGGGCGTGTTGTCATTATACTATAATATATTCATACTACTTAATACATTATAATGAAAAAGATATTTGTAGAGATTAGTTATATATTAATTTTTTGAATGTGTTCGCGCTACCTCAAGATACATACCTCCGCCGCGCTCGAGAAGGGAGCCCGTTAGTTCTTCCCCCTCTGGGAGTTCCTGAGGGGGCGTCATACCAAAGTCTTCAACCTGAGCATGCAGAATCTTTTTTGCAGCCAGTTGCCGATTAATATCAACAAACGCCGCTAGTATATCCACCCCAATCTGCCGTTCAATTTCGGGGGATAACCCAAAAGTCGCAAACCCTCGCCAGGAGCCATAGTCACCCTCCTTTCCGTTAATTCTGTTTTCTAGTATGCCGTCTAGATAGCGGTCCGCTATAATCTTATAGCGCAGCGAAAACTTCGGGAACCCTTCTAACACTAGTTCTCCGATGCTACCATTTTTCATGTAGTTATCCTTTACACTTTTGCGTACTGCTGCCGCGTCGGGTCCTGATCGTTCATACCAAGCCATATTGAGATAAGTGTCTGTTAATGATTTTCAGTTTCAGTTTGAAAATCATTTCAATTTTCTAGCAACAATTGCAATCTGATGCCCATACGCAGTCATATGGTCCTGTTCCAGGGTAGGCACAACCATCGGGAGTACAGCCGCGTTTACAATTGCATGGCGCTGGAGCATAATACCAAGTAGATGGCCATATAGTTACATTATTCCAATATGGGTATCGTGGGCGCCGCCTTCTGAAGTTATGCAAATATCTATATGGATTCAAACGCCTGCGACGCCCTCTTCTGCCCCGTCTGCCCCAAAAATGTTCTTTTTTATCCGTATCTAATGTAGAAATTACGCGATAGAAGGTATATACTATAGCTAAAGTGATAAATAAAGTTACAAACTGATTCATTATATATATTGTAAATATAATGAATTTATAATCCAAATAATTTTCCTAAGCGGGTCCTTGTTCTTCTTCTACGCCTTTTCCTCTTTCTCTTTGTCTTTCTATAGCTTTTTTTGTTTGTTTCTTTACGAGTATTTTTGTGCTTTTCTTTGCGTTCCTTTCTAGTATGCCTTTTCTTATCGTCATCTTTTCCTGGTATATATTTTAAAAAATAATAGTCCCACTCCTTACTACCTCTCTTATGTTTAAGTTTTTCAAACATCTCTCCTTTTTCTTCCCGCATTTTGTCTAATGTTTCCTGATTTCCATAACAATTTATACTAAATCTTCGCAGTAAACCTTTCTGTGCCAGTCTGTTGTATTGTTGTACCTTAAAGAGAAACTCTGACATACATAATATTCGGTTTGGATCATAGTATTTTCTATTTACATACATGAATGCAAGGTAAAAACTCAACATTGTATCTATTGTCGCTATTTTAACCTTCCGTCCCTTAATCTTTATCTCGTTATAACTGTGGCACGCCAGAGGCTCATAAATCATGACAATCGTCTCTTTATTCACTAACACTTCATAATGCTTGGCAATTACTTCTCCTACGCCGGCTTTTTCCCTGATGGAAACCTTTTTGATCCCTGCTTGCTGGAGACGTTCTTTTAGAATTTCTGCTGTAGATTTTGGATCAATAGCTAAAACATCGAAATCAGGTATTTTACCAAATTTAAGGTATTTGAACTTCTTAAGATACCGGAGATAAAGTTGCAATGCCATTGCACCAAAAAATACAACACCTTGATTAATTAGTGAATCTCTTGTAGTATAGAATATAGTTTCTTGGGTACCATCGGGTAATTTTTGATCGGGATCAAAAAAACGTTGAATTTCCACAAAATCACAGTTTTTCCCTCTTAAAGGATAATTTTTATTTAACAACGATATTCGCTTCAAAACCTTTTCCCATCGCGATGGGTCTCCTTTTGGACGCGATAGCTCTAAATACATAAGCATTCTTAGGTAATTGGGGGAACAATAACGAATCCCCTTTACAGATACTGAGGTTTTTTGTATTGTTTTGAATAACTCAGGAACTACTTGGGTAATATCTGCAACAGGAATAAAATCAACGAATACCTTAAAAGTACCAGCATGAACGCCTGCCTTTGCTTCTACATTGGTAAATCCCTTTTTGTAATATATATCTGCTAATTCCTTCGCATGTTTTAATGCATCTGGAGAGAAAAAGTCATAATCGGGGAATTCTATCGTTTGATCATAGAATTGATCATCTGGCGGTAACAAGGCATTTATAGCAGTTCCGCCATAGCAAACCAGTTTGTTTTTAATGATAAACTGTTCTACTATCCGGATAATTTCCTTCACTTCGGGCTTTCTAAGCAAATTGGATCCTTCCCGTTTATCGACTTTATCAACTGCCATCCTTAATATTGCTAATTCACAATCTTCAAATGATGTTCCTTTTTCACAAGCCATATTAATATATATGCCTAAAAAAATTTACATATGAAATCCACCCCACGGTAAATTATATTTTTGAGGCGCGAAAGTAAGTTTGGGATCAGGCGCCGGTGGACACGGTATTTTAACGGGAACATATCTGAGATAATCCGGTTTAAGAACGAATGCCGTTCCCTCATCGTTAAAGAAGTTCAAATAGAATTGCATTTGTTTATCCAAATTCTGATAATTCATACATATCATCTGACAACCCAATGTTTGATGCAGCATTGCCGGCGGATTAACATTTATTTCACTCCAATCGGGCATTGTTAAGGTAATATGATTTTTATTATATTCCTTTAATTCTGCAGCAGATGGCGTATACTGAATGGCATGGTTCCGTTTTTGTTGGAAATACGCAGATCCAGAACCCAAATTTACAAGCTCATAAAACGGATTTTCCTTGTCTTTATAGTTGTCGTTTTCTTGATGCGCTAAAATAATTACTTTATTGCGCAAATTTAATAATGGTTCGTTACCTAAATCCTTTGTTTCATAGCTTCCGTCGCCTATACCAGCTCGTCCTTCAAATCCCCATGTTGCATCCAACAATTTAGGACCGAAATTGGATTTAATCGCTTCAGCTAACGCGGGATATACATCTTGTCTGTTAGACTTAATTCTAAAGTGCAAGAATAAAGGATCATCTGGATTCGGGCACGTGCCGCCTGCAAAAGCTAAACCACGTACGGTAGATAAGACTTCATTAACAGGCAAACTATTATATGTTCCTTTTAAAGTTGTGCTATTATCGGGTCCAGCAGCTACTACTGTATTTCCATTCATTGAATAAATGGCAAAATCTAAAACACGAGCGCCATGAAAAATAATTTCTTTCAGCGGTTCTACAGATACATAGCTATCTTGGAAATCTCCAGCACAACAAGAATTATAACTACTCGCGATGTAATAGCTAAACAGTTTATCATTGAATCTTGCATCAACGCTGTTAATACTGGCTATCTTTGGAGCAAAGGCGTCGCCTTCGTATGATTTCTCCATACGGCGCCATGAGCCAGTTTTCTTCCCAATTTGTGTTCTATAGTAAACCAATATTCCTATAATAGCAAGTAAAACAAGAAACCAAATATATTTGGTGACTACGCTGCTTGCAAGACGTGTAGCATTATTTATATGTGTTTTAATTTGATCCATGTCAATATAATATCTATTGACATTTTAATCTTTACTAAATCAAACTTATTGTTTTGTTTACTATTATTTAAAATAATTATATCATATTATTTTAAATGCCAGGTGGATTACTCCAATTAGTTTCATATGGACAAGCTAATATAATATTAAACGGGAATCCTAGCAAAACGTTTTTTAAAGCGGTGTATAAACCTTATACACCCTTTGGAATGCAAAGGTTTAGGATTGATTATCAGGGCGAACGGCATTTATCTTTCGATGCGCCTGTAACGATGGATTTCAAGATACCTAGATATGCAGAATTACTATGGGACACTTATATAGTTGTCAATCTTCCCGATATTTGGAGTCCATTATATTACCGAAGTGATATAACTAATGGACCACAATATCTACCATATGAATTCCAATGGATCAAGAATCTCGGATTTACGATGATTCGTCAGGTAACAATCTATTCTGGTGGAAGCACATTGGCGCAATATTCGGGAGAATATATGATGAATGCAGTGCGACGCGATGAAGGCGGAAAACGTGTTCTACTTGGTCGTATGGTAGGAAACGAACAACAATATTATGATCCCAAAACTTTTAACGGAGGCAATTACCCGAATGCCGTTTACGATATCAACTGCGAAACGACTGGTATAGAACCATCTATCCGAGGAAGACAGTTATATATCCCTCTAATGGCTTGGTTTTGTTATTCAAGTAAGACAGCACTCCCTCTAATTGCTTTGCAGTATCAAGAAGTTCATATTAAAATAGAATTCAGATCAACAAAAGAATTATTTACTATTTTAAACGTGACACAAACAGAGAATTTGAGCTCCTGTCCGACTGTTCGCGCCGCGACTTCAGAAATTGGCACCGGAGTTAATAAAGATCATGCCACTTTTCCGTCGGCACCAATGACAACCGCAGCAGGTTATGCGCAGCCTTACAAGTTAACTCTTGAAAGAAAGGCACCTAATAGTGCCTCAGTAACTGACCAAATGTGGCGTTTTATACAACCTCCAACAGGGTTTCCCCTTACGGCTGAAGATAACAATAATATGTATCTTAACCGTCGGAATGACTGGAATGCAGATGTACATTTAATCGGCACTTATATTTTCTTGGGGGAAGAGGAGAGGCGCACCATTGCCGCGCAATGTCATAATATTTTGATTAAAACACAATTCCAATGGGATTTTTTGAATGTTACGGGTTCCAGGCGTGTAAATATTCCAAGTAGAGATATGGTAAGCAGTTATATGTGGCGTTTCCGAAGGAGCGATGCAAATTTAAGGAATCAATGGAATAATTATCAAAATTATCCGTGGGAAAATGTTCCGCCGCAACGACCGGCGGCTATCACCTCTATTGAACCAGGGCTGGGCGTCGGTCCTGTTTCTCTGACAGCCAATGGAACAAATTTAAATTTATATTGGACAGGGTGTCGTAATATTGAAAATAGGAGAGATATCCTAGTAGATATGGCAATACTTTGTGGACAGGATTATCGGGAAAATATATTGGCAGCCGGTGTTTATAGCTATGTTGAGAAATGGTTTCGTACTACAGGTATTGCTAAAAATGGATTATATTGTTATAATTTTTGCATTAATAGTAATAGACGCGCCTATCAACCAACCGGTGCGCAAAACTGTAATAAATGGAAATGGATCACATTTGAATTTAATACGATCGAACCTCCCCGTAATCCTTGTACCGACACAAATAGTGTGGATGTATTATGTGACCCATCTGGCGCAATCATAGGCGTTCGTAAAGATTTATGGACACTTAACAAATATAATTACGATTTGCGGGTATTTGAGGAGAGATTTAATATGATTGAAATTGTTGGTGGAAGAATTGGTTTATTACTTGCTAGATAAGTATCATATAATAGATTTAATATTATATGATTAATTACGTGACGATGGTTTATGAAATGTAATTGAATATTGCTTAGCCCAACTGAGATCCATCGCCGTCCTCCCCGGATAAGCGACGGGCAGGGGGCAATGGGGATATTCTAAAGTGTTCAGAGGATATAGTTTATGAGTATTGCATGCGTTGATAAGCGATATATTGCTGTTTCAAAGAACCAGGTCCTTTCATAATAAGTTTAACTGGTATTACA
>Ga0209977_10000959_pt1 | contig 12168 bp, 18 predicted proteins | sample SumtaG_2_FD_183113 | JGI IMG/M metagenome (GOLD analysis project Ga0209977, IMG submission 183113) | Deep subsurface microbial communities from Indian Ocean to uncover new lineages of life (NeLLi) - Sumatra_00607 metaG (SPAdes) (version 2) | ecosystem: Environmental > Aquatic > Marine > Oceanic... | reverse complement strand
CTGCTGCCCCAGTGCATCTCCTCGATTCAGCTCATCGATGGGGCCGACGTGCTCTACTCGCTGAGTGGCCAGCAGGCCTATGCGCTGGCGGCTTACCAGTTGGGGCACATGCAGGAGAACATCTTCGACGAGAGCGCGGGCGACCCCCAGACCTTCAGCTTCCCCATGATGTTCGGGGTCAAGTTCGGGGACAAGGTGCGCTCGTTCGACCCACGGAGGTTCAAGAACCCTCAACTCCGCTTCACCTGGAATCTGGCAGCGGTCAGGGCGGTTGGTCTACTCGGGTTCGCAGGGGCCAATCTTCAGTTGTCGATCCTGGCCGACGTGATGGAGGGCGCACCGACTCCGTCGCACTTCCTCATGCACAAGGAGATCTACACCTGGACCTCTGCGGCTCTTGGTTGGGAGTACATCGATCTGCCGATGGACTATCCGTACCGAGGGATGATGCTGCGGGGTGTGAAGGCGATCACTATCTGGCACTGGATCTTTAACCAGCTCCGTATGAACTGCGACGGCGGCCAGCACATCGCCATGAACATTCGTGGCTGGGATCTGATGAACTGGCTGGCGACTCAGTTGCCGATCTTTCACTACACGCACTGTTTCCGTGTCACCAACGGCCAGACCCTTGAGTTGGTGTTGCGCGATCACGAAAGCCTGCAGCTCCAGTGCGATGCTACCCCGGATACCGACATCACCTACTCCAACAGTGGCTGGGGTTCGGGACCGGCTCAGACCCAGACCGCGGGCGCTCCCGCCGCTCCCAACCTAAAGTTCTATGCTGACGTCCAGGGCCGCAACCCGTTCGACTGCGCCTACATCCCCTTCGGTCAGCAGGACGACCCTGCGGACTGGTTCCCCACGCGGTCCTTCAAGGGCATTCGCATGGAGATTCAGGGCGGCGTCGCGCTTGCCGCTAACTCCCTGGTGCTGACTCAGGACCGGCCGTACTAGACGGCGGAGCCGTTGTCGGTTTATGGATCTTCAGCTTCCTGTGGACCGCTGGCGGCGGGGCATTTCAGCCAACCCTGCCGTCGGCGGTCGGTTGCCTATCACTAGGATGGCCTCTGGCCATGTGGAAGGGGGTTTTCTACCCCCGAAGGGAGTCCTAAGGATGGCGCTTGAGCCTATCATCGACCGTGTGCAGGCCATCTGCACGAGCATCGTCTCTCAGGACGTGGTGCTGGACAAGCTCACCGAGAATGAGTCGTACACCTGGCACGAGATCACGGGCATCAATAGAACGGGGGCAACCACCACAATCGAGGTGGGGCTCAAGCATGGGAGCGAGTTCTTTGGCTACCGGGCTGGGGCTGCTAATGCCGCCGATCGGTCTGTGCGATTGTTTGCACTAGTCGTGGCGCCGGGCTACTTCGTCCCCTGCGCCCGGTTCAAGGTCGCTGCTCTTGGCGACCTGCTCGAGCTGGTCGTGAACGGTCATCCGGGCCACTTCTAAGCACAGGAGCCCACCACTCCGGCCAGAGGCCGTCCTAGTGACAAAGGAGCTATTGGTTCGTGCTCTTTCAGGCCGAGATCCTTACCCCGGCCAACACGCCAGCATCCAGCCCCATCGAGACTAAGCTCGCCATCTATCCCGGTATCACCCAGCGCATCTGGGCCGGATTCCCCAAGGGCTGCTATGGCCTGGCCCACATGCAGATCTGGCACTCGGGTTGGCAAGTCTGGCCCTGGACCCCCCAACAGTCCTTTCACTGGGACAACTACGTGTTCACCTTCGCCGATCGCTACCCCATCACCGTCGAGCCGCTCGAGTTCGTCGTCAAGACCTGGAACCTCGACGACTTCTATCCCCACACCCTCACCTTCATGGTCACCGTCGAGCCCGCCCCGCCTCCGGGGCAGCTCGAGCAGCTTTATGAGACCCTCGAGGCCCTGGGTAGGATGAGGGGAGGAGGTGTTTGATGCCAGAAGTACTGGGGAATCCCCCAAGTCCCCGGACTGTCCTATTCTGGAACGGGGCCGCCTGGCAGTGGGCGCTCGTGGACGCTGCCGGACATCTTCAGATCGACGTACAGACAATTCTTGGCCTTGAGGGTGCCCTTCAGTCCGTGGCTACCGATCGGCTCATCGTGCGGGGCCAGGATCAGCTCTTCAGCTATGAGGCTCAGTACCTGGAGTCTCTGGCTCATAACATGCCGGGCGCTGGCAACTACAACATGGACTTTGGCGTTGTGCCAGTGGGTGAGCTCTGGGTTGTAACGAGCATAGTAGGCGTCAACGCGACTGCGGCGAACACCTACACCGGCCTTCGTGTGTTCGACGGTGCAAGCAACTACTCTCTGAGGGTGCGCGTCCCCATAGGAGCGTACGATGGGATTAATTGGTCTGGCCATGTCTACATGGTGAACCCCCAGCACGTCAGGATACGTTTTGAGGGTTGTGGGGCCGGTGACACTCTCGAGGGGGACGCCGTTGGCTACAAGATGACCCTGGAGACGTGATCCCAAAGGGACTGTCAGTAAGGGAGGCATCGTGCCCCACGGAACGCCTGATTGGGGACTTCTAGGCCCGAAAACAACCGTCTTCGGCCTGGACGACCTGGGCGAGCACGCGGCCAGGCTCGGAAGTCCGCACTTCTTCGATCGAAGAGGCGACACGGTGTTTCTGACAGACTTCTCCGAGGGCATGTCCTTCTTCTGGCCGGTAGCCTGGGGAGGAGCGGGAACCACCGGCTTTTCAACAGGGAACTCGCGGACGGGGGCGTATGCGGTAAGACTGACGCCTGGCGCGACCGCTGGGGATTATGCAGAGCTACAATTTATGCTCGCCCCCTCCGTGCTGGGGCCCATCGGGCTAGAGTTCACTTTCGGTTCCGCTGAAGTGGGGTGTTACTGGGAAGGATGGCTACACTGGAACGACGGCGTGGACTGGGCAGAGGCCAGAATCAGGGTGTCGATGAGCACGGGAGAGCTTGAGTACTATATCGGTGCCGCTCGTTGGGTGCATATTGCCACGGTGGGCACAATGAGAGCCTGGGCGAGCGCGATGCACACTCTGAAGATGGTGGTGGACATCAACCGGGAGGAGTACGTGAGGGTGCTGCTGAACGACCAGGTCTATCCTCTGCCTGGCGTGCCGATTCCCCCTGTTGGGGGGGTGCTGGCTCCGCACATTCGCGGACACATTCGATGCACGCGGCTTGGCGCGATAATGGACGATGGATACGTGGACAACGTCATCATCACCCAGAACGAGCCGTAAGGAGGCAAGAAGCCCATGCGCGACAAACTCATCGACCTGTTCAAGACCTCTGCCCTCATCCAGGGCGCCATGGCCCTTGCAGGATTCGGCGTCATATGCTATCTTGCAGTCGTCGGCCGCCCCATCCCCGAGATCCTGGCGGCCCTCGTCGGCACCATCGTCGGCTTCTACTTTGGGACCAAGGTCACGCGGCCCACTTAAGGAGGCTTCCCATGCCCAAGTACAGACGAGTCGCCCGAAACGAGTACCCTTCCACCGACCCCGCTCGCCGTGGCAAGATCGACGTCAACTACGTCTACATGGACGAGGCCTTCCAAACCGTGAACATCCGTGTTCCCCTCGAGGAGGATTCCGCCGAGCGGGTCGCACAGTTGCTCCGGGAGAGGGCCAGGGCCGTACAGCAAGGAGGAGCCCTCGAGATCGAGGTCTAGCCCAACGTGATCACACCGGACGAACCCCGAAACTGGGGAGATCCCTACATCGGTCTCATCCATGCCGCCTGGGGCGTCTTTGGCATGATCGACGCCCTTGGGCGCAATCCCATGCTCGCCCTCCACCCTGGCCAGCCCTACTCTGGGGTCGTTCCCGCAACTTGGCCCCCCGTTATTTGGGTCACCACTGTCGGCGCCCTCGTCGCGGACATTCGCACCACTCAAGTAGACACCACCTTGCCCGTCCTGAACGCCACCTACTGGGCAGCTTGGTCAGCACTCGATCACCTCGCGGACACCACCGACGTCAAGATAGATGCCGTCGACGACCGGGTCGTCGATGTCAGCTCTTTCCAGACCGAGGTCTTGGCCGGGGGGGTCGCTGACGTCAGAGACCGCGTCATCGATGTCCACTCTTACGTCGAGTGGACCGTGTTCCCGTGGCTCCTTCATGTCCGAGACCGCGTAGCTGATGTCCACTCTTTCCAGACCGAGGTCTTGGCCGCGGGGGTCGCTCAAGTCATTGAGCACGTCCTATTTACCCAGCAGATCCTCGTGACGGACGTGTTGCCCCGGATCAATCAAGTCTTGGGCGTAGTCGTGCCCACCCACCAGGTCCTCGTGGAGCAAGTGGTCCCCGGGATCGCTCAAGTCTGGGGTGGGCTCCTATCGGTCCGCGAGCTCCTCGAGTTGGAAGTGGTGCCCACTGCACAGGAGATCCTGGCCGTCGTCACACCCACCTACCAGGCCCTCGTCGACACCGTGGTGCCGGGCATCGCTCAAGTCTGGGGTGGGGTCCAATCCACACAGAACCTCCTCGTGCAGACCGTGGTGCCCGCGGGCGTCGAGATCTTGGGCGTGGTCATACCTACCCGCCAGGTCCTCGAGGGGACCGTGGTGCCGGGGATCGCTCAAGCCATCGTTGGGATTCAATCCACACACCAGCTCCTCGTGCAGGAAGTGGTGCCCATACCAGAGGAGATCTTGGCCGTGGTCGTACCCACCCTCCAGGTCCTCGAGGGGATCGTGGTTCAGGGGGTCGATCAAGTCTTGGTCGGGCTTCAATCCACACAGCAGGTCATCGAGGCGACCGTGGTGTCGGGCACCGAGGAAATCCTGGGCGTCGTCATACCCACACAGCAGGTCCTCGTGCAGACCGTGGTGCCGAACATCGCTCAAATCTTCAACGTGGTCACACCCGTACACCAGGTCCTGGTGGGGATCGTGGTGCCCGGGATCGCTCAAGTCTGGGAAGGCATCGTCACTCTCAACTCCGGCCTGCACGAGCTCGTCACTATGTTGCCCCCCCTCATGCCTGGCCCCACCGCCCCTCCTCTGGCTGCGCTCGGGATGCAGCTCGTCCAGGCATTTGATGACTCTTGGCCTCGAATGCCCAAAACCGTGGGGGATGCTGCCGAGGACTTTATCGACAGCCTGGAACAGAGGATCCTCGGCTGGTTCGAGGACTTCAAGGCTCTCCCTGGCCAGTACCTCCAGTTTGTCGCTGACCGGGCTGGCACCGACCTGGCCCTCGAGCCTTCCCGGGCCTTTGAGACCATCGGCGAGCTCTATGCTCTGTCCATCGGCGCCGGATCCGCCGCCCACCTCGTCTCCACCGCCCTCAACGCCATCCCCACCCTCAACTGGGTCGGCGCCTCCCAGTTGTCCGCCTTCATCGCCCAGGTCGCGGGCTTCGAGCCCATCACCGACGCCTCTTATGGCGTCCTGCTCAACCAGTGCATCGCCTGGCCCCTTCGCTACTACTGGAACGAGAAGCTCCGCCCCAAGATCCCCACCGAGGGAACCATCTTCATGATGGGCCGCAAGCGGGGCCTCACCCGCGACGAGTTCGGCGAGGCCATGGCCTATCAGGGCCTCCCCGACTGGTGGATCGACAAGCAGTACCAGTTCTTCTGGACCGACCCGTCGCCCTATTGGCTCCTTCGCATGTCCGAGCACGCCACTCCGGCGCTCGAGCCCTCCCCCACCTTCCTTCCCTGGCTCGAGCAGTGGCTTCCCAACTGGCGCAACGATCCCTGGGCCTGGTTCAAGATGAAGCTCATGCTCGCGGGCTTTGAGGATACCGACATCCCCGCCTTCATCGACGGCTTTCAGCGCCGGCGCCTCGGTCCCGCCGTCACCCAGATCAAGACCTCCGTCCGGGCCATGGTCCGCGAGGGCTACTGGGGTCGCACCGAGGCCAAGGCCGCGCTCGAGCCCATGGGCGTCCGGGAGGAGGAGATCGAGTACCTCATGCTGGCCGAGGAGATCGACTACCAGAACCGCTTCCTCGATGGCCAGGTCCTCTACTACAACGAGTCCTTCCGCAAGGGCGAGATCTCCCGCCAGGACCTCTCCCTGGCCCTCTCCACCATCATCGTCAAGCCCGAGCGCGTGGCCCAGATCGTCTCCAGGGAGGTCGTCAGGCGGCTGCCCAAGCCCAAGGCCGTCGTTCCCGTCAGGGAGGATCCCCGGGTCAAGTCTCTGGTCACCCAGGCGGTGGGCTCCTGGACCAAGGGCTACCGCAAGTGGGAGCTCGAGGAGGAGGAGCTCGAGATCGGCCTCAACATCGTCCTCCAGGATCCGCTCCTGGCCGGCCAGATGGTCATCGTCGAGCGCACCCGATATCGCCCCGAGCCGCCCCCGCCCAAGCCTCCAGTCGAGGATCCCCATGTCCGCAGGGCTCGCGTGGCTGCCATCGCCTCCTGGGTCTCCCAGTTCCGAGAGGCTAAGATCACCGCCGACATGCTCGAGCTTGGCCTGGCCGCTCTCATCGTCGATCCCGACCTGGTCAGGCTCATCCGTCAGATCGAGGAGCTCCGCGCCGTCCCCGCGCCCGACATCCTTCCTCCCTGGGAGGAGGAGCCGCTTGTCGCCGCCGTTCGTGAGCAGACGGTCCGTGGCCACATCGAGATGTTCCGCAAGCGCCTCATCGACATCGACGAGCTCTATGCCTACCTGCTCGCCGACGGCCTGGCCGAGCCTCTGGCCCGCGCTACCGCTCTCACCCAGGCCCTCAAGCGCATCAAGACCCCGCCCCTCGAGAGCCCCTACTTTGCCCAGGACCGCCTGCGCGAGCTCATCGATGAGGCTATCGACTCCTACACCCGGATGCTCGAGCTCGGCCAGATCTCCCTCGAGGAGTTTGAGGCTTACTTGGCTGGCGCCGGGGTGGATCCCGCCGTCATCACCTACCTGGGCGATACCCAGGAGGTCCGTCAGTTCATCCTCCTCGAGGGCATGGCCTAGTGCGTGGGCGCACTTGCGGGACAGTATTGGTCAGTCCTCCTTTTCGTGCAGGCCCTTGAGGGGCTGCGTGTCGAGGAGGGCTTCTATGGCGCGGGCCTGTGCTCGTAAGTCAAGTACTTGGGCGAGGACATCCTGATGGTAGCGGAGCTCTCGTTTAGCGGTGTCCAGGTCGTAAAGCTCAGAGCTGGCAGGCCGGTTCACAAAGGCTTTCCAGTACGTGTTCAGGCCCCAGCGAAAGTTGGTGATGGCTGCGTGAAGCTCTTTCAGCATGGCTTGTTCTTCCTTTCTGCGGCCAGTTTGACCGCGAGCGGGCTTGCAGCTTTTCTTGTACGGCCGTGGTCCAGAGGCCTCCGATATCCTCCAGGAGGGCCGTAAACCACTGGCAATAACTGGCCTGTAATGTCGGTAAATCCTGCAGAGGGGCTCAAGCTCATGCGAAACAGATACCCGGTCCCACCTCAGCCGGAAGGAGCAGGTCTCATGGCTTCAACCCTGGCCATCATGGCCACCATCACGGCCCTGGCCGGACTCTACGGCGTCGATCCCGAGCTCGCCCTCTGCATCTGCCGCCGCGAGTCCTCCTTCAACAACCGGGCCGTGGGCGATGAGGGCAAGGCCGTCGGCCTCTGGCAGTGGCACAAGACCTCCTGGGATCACGTTCGCCGCTCTATGGACCTCTCCACTCTCGACCACCGCGCAAACATCGTCGAGTCCACCGAGGCCGCCATGTATGCCATGTCCGTCCTCGACCTATATCACTGGTGGTCCACCTTCGAGGCCTGTGTGAAGGAGGTCTCCGGCTCCCCTTCCTCCTGTGGAGGTGGGCCCTCGGTGTAGCTAACGCACTCTCCCAGCTCAAACTGCAAGGCCAACACCACCTCACATCCGGCTGCATCCCTCAAGCCGGTGATCGTCACCGTCGCCTTGTCCGCTAGGTTCACCAGCTTCCTCACCCTGACCCAGAGGCCCTCCATTTTCCCCCTCCCTGTGCCCGGTATCACCGGGCCTAGCTTTACATTGGACATAATCCAGCCTCCCAGTTGCCACCGTTCACCACCAACGTACTAGGGTACGCACCCTGGCCCCCTTCCCTCTCAGGGAGAGGCCCCCAGTCGCTAGGACACCCTACGGGCGCGGAGTTTTTATGTCAACGACTAGGCGGTCAGCGAAAGCTGGGCCATCGCCAGGATCGCCAGCCGTGCCTCCATCGACAACTCTCCCCAGTGCTCCTGAAGGATCCCGGGCACACACCATCGCCAATCCTTGTCCAGCTCCAGGATCGGTAGGTCCGGGAGCTCCTCGAACCTTGGCAAGGTCACTGCCCCTATCGCCCCCTCCAGCCCCAGGAACCCAGGCCAGCACTCTGACAGAACCCCTCGCCACAACTTTGCCGACACACTCACCTCTGACCTCCCTCTCTCCCTGGCCCGCTGGGCGTCCTCCTGCCCCTGCCCGAACGCACTCAGCCTCTCGTCCATCTCTCGCAGCGCCGACTTGAGGCACCCCAGGCAGCAACCGTGCGTGTCCAGCCCCGTCTTTGCCTCACCCATGTCGCCCTTGCACCAGGCGCAGGTCACTCTCCCCCTCTTTCGCTCATTCACCCTTGACATCCCTCACCTCCTTCTCTATACTGTGTGTGGGTGGGCTTGACCTCCACCCGCCTTAGAGGGTGCTGGAGCTATCACCAATGGCCAACCAAACCGAGGTCAAGTCCTACCCAGAGATCTCCCTGGCGGTCATGCGCCGCCGCCTCGAGCCCCTCTACCGCGTCTGGCTCCTGGCCCGTCACCTCGATCGCCCCGGCCGTGGATGGGTCTCGATCAAGTACTTACGCCACTTTGTGAGCTCACAGCGTCTCTTCGGCCTCCGGGCCCTCGAGCGCGCCATAGCCAAGCGCTGCATCTTCTACCACCAGTTCCGGGGCTACCTTGAGCTCCACGGCGTCCACAAGGTCGCCGCCGCCCTCGATGTCGAGCTGCGCGATCGGCCCACCCTGCTGCCCCTGGGCGCCTTCACCTCCATGCTGCAGCTCCGGCAGGCCTTCGTCGCCTCCCGCTTCGCCCACAAGCCTCGGACCATCGCCATTGCCACACTCGTTATGTTGACGGGTCGATCGAGGCGCACTGTGAGCCGCTACTTGCAATCCGAGCATATCGTCAAGACCCCCAACGCCATGATCTGCCGACGTGACCCATCCCTCGACCTTACCCCGGAGATGGCCCAGGAGGGCTACTTTCACGGCCGGGTGGCTGGCAAGACAGCCCTGCTCAAGCGTATGCCCAACACCTACGAGACCGATCTCGAGCCTGCCGCCTTTGGACAGGTCAAGTCCCAACGGTTGTCACCCTTATCAACTCCCGCAGGGGGATTCAACCGGCGGTACTTCTCTCATCCGAAAGGCGCTGCTCGTGCGTTGCAGGCCCTAAGTCCGCACGAGTCGGTCTTCCTTCTCTCGGGCAACTGCTTTGATGATATGGGCTCCCAGTTGTGGCGTGGCTACCACTGTCTGGACCCCCACGGTCCCAACCACGAGCTCTGAGCCCATGCGTCCTTTTTGACATATACTCCCCCTCCCTGAGAAAAAGAAGATCTGTGCTCGCAGAGCACCCGAACCGCTCCAGGGGGGGTGGGCTCGGGAGGGGGGGACCCTGATCACCCTTTCGTGGGACAAAAACGACGCATTACGATCGTTACCAGGTGCGTCGTTTTTGTCCCCCCCCTCTTCACCCACCGGCGGGCCTAATAGTTGACCTCGACCTTGACGCCGTGGGAGAGCTTGGCTGCCTCGAGCGCTCGTAGGAGATTCCACTTGAACCCGATCTGGTCTAGTCTCTCATTGATGAGGTCGAGCAGCTCGTCTAGCTGGGCGTCTGTCAGGTCATCCTCTTCGCTAATGCTGATGGTGATTCTCTTGAGTTCCATGTTTGTCTCCTTGCCCCCCTACTTCGGCCACACCTTCCGCACCACCAGGGCCAGCGCGATCGCCATCCCCATGGCCACGGCCGCAAAGCAACACGGAAAGTTCCTCACCACGAAGCTGGTCTCCCTCATCACCTCACTCCTCCTTTCCTGCTCTCTCGTCGTCCTCTTGCTTTGCAAGGGCCAGGATCAGGGTGAGCACCTTACCTTGGTTGCAGATCATGCTATACATCAGAGCTCGTCTTTCGGAGTGGGGCAGCTTCTCTACTTGCCTGGCCGCTCTGGCTAGGTGCATGCGCGTGTGGTTCAGATGGCGTATGACTTCCTGCATGTCAGTGGTCCTCCTGGGGGCTACCTCAGCTCCGCCGGGATCCACGCCACACTGAAGTGGGTGCGCGGCGCCCTTCCGATCGCTGTCACCTTCACCCTTTGTCCTGGTCTCCAGCGCGTCTGCAGGATCGATCTCAGTTGCGCGAACAGCCGGCTACTGGTCAAGTCCCAGTAGTGGGGGAACTCGGGCTTCTCCTCCATCGGCACGTGGATCCTCAGCACCTTGATCATCTTCGGGGGGCGGCCATCCCGGGGGTGGATCTCCAGGTCGCCCTCCTCCCACCTCTCGATCGTAAACTCCCTGGTCTCGCCGTCGGACCACTCATAGATCTCGTACGGCCGCTCGAGCTCTGGCATCTTTCACCCTCCTGCCCCTTCCGGGGCGATGTCGTGTGCCTGGAACTTTTCCGTGCCGCCCCCAACCGCGCCGCACCGAACAATTCCAAGCCTCTCTCCCTACTCCTCTCTCTGTCATTCTGAACGCGGGGCTCGCGTTTTCCTCCGTGCCAATTTGTCGAACCATTCGTCAAAGAATGACGGAACGAACTGGATCGTCAAAATGCCCTCCTCCTTGGCCAATATGTTCAGAACAGGGTCCTCGATGACGTAAAGTAGGACCTTTTGCACCGGAAGCTCCCTGTATGGCCTCAATTCGGGTGTCTGAGGTACAAGTTTCTCATAGAGTTTCAGCATACTGAGCTTGCCCGGGTGGGATTGTAGGACTGCTTCGACCAGGAGGAGTCTGTCGGGCAGGTACACTACAGCGTCCACCCTGCGCCTCCAGACTCCCAGGAGACGGAGCTCGTCCACCGTGAACCGGCCGTCTTTATTCCTCGGGGTCAGCGACCCGAGCCGCATGTTCGTCTGCCACTCCACGTCGGGGAACGTCTGCGCGACCCATTCCCCGATCATCATGATCTCCCACGCCGTGTAGCCTCGTTTGCTCTTGGCCATATCTCCTCCTACAGATATTATACCGTACAATTGTACGGCTGTCAAGCCCCAATCTCCCCGGGGGTCTTGACAGGAGCCACCGTCTCTGCTATACTGTAGGTAAGTCTTGAACCATGAAGGCCGCTGTCGAGGGCAATCTTGTCCCGGCCAGCGGCCTCCCTTTTGCAGGAGGAGGTACACCGTGGCAGAGAACGTACTGCTTTCCATTCCCTCGATCGAGGACATGGCCCTTGCGATCGAGGCCACCATGCAGGTCATGGAGGAGGACCCCGAGTTCCGCCACGAGCTCGAGGAAGGGCACACCTCCGGCAACCCCATGGTCCTGGGCCCCCGGCTCCCGTCGGCCGACGAATGGACCGACCTACAGATCGCGGGCGCCCGAAACAACGCCGCAAAGTGGCTCGAGCGGACCACCAAGCCAAAGAAGAACTTCAAGGAGGAGGCCCTCAAGGCCACCAGCCGGGCCCGCTACCGCACCTCCATGGAGAAGGTCCTGGCCAACGATCTGTGGGCAGGCGGCATGGCCCTGGTCGATGAGTCCGAGACCATGGCCACCATCCGAGACGGAGGCGCAGGCGTCTATACCAGTGGCGTCGAGAGACGCAAGACCAAGATCCGCCGCCGTGTAGAGGAGCTTCGTGGGGCTCGACTCGCCCTCTGCTCCACCATCGACGCCATGCCCGTGGGCACCGACTCCGAGCGCGAGGCCAAGATGATCGCCAACAAGCGCGGTCTCCAGGCCATCGGGCTCGCCCGGCGCGGGGCTTAGGGGGGGGGTGAACGATGCCGCTCTATAGAAAGTACTACGTACAGGACAACTTCACCCTGGCCAATGCTGGGACGCGCACCATCGACGTCAACATCCAGGACCCGATCACTGCCTTCTGGATCAAGTTTCAGGCCACGAACGGCGGCACGTCGAACAAGGGCAACCTGCTGCCCCAGTGCATCTCCTCGATTCAGCTCATCGATGGGGCCGACGTGCTCTACTCGCTGAGTGGCCAGCAGGCCTATGCGCTGGCGGCTTACCAGTTGGGGCACATGCAGGAGAACATCTTCG
>Ga0209977_10000958_pt1 | contig 12172 bp, 10 predicted proteins | sample SumtaG_2_FD_183113 | JGI IMG/M metagenome (GOLD analysis project Ga0209977, IMG submission 183113) | Deep subsurface microbial communities from Indian Ocean to uncover new lineages of life (NeLLi) - Sumatra_00607 metaG (SPAdes) (version 2) | ecosystem: Environmental > Aquatic > Marine > Oceanic... | reverse complement strand
CCTTTATCTTTGAATATGAATTTACTTGGCTCTTGCTATTTTTAATAATTTACCCAATTCTACGAGTTATCTATGTGCTCTTAAGAAAGAGGGGTAAATTACATTCAAAAAAATACAACCAACTTAAGCATATATTCAATGACTTCATTTATTTTGCGTTTAAAATCTTTTCAATAACGCTTGTAGTAATTTTATTAATAATTCTAGTAGGGTATTTGATTCAGGGATTTTATTTTGCTAATCGTTATTTCATGGTTCCTGTTCAAATTGGAATACACCTTTGCTTTATTTTAATTGGGATCAAGGTTGGATACACTCTATTAAAGCTAATCCATCCGAGGCTTAACCTTAACCTTGCTGGTAAAATAGAGAAAAATCTCCGTAGACTGAAGTCAAAAAAAACAAGAATTACTCATAATTTGAAAAAAGAGTTTGTGTATTTTGCTGGTGTCTTATTTTTACTCCTTGGTTCCAATGTAGTACTACTTTCAATACAATTCCCTCCTCACGAAATCGTGCCCACTACACCTTTAGAGGCTGACGAGTTTTTATTTGATTTTCACGTTCACACAACTTTTTCTGATGGGTGGCTTACTCCTGAGGAGAGAGTTTTGTGGTATATTGAACAGGGAATATCAGGAGCTGCTTTTTCCGATCACGATAATATTAGAGGGGCTCAATCCGCTCGAGAATTCGTAGAACAGAACGGATTGAATTTTACAGTTTGGATGGCAGAAGAATGGACAAATCACGAAACTAACCCCGAGATTCATATAAATTACTTTGGAATAGAGGAAGAAATCGTCCCTCCTGAATCTTATACCCCTGGGGGTCCAAACGTGATGAATGCTTCAGAATTAATCAGTTATGTAAAAGCTAATGGCGGATTTATAACAGTAAATCATTACAATTATGATGCGAATCCTGAAGGAGGATTTGGTGCCCCTTATACCCTTGAACAATTAAGAGATTGGGGTGTTGATGGTTTTGAAATTATCAATGGAGGAAGCTATAATAAATACGCGCAAATTCGCCAGTTTTGCATAAATAACAGTTTAATTTGTATAGCAGGGTCCGATATTCATACAAATGAAGATTTAAACACGTTCATTAAGTTAAAATTGGATGATCCTACCAATAAAACAATCGCAAATATTTTTAAGAACTTAAAAAACAACACACACGAAACCATAGCCATTCAATTTTATCCTGGTATTGTTGATTTTCCAGGAGAGTTAACAGATTTAGGTTTTTATGTTTTAGAAGATTTTATTAACTATTTTTTAAACATAGATACATATCAAGCTCTTTCTTGGATTGCTTGGTCGTCTACATTATACATAATATTCTCCCTCTTCTATAGGAAGGCAAAAAAAGTCGAATTAAAACACTTAAAACAGAAAATCAATTAGAAAAATCTTTTCTTTATTTTTTTTTGATTCTTTTAAATATAGTATGAGTGCTTATCTTCACTGTATTTATCGTTATCGTCGTCCTGATCGTCGTCGTTTTTTTTACCCATTAACTTGTTAGAGAAAAATTTCATTAATTCATCGGGATTCATATCTTTAATCTCGTTCATATCGATTCCTATTACCCCGGGATTCTTAAAGGGAGACATTTTAGCTTTCATTTGCTTTGCAATCTTTTCTTTACGCCTTGCGTGCATTATCAGTTCCTTTTTCATGAGTTCTCTTAAATCATTTGCTACTAATTCGTCTAATTCACTCGGTTTAAAAGATAAAAGCGATTCTGCTCCATAGAGTTTAGAGATTCTCTTAACAACCCTATCTCTCTTAGTTTCTGGGATCTGCTCTATTGAATCTAATCGTAAAATAGATACAATGTTCAACCAATCAAGTTGGTAAGCCCAAGCTTCTTTTTCTGGCATGATTTCGAAATTTTATTTTTACGAATTAAAATAATTTCGGATATAAGTTAAATCTTTTCTTATGATTTTTCAACAAAATGTAAACATATAAATCTATGCTTTTTGTAATATTAAATCGAATTTTCAGGACGAAATTGGGATATCAACGTTTTAAATCGATTTAAATTAATTTTGAGATAACTTCAGAAGAAAAAAGGAATAAAAAGTTAGAAAAATTCTTTAAATGACGAAATAATTAATTCAGGCACATCGTGCATAACCCAATGAGACGCATTTTCAGCCCGAATGACTTTTAAATCGCTCACATAATTAGATAATTCGTCCAAAACAGATGGTAGTACTGCTATATCTTTCATCCCGTGGATAACTAAAGTAGGCACTGTAATTTTTCCCGTCGAGTCTTTAAAACTAGTATTTGCTCTGTAATAATTCACGCCTCCCAAAATTGCCCCCGGTTGCCTCCATGCTTTTAAATATTGCTCTTTGTCGAAATCGGTAAATTCTTTCTTATTTATCATTCCTTCAAAAACGGCGAATTTTAACCACTTATAGTCGTCCTTAAAAAGAAATTTTTCTCCATCGGGTTTAAGAAATTCGAAGATATAAAAACTCGCTTTTTGCTGTTTTTTATCCGTTCGCAGTTTTTGCTGGAATATCTTCATGTGAGGAGCGTTTAATATTGCTAACTTTTGCAACATATCTGGATATTTTTCGGCGAATGCCCATGCAACAGCACCTCCCCAATCGTGCCCTGCAAGGTAAACCTTTCCTAAGTTTAAAGATTCTATCAGTCCTTTTATGTCTCCAATTAATAGCTCTATTTTATAATTACTTACGCCTTTAGGTTTGTCAGATAAGTTGAATCCTCGCATATCAGGTATAATTAATTTATAATCGCTTTTGAGACCTGAAATTACGCTTTTCCAACCATACCAAAAATCTGGAAACCCATGAAGTAAAACTAAGGGCGGACCTTCCCCTATCATAACGGTGTGAAGTTTTATCCCATTTGTTTCAATCAATTTTTCTTCAATTTCATCAAACAATTCCATTTTTATTACCAATTTTATAATATATTGATTAAATTATGTTCTATTGATTTTCCTCCAATATAAATTAAACTTCTAGAAATTAAATCCTAACCTAAGTAATAGAGTATAGAGGCTGCCAAATAGCAACTAAAATTTTAGATACAGAAATTAAAATATAATATAAATTATATTTGTAAAGAAAAATTAAAATATAAAGAGATTTTTAAAAAATTTTTAAGGAAATTATTCAAAATATCTATAAAAGGAATCTTCGAAATCCTTTATAGAAGAATTATTAAGTTCAGCAAATTTATAGCGCCCTGTTGGCAATTTTTCCTCTTTCGAAAAATGTTTCGTAAAAGAGCTTTCAAAATCACTTGCACTTAAACTCTTTTCTTCGGCGAATTTAATTTCACCAAAGAATTTCAGGTATTCTGGTAAACTATTACTCATTTTTATGTTCACTTCTTATATGCTTATTAAATTTTTACTCAAATACTCTATTAATTAAATAGCTTTTTTTTTTATTAATGAAGTAAGATTAATTAGTATATAAATGTTTTCCTACACTTGCAATGGTTAAAATTTCTTAGTTTTGACCGAATCCTCATTCACTGAATGAGTGTTCATTTATTTTGTGTTGATCTTTATTATTCAACGAAAAATATCTGAAAGATATAAAAAAAGCACTTTTTCAAAAATTCCCATCATCTTCCCGCCATCCATATTAGTTTTTTTTACCTAATCCGTAAATTGTAGTTACCTTCTTACTTCTTATAAATAGACATATCATTAAATATAATTAGATCCAAGAGATTCCAAAAACATAATAAATCAATTGAAAATTGAAAATTAATAAATAATAAATTTTAACATATTTTCTTAAAATGTAATAATAATTTTTTTGAATTTTGACATAATACAAATTGTTTATGATTTTTTGAGTTGACCATAAGTGTCTTTAAGAGAAAAAAAGTCTGAAATAATAAAGAAGGAAAAGAGAAATTTATTTATAATATCAGCTCTCTCTGTTTTTGAAGAAAAAGGATTTAATAATACCCGTATAAAAGATATCACAGAACGGGCTAATACGAGTGTAGGGAACTTCTATAATTACTTTAATTCAAAAGAGGACGTAATTGAAGTATTAATTAGTGGATTAGCTGAACTTATGATAAGCAAATTTAGAGAATTATTTATCTATTTCAAACAAAATAGAATTCCACCAATCTCTGCGGTTAAGAATCTTTTTCGAGGATATGCTAAGATGTTTAAGGAAAAAAAAGAATCATTTCTAATTTTTTTTGAGCAATTGGGGGGAATGGAGCAAAAATACCGAACCAAAAGAAATGAGATTCTTGACGATTTTACAAATGAGGTAGAAAAAATCATCTCAAAACTAATAGAATTCGGAGCTCGTGATCAAAATCCTAAAATAACGGCTAGAGTTTGGACATCTACCGTACTTGGAGTCTTTATTTGGTGGATTCGGAGTGATTTTGAACTTGAAGAGGAAGAACTTATTGAAAATTTAACAGATGTTCTTGTTAAAGGGACAATGTAAAATTAAGTTAATGAACAATTTATTACAACAGTCATAATTATAAGCAATTAATTTAAATTATACTTGGAGAATTCACATTTTAAAATTATTGGGCTTGACATTAAATGAATAGAGAAATTGATGATAGAACTTACTTGAATTTTCTTTTACAATCCTTAAATATTGATGATTTGAAACTGATTTGCCGAGATTTTGAGATAAAAGGCTTTTCAAAGTTTAAAAAATCAGAATTAGTCGATTTTGTTCTTGATTCTTTAGCTGAAGAAGAACTTAAAGATTTGCTCGAACTAAAAGAATTAGGGATTATTTCGAGCGAAATTGAAACAGCAATTAAAAAAATTAACGGCGAAGATCGAGAATCTATAACAGAAATAAAGGTTGTTAACGATAAGGACCACGAAATCGAGCTAAAATTCAAAGGCTTTAATTGGGATTCAAGTTCGTATTTATCTATAACCTCAAAAAACATTCACAACCCTGAACGGGATTGCGATTGTAGAGTAGGCTCAAATATGGGTTTGTGTAACCATTTTTGGGTTGGTTTTATTTATTCATTAAAGAAAAATTATTTCAAATTGTCAGATTGGAAACTTACTCCCCTACCAAAAAATTTTGGAAAAAAGGTAGAAAAAATTGTTCTAAAGGATGGAAAGTTAATTAATGAAGGTACTACTAGTTCCCTATTAGCAAAGCACAATAGAATAACTGTTTACGAAGCCGAAATAACAGATATAGCAGAAAAAGAAGACGATTTCCAAGGGAATATAACTATCTTTTATCTAATAACCTTAAAAGATATTGAATTCGGACCTCAATTGAAAAAAAAAAGCGATTATAGAAAAGAAGATATTGAAAATATTGACGAGTTAATTATAAGGGTAAGCGTAAAGCTTTATTCTAGCGACAAGTTTAAATTAGGAGATAAAATTACTTGCAACGGTAGAGTAAATAAGGATTTTAGAATCGGATTTATGTTAAAGAGGGTTACAGGGCTAAAGAAAATATAATTTAGATGATAACAATGAAAAATCCAAAATCGGGATTCATTAACGAACAAAATTTAATCTTGAGTACTGATTTTTACGAACTAACAATGGGCGCAGCTTATTATCAGTATAATCTCGATAATAATATTAAAGAAGAGGACGATATTGCTGTTTTTGAACTTTTCGTAAGACAGCTCCCTAAAAATCGTAATTACTTAATTTTTGCTGGTTTAGAACAAGTAATTCATTACCTTCAGAACGCTAGATTTTCCGAAAGAACTATTGAATTTCTTAGAAAAAAAGATGTTTTTAAAAAAATCGATTCTAGTTTTTTTGACTATTACCTACCCAAATTCAAATTCAAGTTAGATGTATGGGCAATGAGGGAAGGAAATTTCTTCTTTCCTAACGAGCCTATTATGAAGATTCAAGGTCCGATGTTCCACGCTCAATTGGCAGAAACCTATATTTTAAACATTATAAATTATCAGACCATTGTGGCGTCAAAAGCGTCTAGAATAAAAAATGTAGCCCAAGACAAGACTTTGTTAGAGTTTGGTACAAGAAGATCACACAGCCCCCTTGCTGGCGTTTACGCAGCGAGAGCGAGTTATATTGCGGGTTTTAACGGCACGAGTAATGTTATCGCCGATATTGAGCTAGGTATTAATTCAAGCGGGACAATGGCTCATAGTTTTGTACAACGATTTAATAACGAAATGGAGAGTTTCGAGGTTTATAATGACATTTACGGAGATAATTCCATCTTCTTAATTGATACTTACGATACAGAACAAGCAGCAAATAAAATTACTAAGTTTAAAAACTCTATTAAGGCGGTAAGAATCGATTCAGGTGATCTCGTGGATCACTCTAAAAAAGTCAGAAAAATACTAGATGAAAATGGATGCGAAAAATTATTGATCGTTGCTAGTTCTGATCTTAACGAGTATAGAATAAAAGAAATTCTTGATAAAAACGCACCTATTGACGCTTTTGGAATTGGTACTGAACTGGCCACTTCTCGGGACGACCCTGCTATAGCAGGCGTATATAAATTAATAGAATATAACAGCAAACCAAAAATTAAAATAAGCGAAGATAAATTAACCTATCCGGGTAAAAAACAAATCTACAGAGTTTATAATAAGCAAGGAGAATTTAAAGAAGACATATTAACACTAGACTATGAACCTGCACCTTCAGACTCAGAAGCACTTCTTATTCCAGTGATGAAAAAAGGAATATTAATAACAAATTTACCTGATTTGAATAATATCCAGCAATTCTATAATGAAAATATTAAAAAATTACCTAATAAATTTAAAGAATTGGATGAAAATCATACATTTGAACTTAGAATTTCTAAAAAATTGAGTGAACTCACAAACTCATTAAAAGAGAAATTTACCTAACTTTTATTTTTAATTCAAAATGAATATTTAATAATAGAAGAAAATAATAGGTTTAGTGCTATGACTGTAGATTCGTATGAAAAATTAAGAGCATTCCTAGATTCTTTTCCAGTAGGCTTCCGTAAAACAAAATCTGGTGTTGAGATTGAAATTATAAAACGGCTTTTTACTGAAGAAGAAGCGGAATTGGCTATTTTCTTAACTATAAGACCCGAACGCGCTCGTAGTATTGCACGCAGAGCAAGGAAGGATGTGGCCGAAATGGAAAGCAAGCTTGAATCAATGGCAAAGAAAGGACTAATTTTTCGGTCAAGACGAGACAACAAAACGCTATATAACTCAGCTCCTTTTATGATTGGATTGTATGAATACTCTGTTAATAAAATTGATAAAGAATTAGCTCAACTTTTTAAAGATTATTACTATGAAGCAGGCCTAGAAGAGATCGGTGCGAGTAATGTTCCCGGTTTTAAAGTAATTCCCTTAGAAGAAACTATTCAAACTGACACTACGCTTTTCCCCTATCAGATGCTTGAAAATTCAATTAGGAACGCACGAGTAATTTCTGTAGCTGACTGCGTTTGTAGAAAAGAAGCGCATTTGTTAGGTGAGGGATGCGATCATCCTATCGAAACTTGCTTAAGCTTTGGAACTGCTGCTGAATATTACATAGAAAATGGTATGGGAAGAGAAATAACTGCTGATGAAGCTATTCAAATTATTAAAGAAACGGATGAATCTGGGTTAGTTCATGCGGGAGCAAATTCAAAACACCTTTCTAATATTTGTAATTGTTGTCCTTGTTGCTGTATCTCCATGAAAGGCATAACACAATTGGGACAAGATAAGCAGAAATTCATGAACGCAATATTTGAATCAATTATCGATGAAGAATTGTGTATTGCTTGCGGAAATTGTGTTGAAAGGTGTCCGGTAAAGGCTATAACTATGGAAGATGTTGCGATAGTGGATCGGAATTTATGCCTTGGATGCGGTTTATGTGCTAGCGTCTGCCAAGAAGAAGCAATTAGCTTAAGACTTAGAGAAGATGCTGTAGAACCGTTTAACAGGGTGCTTGAAATGGGAGCAGCAATTATTGAAGCAAAAAAAAGAAATAGTGAAAATTAAAAATTAAAGTAGTCTTTTTAAATACTTCTAATATAATGGCTAATAATATCTTTAACATCACCCTGAATACCTCAAGTCATTATAATTTATTCCGTGAAGATATTATGTACAATATCTTTTATTTTTATAAAGGTTATATAATTCTCTCGTGTTTATTATTCTCTTCAATATTAATCAACTTCACGTAATGCGAACTACATACATAGGACCTCTAACAGGGCTCTATAAGGGAGGGTATGTATGTGCTATAAATGAAACAAGGATAGAGAAAGTTTAAAAAAAAAGAATTTATTATTATTTAAGAAAAAATTCAATTTCAAAATAATTAGATGTGGGTCGTTATTTAAAATATCTGGCAAATTTCAGCTCTGATTCCTCTCTTTCGCTATCTCCTAAAATCACTGAAGTGAATATAACATGCTTTTTAGAACCGATTGATGTGGAGAGTAAGGGACCGCCCGAAGACATCCTTATGATCGTGCTGATTTCTTGTGCTTTTGCAGGTATAGCTATTGGCGTAATTATTATAGTAAAAAAACGGAGAAAATAGTTTATGTTTCATTTCTTTTTTTTTTATTTAAATTCTAAAATAAATTATTATCTTAGGAAGAAAACTTTTGTAATGCTTCCTCTGGAGATAAGAAAGATAAATCAGTAATTAATCAAATCAAACCTATTAAAAGCGATCTTCTCAATATAGATCAAACCCGAAAATGATTTCAGCATTTTTAAAACACTTTACCCCATTTAATATTATGATTAGTGAGAATTGTGAGAATATTAAAGATTGGATTTTATTTTTATATTACAACTCTATTTATTCGTATAATTAAAAAAAATAAAAAATAAATGAAGTATTATGTATCATTTAGACGGAACAGATATTTTAGAAGAAAAATATTACAGAAAGACCGCATCAGTTTGTCCTGAATGCCTTGAAAGGATAGATGCTGTAGTTCAAGAAGAAGATGGAAAAATTTTCATGGTTAAAAACTGCCCAGAACACGGCGATTTTAAAGATATCATTAGCTCCAATGCAAAATATTACAAATGGACTCATTTTCAAAAGAAGGATAAAAATGGGAATATTTTGTGGGAATTTGAGAAAGATGGTGAATCGAATCCAGCTGATTGTGCTTCAGATGACGACAGAGGGTGTCCCTATAATTGTGGTCTTTGCAGTGAACACATATCAACTTGTGCTTTGGCATTAATAGACTTGACAAATCGTTGCAATTTTAACTGTAATTTCTGCTATGCCAACATTGAAAAATCTGGATATTTAATTGAACCAACCTTAGAAGAAATCGATAGAATAATGACACACTTTAGGAGTAAACCAATTCCTGCGGTAGCTATCATGTTTACTGGCGGTGAACCAACAGTTCGAAAGGATTTTCCTGAAATTTGTAAAATGGCAAAAGATCATGGATTTAAAGAAGTAATCGTAGCTACAAACGGGTATGGATTCCAGAAAAAAAAAGGTGGACTTGAGTGGACTAAGAAAGTTTTTGAAATGGGTTTAGATACTCTATATTTACAATTTGATGGAATCAATAACGCAACATACGAGAAGACACGAGGCATTAAAAAGTTGATGCCTTATAAAATGCGAGTTGTAGAAAACTGTAGAAAAGTAGGATTGTCATCCATTAATTTAGTAGCTACCATTGTCAAAGGGATTACAGATATTGAAGTTGGTAATATAATTCAGTTTGCTCTTGATAACATTGATGTTGTAAGAGGGATAACCTTCCAACCCGTTTCCTTATGCGGTCGTATTACAGCTGAAGAGATGGACGAATTACGAATTACGAACGCTGATGTAATAATGGAAATCGAAAAACAAACTGGCGGCAAAATTAGAATGGATGAAGCGTGGTATCCACTAACCACTATAGTTGAATTCGGTAGACTTATAGCTTACCTCGCTGATGTAGATCCAATTGAATTTACTTGTTCGCCTGATTGTGGCTTCGCAACATATTTGGCTGTAGATCCCGAAACGAAAGAAATGGTTCCTATTATGAATTACTTCGATCCTCTAAAAATTATCGATTTTGCCAACCGATTCTGGGAAAAAATAAAGAATAAAGAAAAACAACCGATTAAATTCTTCGAAGGAATGTTAGGCGACATGGGTAAAACTTTAGATGAAGGTCTTAACTTCTTAGATAAAACGCAACTCAGAGCCAGATTCCTATTAGGGATGCTTCAATATACCAAGAAACCAGGTAAACTCATGGAAATGTTCAGTAGGCTATTAATGAATGGTGATTGGGAAAGTATTAGTTCATTTACTCACGGAACACTCCTTCTCTCCAGCATGCATTTCCAAGACGCATATAACATGGATATAGAGCGTGTCAAGAGATGTATTGTGCATTTTGGTGTAGCAATGCCTGATGGTTCAGTTAATGAAATCAGTTTTTGCACCATGAACACTCTCCATCGCGAAAGTATCGAAAAACAAGTAGCTAAAAAATTAACAGCAAAAGTAAAAGAAGAATTCGATACAACAAAGGGTCAAGTGAGAGAAGAAGTTGTTCAAGAAGTCGCTCAAAACGGAGGCATGAGAAAAACGGAGTTAGGTGAAGAATAGATGGTGGATGAAGTAATCGAAACCAAGGACGGTTTGAAGTTACGGAAACTCGTAGAACTAAAGACATCAACAGCAACGGAATATCAAGATGCAATGTTGGATCGAGTTGAATATTTTAAAAAACAAAACCAAAACAAGTCTATCTTTAACAGCACAATCCAGAACACAGTTGTCCAAGCAATGAGCACAGCATTGGATTTAAAAATTCAATTGGAGAAATCGATTGGCCAAGAAACTATGAAAAAAGTCCACGATTTCTTAGATGAATTCTTATTATTTGGTCTCTAAATCTTATTTTCAAATTTTATTTTATTATTTTTTATTTACCCTAATTAATTCACAAATTATTTTTTACATTAAAATTTAATTAGAGTATGGTTTTTTATTTAATTACATTACCTATTACGATATTATTTATTGCATTAGGATTTGGTCACTTATATTTTTCTATTAGATTGAAAAAGAAGTTTCCTAAAGAACACATTTTCATCAATTCTTTTATCATTTTTGTACTTTGGATTATTTCTGGCATTCTTTATCCATTTTTTTTCCCGAGCAATACTCGGGAAGCTATAAATTTTCATCAATCTTTTTCGATGTCAATTATATGCCTTTTCGCACCGTTATTGGTGTTCTTAGTTTTATTATATCAATCTAAAGTCGTTTTAAAGGATAAACCAGAGCTCAGAGAAAACCGAACTATTGAACAATTCCTTAAAAAATACAATCTGGTGAATGGAGATCAAATACATAACAAATCTTATACGCTTCGGACTGATTTTCGTAGGAAAATCTTTCATTTACTCCCAGGTTTAGTTATAATTATATTATGGATTTTCGCAATTGATGTGTGGGATGGATTGTGGAATGCTGACGAAATATATGGTTTATCTGGAAAGGAATATGGAATGTTCTTGATCTTAATGATTGGATATACAGGAGTGATAATATTTGCTGCATTGGATTTCGTTCGACTATCTTATATTTTCGAGAATTCAAATGTATATCATCTTCTCCCCGATTGTCTATCAAATATGTTAATTAAAGCTCTTAAAAGGAATGAAAACTACGAATTCACTAAAAATGCAGTATTAATTCTCTCACTTGTCCCATTACTATTCCTTCCTTTTGGAATTTTTACCGCAGTAGCGTTAATAACGAGTATTGGTGATGGTGTTGCTTCTATTATGGGAGTTAGTTTTGGACGATACCATTTTCCGAAATCAAGTGGTAAAACGATAATAGGTTATGTTTCGGGGTTTTTTGCTTCTTTTGGAGTAAGTGTGTTTGCCCTCTGGTTGTTTGAAACGGATATTGTACCTTGTAAAATGATTGTTATGTCTTTAAGTGGAGCATTTGTGTTTTTAAGTATAGATTTGTTAAGTTTAAAGATTGACGACAATATTTTGAATCCAATTTTTTGCGCTTTAATTATGACCTTCTTTTTCATTATTTTGTAGTCCTATTTTTTATATGTATGAAGCTTTAATTTTTTGAGAAAATTGATATGATGGATATTTTGATCCTATACATTTAATAATAAAGAAACACAAAT
>Ga0209977_10000956_pt1 | contig 12179 bp, 10 predicted proteins | sample SumtaG_2_FD_183113 | JGI IMG/M metagenome (GOLD analysis project Ga0209977, IMG submission 183113) | Deep subsurface microbial communities from Indian Ocean to uncover new lineages of life (NeLLi) - Sumatra_00607 metaG (SPAdes) (version 2) | ecosystem: Environmental > Aquatic > Marine > Oceanic... | reverse complement strand
AATAAGCCTATGCAAGCAAATAATATAAAAGCAGAGTTTGGCCTTGACTAAGAATAACCTTCTTTGCTAAAGAATTTTATTACTGATTGAGAGAATAAGAATGAAAGAGATGCAACTTTCACGAATAGTAAATATGGAAAATCCTCAGAGCGTTCTGGATGAGGTCAGGACAATTGCTCTCATGATGTTTCAGGAATTTAATTTTGATACTCTAGACCAGATATTCAAAGATATTGTGCGTCTTTTCAAAGGGGAGTATCCAGGATACCGCGAATGTAATACTGAATACCACAACCTTAAGCATACTACAGATACCTTTCTGGCCATGGCAAGGCTCGTGCACGGTGCATTTGTAAGCGGAGAAAATTTTAGCAGAGAACAGATAACTTTGGGGTTAATATGCGCGCTTATGCATGATACAGGATATATTCAAACACTCGATGATGATATTGGAACAGGAGCTAAATACACAGGTATAGATACAAAGCGCAGCATTGTCTTTATGGATAAATATATAGCTGATAGTGGATTTTCAAAAGAAGATTTTAAATATTACCCCAATATCCTCATATGTACTGGCCTCGATACAGAGATCAAAGAAATCCAGTTCGATTCCCTACAGACTGAACTTATGTGTAAAATACTGGGTACTGCTGATCTCCTGGGTCAAATGGCAGATCGAACCTATCTTGAGAAACTGCTTTTTCTGTTTTACGAATTTAAGGAGGGGGGTATCATGGGATATGATAATGAGCTGGATCTACTGAAAAAGACCATGGACTTCTATGATATGACCCAGAAAAGATTTGCCAATAAATTAGACTGGATGAATAAATATATGCGATATCATTTTAAGGCACGCTGGAATCTGGATAAAGATTTATATATGGAGGCAATTGAAAAACATATAAGCTATCTTAGATTCATATTGGAAAATTACGAAAAGGACTATCGTGGCCATCTGAAGCGAGGGGACATGGTAAAAAAACTGAAAGAAAAGCAGAAATAAGGAAAGTTAGGGGAAAATATCCTGACTACTGTTCTACATTTTTCCTATCTGATATATACTACAAGACCTCTGGTCTTTAATATCCTTGCTATGGATCATCCCCACATGCCTACACACCCTCTTTCGAAATATTTGATATGCACCATATAAATACGCTGGTAACGGCATGAAAAGATTTTACCTTATTTTCTTATTAAAATGACCTTGTCTGCCAAATTCTCCAAGTCATTAAAATACTTGTCCCGATATCCAGAAGTAGCTTTTGGTTTAACATTGATTTCAGGCTGCCAGAACTTTCTAAACCCACCTGGTTTCGATCAGTATAAGAGAAAACTACTTCGAAGGATGAGGAAACGTGAGATATTGGCAGAGATCACTGAACGTATAGAAATATATGACAGGTTCTTTAAGAGTTTTGGTTATGAATGCCCATTACCCAAACATCTAAAAAGAACGGTCAATAGTGGCTTTCCCAGGTACAATCTTATGGTAGATGCCCACTTTATGTCCGAGATGTGCGCAGGTATACTGGTTGCCGTTACTGACTATGACCATTTTTATGGAAGATTGACACTGGACTTGGCAGAGAAAGGAGAAATATGCAAGGGTATGGGCCAGCGGGCTCTGCGGACTAAAGAAGGAGAGATTGTGTTGAGGGATGAAAAGGAAATTGTCTGCGTTCTTTGCCAGGGAGCTGATGAAAAAACAAGGGTAAGGGAAGATACCCGAAATGTTCTCTTTTATGCCTATGCAGTTCCAGGTATCAACAAGAGTTATCTCGAGGATGGCTTGACCATTGCAGCAGAGATAATGTCGGAATTTGGAAAGGGCAGCATAGAAGGTGTGGAAATCTTTTAGGGGATTTGAAATAGGGGTAAAATCTTTCACAGTCACTATCTATTCTCAATCTTTTCCATTAACATTTCCTAAATGGTAAAGGTTTGATACTATTATCGTCACCAATTGATGTGGTAGAAAGGTGGTAATAGTGCGTCAGGATTGTGCTTCCAGAATAGGAGTGGTCTTTTCATCAGGGTTTTTCGGTTTTTTTGCCCATGCTGGATTTCTCGCTGCGCTTCGGGATCTTAACATCAGATCCTCCGGTTATGCCGGAGCCAGTTCAGGGACCATTATTGCTGCTATGGCTGCCTCAGATATGAGCGACCATACTATAAGGGAAATTTTACTTAGGCTGAAAAAATCAGATTTCTGGGATCCTGATCCCATGCCCTTTATACTGAAAGGGGCACTGAAACTATTCAGAGGATATTCCGGATACCTCAAAGGAAAAGGATTTGCCCGCCTTCTGGAGCATATTCCCATTAAACAGATAGAAGACTGCCCTGACCTCTGGTTATCACAGCCACGAATCTCACCCTCCAGAGAGAAGAGCTTTTCACCCGAGGAAGTTTAACCAAAGGAATCCAGGCCTCAGGGGCTGTGCCCATACTCTTCAAACCGGTGGAGATTGATGGTTCACTATATGTTGATGGAGGTATGGTGAACAAGGCCCCTGTTCAGGCTTTAGCCGATCTGATTCAACCGGAAAAGATCATTGTTCACTTTATAGCTTCGGATAACTTGGAGGGTCCTCCGAACAACTTTTTAAAGAAAAAAATGACGCCTTGGCATATACACCGTCTTGCAGTCAACATCTCACGACAGGAGGCCTATCAAAGGCAATGCGATGTGATAAAACAAAGGGGCATTGAGCTCATCGAGGTAAGAACCAATGCCCCTGGTGTTGACCCGAACAGCCTTGAGAAAGGCCCCTCAGCCTATTATAAGTCTAGGGAAGCAGGCATTAAGATTCTGGCGAACAAGGGCTTTTAAAATATATTCCCCAATGAATTTATAAGCCCCTGAAGTTTGCAATTGAATTGGGCGGCAGGATGGAGATAGAGACAAATACAATTATGAAAACAATGGTATAGATAAGGTATGAGCTTTTAGGGAAAAGATATCATAAATCTTAATGAACATATCCCCTTATTTTCATAATTACATCCTTATTACCTATGTGACACCTATAGCCGACGATCATGATGATAATTCGTTATCAGCGATCTCGGTCAAATGGCATACATCAACTTTCTTCAAATTTAGAAACCAGGTGCTTATTAATTGCTTTCTGGAGCAATCAGAAGTTTCTGGCCTGGTTGTATGACCTGGTTTTTGGTTATATTGTTGAGGCGACATAGTTCATCCATAGAGATTCGGTACTTTTGGGCGATCCGGTAGAGAGTTTCCCCAGAACGGACCTCATGGTAGCGTTTTTTCCTTAAAGGAGGTGGTTTCCTTTGGGTAGCTATTGAGCCTTTGGTCTTCGCAGGAGCTAGGGTTGTTCCTTTTTGGAGTCTGTCAAGTCTTTGGATCAGTTTATTATATCGTTGTGCTAAAAGAATTTTAGATCTACCTACTTCTGCCACAGATTGTTCTAGCTTCTTTTCCTTCTTCTCAAGAGAGGCTACTCTAAGTTCCACTCCCTCAAAGCGTGTTAGCCTCTTCTCAAGCAGGTCAAGTCTTACTTTGAAGGAGGTTAGATCCTTTTTGGAGAGCTTATCGCCGCCTCTGGAAAATATAGCGATAAGGACAATCAAAAGAAAAATACCGACTCCTCCAAGAATCAGGATTTTTCTTTGAGATTTAAAATCAAGGAATGCTCTATGGCGTGGGATATTTTCATCCTCCAGATTGTATCTCATGTTATCAGCGATTTGTTCCTCGAGGTCTTTCGTTTTATTATCTAAATTATCGTCCATCGGTTTCTCCTTTTATTAGGTTAATCTGTAAAAAAAGATAGATTGCAATTAATTATAGACAAAAAGATTCTGAACTTCAAGGTTTTGATTAAGAATGCATGTTGATCAGTCCTAAATTAACAACTAAGCTCTGACGCTGTTGTCAATAAATGCTTCTGCTCTATGGAGTTCTTGGTTCTTTGGTATTTTGAGGGGATAGAGGAGGTAGTGAACGGCACGCTTAAGCAGGTCAGAGCGCTACGGATAATCCGCATTACTGCACAAGGCAAGATTTGACGCTTCGGAACAAGGACCTGGAACCGATACTTAATCTTGAAGCTGTACCGTTCACCAGTAAAAATCCTACAAAAACGATTTGATTTTGTCAAGGCGGTTAGAAAACCAGACGAACGTTGGTAAAAAAAGCAGCGTCTATAATGGCTCAGTTTTTGTTGATTGATATTGAATGTTTATATATTATCCTTCCGGAGTATAGCAAGAAAGTCGAGACACCTATCTTTTTGCCTTATAAAATTTATTTACCAGCTTTGCAACAATTCTATCTGTCATCATGCCAATGCTTCTTAGGTCAACCTTGCCTTCGCTTTTCTCAGCAGTGAGAATAATACCAGATTCAACATCTATAATTCGTGCGTCTAATCGCAAGTCGTTTCCAATCTTTGTAACACTTCCTGTAACGATAGCATCTGCTCCCGCCATTTTCCCTATTTGCTTGGCATGTGAGGTATCAATGATTCCGGATTGGCTTAGCTTAAATTCTTTTATTATTTTTTGCAGTTGCTCTCTTTCAATAATTTTAAAGGCTTCAGAGTTAACAAAAGACGTGGTTAACATCTCGGAAATGATTTTCCCTAAGTTATCTTTCTTGGCTTCCTCGTTTAGACTCTGAAATTCTAGGATTCCAATTTTTACCTTCTCACCTTTAATTATAATTTTTGGTTTCTCAATACTGACTATCTTCTGGTCTTTCTCTTGCTTTGAGTAATCTTTTGTATCAACTTTAACTGCCAATTTTGCCAATTCTGCTTCATTTTCTGCAATTAAGAATTTTTCTTCGCTTATGAAGTCGTTGTTGACATATATCTTAACTGACCACAACTCGCTTGGTCTGTTATACTTGCTGTCTAAACTCAGCGAGCCCCACGTTTTCCAGTGAGTTTTTGTAGGAGTCCATTTGGAACCACTAGAAGCAATGATATGGCCGCCTGGACTGTACCATTCATATCTACGCATGTACTCGGCGTGAGGAACAAGATCGAACCAGTCGGTAAAAACATAAACCTTCTTCCCGTCTCCCTTTATAAATCTGTCTGTTAGGTTGATAGGGTAAGCAGTTTTTTCTTTTTTTTCAATGTGTTTGCAAAGGACTGTCCTGTATTTTTCAGGCTTTCTAACTTGGGTTACAGGTTTTTGGATTGCAGGTGCACACCCAAAAGCATAAATAACTATTAGTAAAAATAGAATTCCAAAAATCTTTATAGAATAGTTATTCATCTTTGCAACCTCCTAAATATATATCTAAATTACCTGTTTAGGCCAATGACATACAGGAAAAAGCGATTACATGTATATATACAGAAAAATTTATGTATATTACAATAAAAAAGAAATAGCAGAAAAACACTTTTGTCGGGTCAACACTTTGCTTTTATATATCTCTCTCTCCAGCTTTCTAGTCCATTGAAAAGCGAATAATAAAGGATATCAAGCGATCAGCGGTCAGCATTCATATTAAAGCTGATGGTTCTCAAGTGACTGACTGCCTACTGAATGCTTGTAAGGGATAACAATTGTTTTTCCATCTCTTGGCAGCCACTTTACATCAAGGGCTTTAAATGAACAATGTCAGCTGTATTAGAGAGTATCAAGTGATCAAGCGCGTACTGATATCCCCACTGATATTTTATTATGATTTTTAATACCCCGTCCGCTTGCGGCGGGGTTGCCGATTAAAATAGGGTCCAGGGCTTGCCCCTGGGGTTTAATACCTTTTATTTGTATGATTTTAAAAATTTTATAATAACAATCTATTCTCAATCCTTCCCATTGTTTTTTCAATATTAAATATTTTGAAATGCATGTGGAAAGTTATCCAATTGCTTTCCTGCTTATGGATCTATTTTTTCCAGTTTCTTTGTCTTTCTGAGTAACCTTTTTGCTATGGAAATATTGTAGTCCTTTTCATATGGTTTATTTATAATAAGCTCAATTATTTCTTTATTCACTATCCCTATTCTCCTCAGGGCCTTTAAAGCGTATTGCCTAACCTGGGGTTTCTCATCTTCCAGTAACCTTTCCAATGATTCAATAGCTTTATAGATTTCAGGCTTAAATCTCGAAAGTTTTCCTAAGGCAGAGGCAGCTAATCTACGTTTGTTGCCATTTGAACTCCTGGTAAACTCTATTATTTCAGGGATCATAGTTGGGTCATTTGATTTGCCGAGGGCTACCACCCGATCAACACCTTTGGCATCTCCAGAGTCTACTCCTTTAATGCGAGGGACTTTACTAATATCTACTTTTTTCTTATGAGCTGTCGAGGGGATGGAGTTAAAAAAACTTTTCACATCTTCAATATTATGGACAATATTTATCTCAGGCAGTGAGGAGACGATGGTCCTGCCATAAGAACGTGTAACAAGTCGTGTATCAAGTATGGCAACCGCACCATATTCGTTACTCCCTCTAATAAGCCTTCCAAACCCCTGTCTTAATAGCAAGATGGCAGATGGGAGGGCAAGCTCACCAAACCATCTATCTTTCAGCCTCCTGCATCTTTCCTGGTATACCGGATCTCCGGGAGATGCAAAAGGGAGCTTTGCAATAATCACCAGGCTTAGCTTTTCCCCCTTTATGTCAATTCCCTGCCAGAAAGTAGCAGTTGCCAGAAGCACAGAATGAGAAGTATCTTTAAACCACTGGATGAGTCTTGCAGGGGGCATGTCACCCTGGGATTTAAAGGGATAGTGTATCTTGATATTATCTGACACAAAATGGAGATGTTTGTAAGAGGTAAATAGCACTAATGCCCTGCCACGGGATGAATTGATAAGTTCCTTCATTACCTTAAGGCTCTCTTGCTGAAATATTTCATTGTTTGCTTTGTCAGGCAGCGGCAGGTCTTTATCAATATAGAGGAGGGCCTGTTTTCTATAATCAAAGGGGGAACCAATTATCCTTTCTTCAAAGTCTTCAATGCCGAGCCTATTCTTTAAAAAGTCAAAGTTTCCTCCTGATGCCAGAGTAGCTGATGTCATGATCACGCTTTTATATTTGCTTATCAGCTCCTTAAAAGAGTCTTTTACTTCTACAAGACTGCTCTTCAACTCCAGAGCACCATTGTTCCCTGCCATATAGTAAACTCTGTCTGAATCATTTTGCTCTATAAAATCATCTATATCTGCTGCAAGTGACTTTACATAACCTATGGTCGTTTCCATCCTGTCCAAAAGCTCATCATCAGAAACTGAGTTCTTCTGTCTTTCCAGTGTTGAAACTACCCTATTCAGGGTTAGAGTCTTTTTTAAGCCTTGTAGTTCTTCTATGATGGGAGCGGGGATTGGAAAAACTGCCTGAGATGGCATATCCATTCCTTTAAAAAATGATTCTACTTTAGGAAATAGGGGATCAACTAATATTTTTAATCCTTTCAATCTATAGAGGAGCCATGCCACCCTTGGATAGCTTAAGGTACTGCCCAGAACATGTGAGATGACATTTTCGATCTCAGAAGCTTCGTCGATTATTAATTGTTTATGAAAGGGCAGGATATTAAAATCTGAAAGGAGGTCATAGATAAGGAGGTGGTGGTTGACTACCAGGATATCCTTTTTAAAGAGATGTCTATAATGGCGGTAATAAAAACAGTCATTATAAAAGGGGCACATTCTGCCGTTACAGTCCTGTGAATCACCGCTGACCTTTGACCAAAATTCAGGGATGAATAGAAGCTCATCTTTTTCACCCGTCCTGGTTTCTGACAACCATTTGCGAAATCTTATATAGGGTTGACTAATATCTGTAAACTCCCTTTCCCTTTTCAGACAAAGATAGTTGTTTTTTCCCTTGAGGATTCCAAATGAAAATTGTTGAGGCAGTTCCTTTTGAAGAAAAACAAGATCCTTGCTTACCAGTTGATCCTGAAGTGCCAGAGAGGCAGTGGATATAATGGTCTTCTCGGCTGAAAGTATCGCCGGTATGAGGTATGCAAATGACTTACCAACCCCTGTGCCTGCCTCTATAAGGAGATTCTTTTTACTATTGAGGCAGCGTGAGATCTCACCTGCCATTTCCTGCTGCTGTGGACGGTCTTCATAATCTGGAAACCTCCTTTTTAATATATCAAAGCTCGATGATAATTTGTCCAGACTTGGCCTCCTGTCTTTCTTTTTAAGTAGGCGTTCACAGGTTCAGAGTTCACCCCTGCCCGACGCCCGCCTGCCGTACTGCGGGCAGGGATGGCAGGCGGGGTTCAGGGTTGCTTTTCTTTTGTTAACCTTCACTAACCCTGAACCCGTGAACGGTTACAATCTTAGATACCTCTTTTTGTTTTCCAAACAATATCGATAAGGGTTTCCAGGTCTACAAAATCAACAAGAATGTTGTTATAGGATCGTCTGAATGGCCGATTAATGTCTTGGGCCACTACAAAGTTGCCACCTTCAGAATATTGAAGGCGAAATGCCTGAATATTCCTTTTGTCAAAATCATCAGCAGGCCACTTGCATTCAATAGCCATATGCGGTCTCCCACGATGTGCAAGAACAAAATCTACTTCGTGACCGCGCTTGTCTCGCCAGTAGAATATATCTCTGAACTGTAAACGTCCGTGTAACTCATTAAGAATATAATGTTCCCATAACAGACCCATATCCTCAGATCGAAGGTCTAACCATCCACGATGGTAACACACAAAGCCGGTATCAAAACCATATACCTTAGGAGCTGAACAAATAGTGCTACTATATGCAATATTAAATTCATTTAGTTCTATTTTTAATAGATAGTAAGGGTAATTATGGTCAGGGCTTGAATCGAGAATTTTATAGGCTCTGATATTTTCTCCTAAACCCGTCCTTGTTTACCCCATTATTAATCGAAGGATAACAACTGTGTCTTCATCTCATGGTAGCCCCTTTCCATCAATGGCTTGAGATGCACTATGTCTGCGGTATTATACTGTATCAAGCGATCCAGTGCGCTCTCATCACCCCACTGGTATGCCCTCCAGAGTAAAACAGCCTCATAGCCGTCCATGCCATTAATATTAGAGGCTCGATAAAGGCCAAAGGATTTTTCAATTGCCTTTAGACCTCCTCTGTGCCCTAACTTCTTCAAGAAAAACCTCAGGTCGATATGGGCATGGGGAAGGGAGATGTTCGGAAACTGGCGCCTGATAAAAGGCAAATCAAATTGTGCCCCATTAAAGGTGATGACCAGTTCGTAAGTATTTATTTCAGATTCAAATTCGGCTAAATTAATGCCTTGAACAAAGGTCTTTGCAGTTTTGCCGTCATAGAGGCCAATAACGGTGATCTCGTCAACTCCCTGGTAAAGTCCGCTTGTTTCAATGTCCAGATATACAGCCTTATCCTTGAACCTACCAAATAGGCGCCATATATCCGCAGGGGATAGTTTATCCTGGAAAAAGCGAATGTTGTTTCTATTTTCAAGAGATACCTTTAAATTCTGACGCACAAAGGCATCCCGAGCCGGTGAAAAGAGAGTCTTTTTATTTCTTAGATACTGTTTCCAGGTAAGGATACCATTTCGCCAAAGATGCCGCTCTGTTTTTGGTCCGATGCCGGGGATATGGATAAAGGTATGCTCGAGCAAATAGTTTTTCCTTTTTCATTGAGCGACACAGCCCAGGCCATCAAGGTTAAACAAAGGTCTGCCATGACCTGGATAGATGTTTCTTACATTGAGCGGTAATAGTTTTTCAAAAGATTCCTGGATTGCATTTGGGTTGCAGCAGAAATTATTTAGCTCGCCACTGCCTTTCATATTAAGAATTGTATCCCCGGAGATGATAGTTTTTTCATCACTGCTGTAAAAGCAAACGCTGTCAGCAGTATGCCCAGGGGTTTTTATCATCACCCAGTGAGGAAGATAAGGGATTGGTTGGTCTTCATCCAGTATACATTCAGCTTTGTAATCGGAAGGGAGAAACTTTGTCCTTAAAAAGGGTAAAGGAATCGCTCCCTTGTCACTAAATAAGGAAGCAATTGTATTTTTGATGTGATTATCAAGTGCCATAACTACAGGAAGTAGTCCGGTAAGCCATAGGAAAGGAGAGAATAGACATATCTTTTCTTTTCCATTGAGGTAATCTCCAACCATCCTAAAGAAACAGACCTTAATTTTAGGAAAAAGCTGTACAAGCCTGGATATGCCACCTACATGATCTTTATGAAAATGGGTGGCAATCACCATTGGCAAACAAGAGGCATCTATTGATTTATCAGAGAGGTATTCGTATATTTTTCTGGCAGCTTTAGCTGTGCCAACATCCACAGCAACAAGTGAATCCCCATCCTCTATCAAGTATGTATTGGCATAGCCACCGCTGATAAGATGAACAGGCATGCTTATACTATGCTATAGCTTTTAAGGAAATATTTTTCGAAATTCGGATTTTGAGGGCTTGAAAAAATTCTCAATTCCTCAATTCCTAAATCCCCTAAATCATTTCATATACCTTAGATAGTGCATTTTTAAGTTCAGATACCTTTGTTCCGCCCCCCTCTGCCATGTCTTTTCTACCACCACCTTTTCCGCCAACAAAAACAGACAGATTTTTAATAATCTTTCCAGCATTAAACCTATCTGTCAGATCAGGTGTTACCCTGCATAGTAAAAAGACCTTACCATTGCCCCTGGCACCAAGGACGATTATTCCAGATTTGAGCTTATCTTTTAGATGATCTCCAAACTCCCTCAGGTCTTTTGGGTTAGTTGTTGCTACCTCCTGGCTTATAACCTTGATGCCGTTTATCTCCTTGGCGGTATTGATCAAATCCTCTGACTGTTTTCTTAAAAGCCTGGCTTTGAGAGATTCTATCTCGCGATCTTTTTCTTTCTGATCCCCTATAAAATGTTCAACTTTTGTTACAAGATTGTCAGGAGTAGTTTTAAGCAGGCCAGATATGGTTTTAAGATTATTCATTTCCTTTTGTATTTCTTTGATAGCTCCCTGTCCAGTAAAGGCCTCAATCCTCCTAATACCAGATGCAACTGCCCCTTCGCTTGCAAGGAAGAAAACACCTATATCACCTGTTGCAGTAATGTGAGTCCCCCCACAGAGCTCCCTGCTAAGACCATCCCCAATTGTAACAACCCTCACATCATCGCCATATCGTTCTTCAAAGAGGGCAATAGCCTTTTGTTTAAAGGCCTCATCTCTTGGCATTATTGTGGTTATTACAGGAAGATTCTTTTGTATATTAATGTTCACCAGCATCTCGATCTCTTTCAATCTCTCAGGAGTTATCTGGGCGAAATGGGTGAAATCAAATCTCATCCTTTCAGGCCCTACATGGGAGCCTGCCTGTTTAACATGCTCCCCAAGAGTTTCTCTCAATGCAGCCTGAAGGAGATGGGTTGCTGTATGATTTTGAGCAATGTTTTTCCTCCTTTTTTCATCTACCATAGCCTCAACCCTATCACCCATAGAGATCACACCTTCAATAATTTTCCCTTTATGAATAATCAGGTTGGTGGGGTACTTGATAGTATCTACAACCTCAACTTCCAGACTATCATTACCTATCCATCCAGTATCTCCGACCTGGCCACCAGATTCACTATAAAATGGACTCTGATCAAGGATAATCTCTACTTGATCATTTACATGTGCTGAATCAACCTCTTCACTGTCCCGCCTCGGCGGATCTCCGACCTTTAGGATAGATATAACCTTTCCTTCTGCCTTTAATGTTTCATAGCCTGAGAACTGACAGTCCAACCCTCTTGAGTCAAGCATTCTATATATCTCTGGTATCACTTCCTGTCCACTGCCCTTCCAGCTTCTCTGAGAGGAGGCCCTCTGCTCTGCCATGGCCTGATCAAACCCCTTGATGTCTACACTGAAATCATCATCTCGGGCTATATCCTCTACCAGGTCCGGGGGAAAACCAAAGGTGTCATAAAGCCTGAAAACCAACCCACCAGGAATAATATGTTTCTCTTTTGAGTGCAATCCATCCATCTCTTCCTTTAAAAGAGAGAGGCCATGGAAGAGGGTGTCGGAAAATCTTTTCTCCTCATTGATCACTACTTCATCAATAAATCTTTTGGATTGTCCTAACTCCGGATAATCAGGGTTCATTAAATCAACAACCTTGTCTGTTAAACGATGGAGAAATGGGCCCTTTAGACCGAGAACCTGGCCATATCGTATGGCTCGC
>Ga0209977_10000955_pt1 | contig 12180 bp, 14 predicted proteins | sample SumtaG_2_FD_183113 | JGI IMG/M metagenome (GOLD analysis project Ga0209977, IMG submission 183113) | Deep subsurface microbial communities from Indian Ocean to uncover new lineages of life (NeLLi) - Sumatra_00607 metaG (SPAdes) (version 2) | ecosystem: Environmental > Aquatic > Marine > Oceanic... | reverse complement strand
AGGAGTTCTAGCACCTAACTTATTTGAAACTTTTCTTAAACCCTGCCCCATTAATCTAGGATGCAATCCCATGTGATCTTGATCCATATCTCCTTCTATTTCTACAATGGGAGTCATAGCTGCTACTGAATCAATTACAATTAAATCATACTTATTTGCTATACCCCATAATACCATTTCAAACGCTTCTTCTCCACAATCAGACTGACCGAAAATTAACTTATTAAAATCAATTTCCAATCTCTTAGCATAATCAATATCTAAAGAATGTTCAGCATCAATAAACATCGCTTTTCCTTTTTTCTTTTGACAACTTACTATAGCTTCTAAGCCCAAAGTAGTTTTCCCACTTCCTTCAGTTCCATATATCTCATATATTCTTCCCTGGACAACCCCTATATCTACATCTCCAGTAATAATATAATTAAGAGATTTAGAACCCAGACTTACAAAACTATTCTTAACATCATAACTTTTCACTATACTAAAATCAATAGCCGATTCGCCAAATCTATCTTTAAATAACTTATTACCCATCTCATACTCTTATCTCTTTATTTCTTTTTCTTTTTTCCTGTTTTCTTTCCAGTTCCCTTACCAGATTTTTTTCCAGATCCCTTACTGGTTTTTTCCTCTAATCTTTCTTCCACATACTCTTCTTCTTCTGCTCCTTCCATCTCAGCTCTATAAAGAGCGACAATCTTCTCAAGATCATCTATAAAATCAAAATCACCAGAAATATCCGGAACCTGATCTTCATCAAATTCTAAATCATACGTATCTTTATCAGGAACTACTCTATCAATTTCTGCATAAATCTTCTTTGGTTTTTTCACTTTAACAAAGTCAAAAGGACGGTTGATTATATCATCACTATCCAACCATCCATATTTTTTCTCTCCTGTATCAGGATTAGGTTCAAAAATTTCCTTAAACTTTGTCATTTGAGCGTGAGTAAGATTAATTTTTCCTACTTCCATATTTTCAAAATCCGGTATAGGTACTTTTACATATTTTCCATCTCTTGTTTTCTTTCTTTCTATCACCGCTTTACATTTAATAGCCTTAAATGTAGCACAATAATTAGCCCTTAAATGTTTTCCTCTTTCATTATACTCGTCAGCAAGAGTTTTATCATCTTCTTCTTTAGCTTCTTTCCTCAAGTCAAACATCTCACTTGACAAACTACATATCTCACAAACATCCGGAGCCCATCCACCTCCTTTAAGTTCAGCTCTACAAGGTCTCCTATAATTCTTATCACCTATAAGTACCCAATGAATAAATCCATGCAGAAAATCATCGTCAAGGATTATAATGAAGTTATGTCCTTCAACTAACGATAAAATATTTCCAAGTCCACCCTTACCTGCATCTACAATTGCTTGCTTATCTTTATCACTTGAAAGTTTAGGCATAATAATCCTCCTTAATTTTTTAAAACAAGCCCGGCTGTTAGTGCCGGGCTTTTACTACTTTAGAATCCAACTCCAATTGTGAACATAACCGTTCCAACTGCTTCATCGTGACCTCGATGCTCAAGTCTAAAATAAAAAGCATCGAGTGTCAATTCGCCCTGTATTCCATAATATAGCGAATATAACTCAGGAACTTCATCACAATATAGTCTTAGGCCTATCTCAGGTGTGATTGTAAAGATTTCCCCGAAGTTTACATCAAGAAACAGTTTGTTGTGAAATTGTAAATAATCCACAGTCTCATCAGGAGCTTTCACAATTACTTCTGATGAAGCGTGAGATTCTACTTCCCACGCATTTGCAACGCTTACTGCCATCACAAACACTAACACCAGCATCACTAATAAAATCTTCTTCATTTTACTCCTCCTTAATAGTTTTTCATAGAACCCTTTTTCTTAGGATTCTTTTTAACAACACTATCTTCCTTCTCAATCATTTCTTCCTCTGTCTTTAGTGTTGCTTTAATTGATCTAAGAAGTTCTGATTGCATTTCAAATGCTCTCATAATTCTTTTAATTTGTTCTAAAGCTTTATTCACCCTCCTTAATTCTTTCCTTCTAATACTATATTCTTTAACATTAGCTAAAATTGCTTTTTCTTCAATCCTGGTTTCAGTAGGTTTCCCTCCCAATAGAGCGAGTGCTGTTGCTTTTATGGAAAACATAAATTCATCAAACTCGTCTTCTAATAATTCTTTATAGCCTGCCATTTCACCTCTGATTACTCCCCATCTTGCATATTTAGCAGCACACTCACTCATTTTATCTAATACATCGCCAGGTAAATTTCTATTAACTAACAGTTGATCAGAGATTTTTACTTTAATTGCAGATTCCTTATCAGGCATAATAATTCTAATTTCATCAAAATCTAAATCAAAATCTTTAATTGTAAGTTTTTTCTTAACCATTTATTTCTCCGTCCATAAACAATTAATATCCTTCTTAACCTGTTTCCTTAATTCACTATGCACATTTTTCAAATGATTAAGCAAACTGTACTTATTAGTCCGATAATCAGTTACTACAAATCCTTTTCTCATTCTAATATGAAACTTCTCATAAATAAAATCAGGATGAGCATAATTCAAAATTAATGCACTTAAAGTATCTTGCCTCCCTTGAAAAGACAAAGCGACCGACAAGTCACCATATTCTTTATAAATATGACCATGTGGCGACTTGCCAAATCCCTTCTTTTTTAATACTTTAAATACGGCATCAGACTTTACTCGTAAAAGTCTTTTCTGCCCTAAATCTCGTAGTCCTCTCCCTCCAGAAGTTCTGTATCTTCTAGCTCGCCTTCCAGCTCTACTTCCTCCAATTCTACCTCTTTCGGTTTCTCCTTCTTGGTTTTTTTGGAAGCCTTTCCCTTTACTTTCGGTTTTACCTTTGGCTGAGATTTCTTTACTACTGCCTTTTTTTTTGCCACAGATTTCTTTGCAGCAGGTTTCCCCTTTTTTCCTTCATTTGTCGTAGGCACTCCCAGTTTAATCGCCATTTTCGATACAACAGCTGCAGCAGAAGAACATCCAAGTTCCTTCAACTTCTTAGTTGCCTTCGCTCTATCACCTGTCTTTTCAAGAACTTCCCGAGCAACCTTTGAATAGCTCTTTCCACCAGCCACATTGGCAGAAGGCCTAAAACCCTTTCCCTTCTTGGGAGCAGATTTTTTCTTAGCACCTTGAGACTTCCCTTTAATAGGAGCCTTTTTAGCTGCTTTTTTCTTAGATTTTTTACCCATTTCCCTTCTTCCTCCTATTCAAAAATAATTTATTTTTACATCTCCTACATTAATATAGAAGACAAAAAAATCGCAAGTGTCTACTTTTTTTTTAATTATTTAATAAATTTTTTAATAATCTAATCGGATTGCTTTTTATTTCATTTCTCCTTTTTGATCCAACTAAAATTTTTATACCATCCTTCTTATACCCCTGAATTACATAATACTCTCTTAATCTTAAACTATTCCTATATTTTTTATAAATATTTGAAAAAATTACCATTTCTGCTCCATCGCCATTAAAGTCCTTGACATTACAAAAGCACATAATCTTATTATTACTATCAGTATGTTCTTTAATTGACATTATTTTGACACAATAATATTGACCATGTGTAGGATTTTTGTTAACACTTACTATCTTTTTTTTCTTTCTAAGATATTTTATTTTAGCCAATGTTTCTTCATCATCAGTTTGAAAAATATTAAATTTACATATTTCTCTTTCTAACTCACCTAGTTCATCATCTGAATAATCATCACCTTTAAATTCTTTCCAATATTTAGTCAAAACTTCTTTAATTTCTTCTCTTTTCTTTCCTTTATATTTTGACTTCACTTTTAACCATTTCTCATATACTATATGAAGAGCTTTTCTTTTTTTCTTTAAAAAATCAAAAGCACCAATATCAATAAGATTTAATATTGCAGTTTTATTTATTCTTACATTCAATCCCTTTATACAAAAATCAGTAAATAAATCAAAAGGTCTCATCTTCATCAATTCCAAAGCAAGAGAACTTCCTATTCCACCTATCAAAGTAAACGGAATCCTAATATTATCCTCCTCAATATAAAATTCATTAGTAGATTTCTGCATATCAATTTTTTTAAAATCCCATTTCTTATCCTTCTGTTTCATTCTCTTTCTTATAAATTGAATATACATTTCCATTTTATTTAACTTCTTAAAATCTTTCTCAATTAACTTATTTTCTGTTTTATTCAATAAAGCCGTATAATAATAAAGAGAATAATACTCCCTCATATATAATGTCTGCATTGCAATCAAACTATATGAAACCGCATGCGATCTATTAAATGAATATTCAGCAAACTCAGCCAATTTTTTAATTAAATTATCTACTTCTTTATCAGTCATATCGGTATTTTCTTTTGCTCCTCTTTTAAACTGATTTAATACTTTAACTAACTCAACATCTTCTTTCTTTTTTTCTGTAGATTGATTTGTTAGATATAAATCCTTAAATATCTTTCTAGCTTTATCTGCTTGCTCAAGAGAAAGTCCACCCACCTGATTAAGTATATCAATAAATTGTTCTTGGTAGGCAACAGTTCCATAAGTTACATCTACTATTCTTCCAAATATTTTATTTACTTTATAATTTTCACTAAACTTTTTACCTTTTCTAATTAATTTTTCTCTTCTTTTAATATATCTTTCATGTTCTTTCGCATTCACATTAGCAGGTCTATAAATCGCATTAATAGCAACCACATCTTCAAAAGTAAGAGGTTTAACTCTTTTCAAAAAACTATCAATACCCCTAGCTTCAAACTGAAATATTCCCATAGTATATTCTTCACTTAAAATCTTATATAATTCCTTATCTTTAATATATAAATCTACATCACTTAAATTAATTTTCTCTCCTGTATCATCTTCTACCATTCGACACGCATCTTCTAATATACTAATATGATCTAGCCCAAGAATATCAATCTTCATAATTCCAAGTTGAGAAAGTTCTCTATTATTCGGCCCGTCTTGAAACCCAGCAACTATATTTCCTTTTACTCTATTTACAGGAATATAATTATATACGGATTTTGGAGTAATTACTACTCCTCCCGCATGTAAACTATACTGTCTTATTCCCCCTATTAATCTATCAGCTATTCTAAAAATTATTTTATTTTCTCTTATAAAATTTTTCTCACTTGCAGTCCACTCTTTATCTCTTATTTGATTTTTCAAATAATAAATATCACTACTTGGTTCATCCTCAATCTTCTTAATTATAGTATTAAAATTCTCATCTTTCTCCTTTTCTAAAACTCTAGCCATATCCCTTAAAGCACCTTTAACTCGAAAAGTACTAAATGTGATTATGTGTATAACACTATCTTCTCCATATCTTTCTTTCAAATATTCTTCAATTTTTCCTCTTTTCTCACTTTCAAAATCTAAATCAATATCGGGAGGATTATCCCTTTCTCTATTTAAAAATCTTTCAAATGATAAATTAAATCTTATAGGATCAACTTTTGTAATTCCTAGTAAATAAGCAACTAAAGAACCAGCACCACTTCCTCTTCCAACACCTACTCCTATATCTTTTTTCTTACAAAAATTTATAATATCTTCAACAATAAGAAAATAATCTGAAAACTCTTTTTCATTTATAACTTCTAATTCTTTATTCAATCTAATACTATACAAACGACAATTTAAATGACAATTACTTTTACATAATTTTTTCAACCCTCTCACACACTTAGTATATAATACAGAATCTGAAAACACCTTATGCCCATGTTTATCTTTAATAGTAGGAAGTTTAATTTTTTCATCGCTTAACATAAAATTACATTTATCTGCAATCTTTAACGTATTTTTTAATCCTTTCTCAATAACATCTTTAGAAAAATTATATCCAAATTTCTCATTAAATACATGATAATCCTTAGATTTATGAAAATATAGTTTCCTTGTCTCAAATCTAAAAATATTCTCATCTGTAATTCTTTTTTTCGTATTAATCATGAGAAGATAATCCTGTAATTCAGCATCTTCTTCTCTTATATAGTGACAATCACCTGTTATAACAAATTGAACATTCCATTTTTTACAAAACTTATAAATAGTTTTTGTTACTAACACTTGATCTTTTAATTCGTTAAAATGTAATTCTCCATATAAATCATCCTTAAAACATCTTTTATATCTAAGAAAAGTTCTTTCGGCCTCTCTTATATCCCCTTTTAATATCCATTTAGCTATAGAACCTCCCATACATGCTGTTAGACATATTAATCCCTCAGCATTTGAAAATATAACATCTTCAGTTGTTCTTCCTCTATAGTAGAAACCATTCTTAAAAGAATCATAATTTATTTTTAAAAGATTTTTATATCCAATCTTATTTTTAGCTAAAAGTACAATATGATTATTCGGATTTTTTTCACCTTTTGGAATTATCTCGTCTCTTCTATTATTAATATAAAACTCACAGCCAATAATTCCTTTTATTTTCTCCTTTCTACACGCATTACTGAATCTAAATACTCCTGACATATTTCCATGATCCGTTATAGCAAGAGATTCCATTCCCACTTCTTTAGCTTCTTTAACATATTCTTCAGGTGAAGGGATTCCATCTAGGATAGAAAAATAGGTGTGTAAGTGAAGTTGATTAAAGTTCATCTTCTACTCTATATATTTTTTAGATAACCAATAATGAGCTTTTAATTTAGGTATATTCCAAATTAATATTTCCGCATGAAATTCAATATTATCAAAAACATTCAAAGGTAAGCTTATAATAGAAGTAATCTCTGCCTTACAATCATCTCTAAAATATCTCCATCTCTTACTATATATTCTCTGATTGAGCCTAAATCCCATTGGTACAAACATACAAACAGGAACCTTATCACCCCATATTTCAAATACTTTTCTTAACCATAATTCTGGTATTAACTTCTTCCCAGTTCCTTTATTATTAAATGGAGGATTAAAAATAACTAATGCAATATCATTAAAATTTTTTATCATAGAAAAACTATGTACATTCAGTTTAAAAAAATCTGCTTTAAAAAAGTTTTTTAAATTTAATCTTCTATTCTTTTTTATATCTATTCCTAATTTAACCTTATCCAAAAATCTATTTGATAATCGACCATCACCACATCCAACATCTACTATAAATCCCTTACCCAAAACAGGTTTGAGCAATTCATATAAAAAATCACATATAACTAAAGGAGTCTTTATATCATTAGATTTTCTATTTTCAAAATACTTATTTCTGGCTGTTGTTAACGGAGATGCCATTATCTACAAAACCCTCCAAAAGTAAAATGGAGAGTTTTCAACTTCTTCGGATAAAGTTCTATAAAACATTCTATACACAAACTTTTATTATGATATTTTACAGGTAACTTATTCCAAGCTTTATCTTCTATAGACCAAACTACATGTTGATCTCTTCCACAGTGATTACATGATGGAGTATCTCGTAAATGTAAGCGTGTAAATACTCTTTTAAGAAAAACCCTAATAATATCCAAAGGCCTAAAAAAGTGTTTATCAAATTTCAAACCAAGATTCCCTATTTTTCTTTTTTTTCTTTTATGAGCAAGATAATATCTTCCTCTTTTTCTCTTACTATTAATACTTTTTTTAATACTCTCTATTCTTTTTAGTCCAAAATATAATCTTCTTATTAACCATCTTATTATCAATCCGATTATATTTTTCTTTTTCTTAACCATTTTAATTCTCCTTCTAAAGTTTTTAAAAAGCGCAGCAGGCGAACATCCAACGGAGCAGTTTCTTTGTATTTCCTTAATATAGGTTTCGGCCTTATAGTAGAGCCCTTTAACAGGACAAGACCTATCTAGTCTTTCCTAGAAGCCAACTTATTCCTACTAAATTGAGAAACCTGCTGCTACCATCATTTTGTCTTATCTAATTTATTATAAGCAATATTTAATCTTCCTTTTATAATTTTTACGTCTTCTTCATTTAATTCAATACATAAACACTTTCTATCTTTTTTTAAACAAGCAAGAGGAACTGTACCAGATCCTCCAAAGGGCTCAAGAATTATCTGTCCTGGTTTTGTAAACTTGTCTAATAATTCCTCAAATCCAGATTGTCCTTGCTGCCATTCATGAAAATCCTTTTCTCTTTCACATTCTTTAATAAAATCAAGAGTCATAGATTGCTGTTTCTTCATAGGCTTTTTACTAAAAATCAAAACACTTCGATAACCTTGATATATATTTCTTGGATGAACCCTTGCATGAGCCCCAGATAATTCTATTACTATTTGCCAATAGTAAATTAAATGATTCCTCATTCTATCTAGCACTTCATGTAAATAATAAACTCCACAATAAGTTATACAAAATCCTCCTGGTTTTAAAACTCGTTCAGCAACTTCGCTTAATTGAGTCCATAAAGGTAAAAACTCCGCAGGATAAGGAGGATCTGTAACAATATGATCAATAGAATTAGGCTTTATATTTTTCATACAATATCCATAAAAATCTGCACATATTACTTTCGGCTTTTTTCCTTCAGCTCTATATTCCTTTGCCTGCTTTCTCATTCTACTTCTAACAGACTTAGCCTTATTTTCCCTTATTTTTCTAAAAACCTTTTCTCTTGTAGGTAAAGTCTTTTTTCTTTCCTCCTCATCAATTACTTCTTCTATAGCTTTTTCATTTTTACCAAGCATTTCAGCTCTATTCCTTTCTCTTGCACTAATACCGGTTTTTTGTAATTCTGTAAACTTGTGGACATTAGTGTCCACAAGTTTCTTCTTTCCTCTTCCTCCACCCATTCCTTTAGATCTAGAAATATCACTAAGCAATTTTCCCATTTTTGCTTCTGCATATAACACTGTTTCACTCATATATTGAGTCTCTTTCAACTTTCTTTCATAAACACTCTTTGAAAGTCCTAATCTCTGAATAGCATCTATCTGAGCTTTATGCGCTTCAATACGCCTTTTGGTTACAATTATAAATTCCTTTAATTCTTCAATAGTTGCTGGTAGATTTTCTTTTCTTACTACTAGTCCTTTTTCTTCCATGTCTCTTACTCCACCTTATCAATTTTTCTGTTCTTTTCTTTTCTTCCCTTATTCTACATATTAATCCTAATATAACTCCTAAAACAGCAGCTCCCATAACAAAAAGAATCATATAATCTACATACATTCCTTCTTTTATCATTCCAAAAACTATTATTGCTCCAACAAAAACTATCGACCATTTCATTATATTCTTATCTCCTTATTCTCTAACATTTCTATCAATTTATCAATTCTAAGATTTTGATCAGAATTAGCATTTCTTCCTACATGAACAGCACTTTTTATATCAATAGGTTTTACATTATTACTTATTTTTCCAAATGGGATCTGAACTGTTTTATAAACTTTACAAGCAAAAGTAAAATCACTTTTAGGAATAAATACTTTCTCAGATTCAACACAAAACTTATTTTCACCTACTTTTGTTATTCTAAAAAACGGAGTCTCTCTTTCTGGAAAATAAACAAAATCAACATCTTTCATCTTCTCACTTAATTCTCTACTTTCCAACAAGCACACATATATATAAGAATTAACAATCCTAACAAACTCTCCTTCTACCAATGAATTAAATAAAATAACAGGTAGTGTATTGATTATCTGATTATAAAATAGGGAAATCTTTATTCTTCTATGAATTGGATTAATACCACTTATTATCTTTTCTTTATCGTTTATCTTTTTTATATTTAAAAATATTTTTCTTGTCTTCAAATCAAACTTATTTACTAATGCTCTATATACTTGAACTATATCATATCCCTCAATATCTGAATATTCACCTTTAGTAACCCAATCACTATTTTGCTTTATCTTTTCTTCAAACTCTTTTACTAATTTACTAGGAATCCTAGTTATTACTTTATTACCAATATAAAATCCACATTTATAAATTCTTGAAGCTAACTTTATAGTGATTGCTTTACCCTCTCCTCTTCTGACCTCTCCATTTACATATTTATCTATAAAGTTATTAACTATATTCGTACTTCTTAAAATATGGAGGCCCAGATAATTCTTATCTTGACCTCCACCTTTTGTTAGTATCCCAAATGATTTAAAATATACTGCAGTGATTAAACCTGTAATCCCTCCACCTAATATAAAATTCATTTTAGCCCCTTCACTATATAGAAGACATTAGATGTACCAACTGTCTACTAAATTATTCCTTCCAGGATACTCTTTATTTCTTTTTTCTTTTTATAAACATTTGAGTGGGATGTTTTAAGCTCTCGAGCTATCTTTCTTGTACTCATACCTGATAATAAATATTCAAAAACCATTTGAGTAATCCTACTTTTTTCACTTAATTTAAATTTCAACTCCAATATAATCTCACTCTCTTCCAACCTTTTGATTCTAAGAGACAATTTAACATCCTCAAAATCAAAACTCTCATCAATTCTAACTTTGCTTAAATTGGCTTCATTACTACTGAAATAATTTAGAAGAGTTCTATAAGCTGCAAATTGAATTCTCTTTTGCATAAAATACTTAGTTATTTTATTTCTCTTACAATAATCATTCCAAATAGCAATAAGCAATTCTTGAAAAACATCATCCTTTTCAAGTTCACACCTCCTCGAAACATATTCCGACCAATACTCCAAATTGTCACCCACCTCTCTTACTACCTCATTAAAAGTTTTCATAGCAATATCTCCTTAGATTATAATCTATTTTGAATCAAACTTTTCCTTTAAAGGCTTTTCAGGAGTTACATCAATTAACTTCACTCCATTTACTTCATACTTTGTTAAGTTAATTATTTTTTTCTTCTCCTTCTTCATTTCTTTCTTTGTTTTTTTAACACTTACTTTCATTACATCAAATTCAGATTTTCTTTCCGAAAGAACCTCCTGAATTACATCATCAACCATTGATTCAATCGCTTCTTTGACTTTATGTCTGTCCATTTTACTCCTCCTTATATTAATATACGTTATAGGATAAATCCTATTAAATCACACTTTATACCCCATACTAGCTAAATTAGATGAAAATCTGGTATCATCAACCAACTCAGGCATTTCAGAAGGAATCATTCTTTTTCTTCTCACCTTAAGTAAATTACATGTCCTACATAAACCAGTCCAAGCACCCTTTCTTTTTTGCTGCATATAATTGCTTCTTCTGATCCATCTTACTTTACCACATTCTATACAATTAATATACACTCCACAAAATCTTCCTTTTACAATCCAATCGAGCTCTTTTACTTTCTTATTAACACTAATTCCTTTACATTTCACACACACTCCAGTAAACTTTTCTCCTTGATTAAGGTGAGCTTTCCAATATCCTTTAACAATCCACCTTTTTCTCTTACAATGAGGACATGTTATCTCCGTTTTATAAATCGTAGCTCCAGTCTTAGTTTTACCTTTCGGTGTCCAAATAAAACCACCTTCTTCATGTATGCCAAGATACCTTGTATTTTTATTCATTTCAACCTCTCAATACTACTAATAAAATCTTCTTCATTTTACTCACCTCTTTTTAAATTAATTCTTTAATTATCTTCTTAAGTATCTGAAACATCTCAAATTCTCTACCTGTTGAGCCAGCCCTTCTATATATTAAATCTTTAATCAAATTTTGTGAACAGAGATTTATAAAAATACTATTAGTTAAACTTTCTCTTAACTCATAATCAGGTATTAAACCCACATATTTATGAATTACTTCAATAAAAATTGCATATATAGAATTATTTTTACCTATAGCTTCAGGTACTTCACTCTTTTTAATACTATCAACAATCTCCTTAACCATTACTTCAATAATTCCATCATCTATTAGTCCCATTTTCTTATCTCCTCTCTTTAATAAGATTTTTATACAGAGAAAAAATCTCTTTTTTATTAAGATCATTAGGATCTTTATTTTCTGGTAATTTTATCACTTCTACATCAATATAACCTCTTATTATTTCAACTATTTCATTTATTCCTAGCACTTTCCTCTTTCTTCCTATTATTGTTCTTAATGGTACATCTCCATCTAAGCTCAAATATACCTTATCAAAATTTTTAACCATTTTCATAAGTTGAATTTCTGTAGGTTTCTTAGTACCTAAAGCAACAGCAGGTATACCAAATTGTTGAAGATATATAGCATCA
>Ga0209977_10000954_pt1 | contig 12181 bp, 9 predicted proteins | sample SumtaG_2_FD_183113 | JGI IMG/M metagenome (GOLD analysis project Ga0209977, IMG submission 183113) | Deep subsurface microbial communities from Indian Ocean to uncover new lineages of life (NeLLi) - Sumatra_00607 metaG (SPAdes) (version 2) | ecosystem: Environmental > Aquatic > Marine > Oceanic... | reverse complement strand
ATCAATTTGAAGAAGAAGCAGCAGCTCATAAGAAAACAGAGCATTATTTGAAATGGAGAAAAACAGTTGCTAGCTGGATGGCGAAACCGCGCCAAGGCATTCCTCATCGGGTGATTTGTCCCAAAGATAGAAGTAAATGGTGATTACCCAATTTATGTTGCAAAACACCAAGAATCTATTTCGGGGGCAAATTTACCGCTGAGGGGGGACTATTACAATAGGGGATCTACCCAGAAGGTAAGAATTCGCCATCAGTAAAATACTAATCTGTTAACATAAAGCCTACCAAAACTAGAGAGTAACGTAGTTAAGCCAAATTTCAGCACTTGTCAATCTGTTTGGAAGACCCTGGTGGAGGAGATTGGTTTTTGGCAAATAGCTGTTATTCTCGAGGAGGTCTCTGTTCCAAGAGTTAATTTAGCGAAAGAAAATTATGAGTCAACCTCTCACCCGCAAAATCCCAGAACCTTCACTACACTTCCACCAATTTGTCAAGCTAATCAAAATCCCTTCAAAACGCGCTTTTTAACCACTCAAGTTGACAAATCCAACTAAAGTTATAGGATATGTTAACATTTGCGCAACAAATCAACACACTGTATTTGGAAACAAAATCGAACTCAAGAGGGAAGGTGAGAAAAAAGTTTCAGAGCGTCCTATCCAGATAAGAAAGGAGGAGAAAATGAGGAAGAAACCCGGGCTGGCAACAATAGGGGTCGCGTGTCTACTCTTTACTCTCCTGTTTATGACTCTATTTTGGGGGATTGTTGAGGCTATCGAGGCAAAGGAAGCAATTCTAACTGGGTCTCCTTCTTCAGTTAAACCCGGGGATGAGATAACCCTGATATTTAAAGGGGCCCCCGGTAATCTGCAAGACTGGGTTACTCTAGTTCCTGTTGGAGCTGCTAAGGAGCTTTACGGAGAGTGGTACTTCTTAGGAGGAAAACGGGAAGGCCAGCTCTCGTTTGGGGCACCCAAAAAAGAAGGAGACTATGAATTTCGTCTCTTTGCTGACTGGCCAGCGGGAGGATATAAAGTAGTTGCCACCAGCAAGGTAATGAAGGTTGGGGGCAGTGCTCCTTCGGAGAGGAGAAAAGAGGTGGTTCTCCTGGATGATAGCTTTGACTCTGAGCATGGAGGCCGGGGTCAATTGAACTATTCCGGCTTTATCAACTGGGAGGTTACCAAAGGCACAGTTGATTTAATCGGTCGTGGCCTCTGGGACTTTTTCCCCGATCATGATCTATACCTTGACCTTGATGGTTCCACCAGAGAAGCAGGCAGATTGGAATCAAAGACTGTATTTAAACTCGATCCAGGAAAATACCGACTGGAGTTTGACCTCGCTGGAAGTCCCTCAAGCGGTCCGAATAAGGTAATGGTAAGCTTGGGTGACGTCTACAGTGAAGACTTGACCCTGGCGCTGAAGGAGCCTTTTAGAACTATTGCCCACACGATCTCCGTACCATTCTCTACCAGCGCGAAACTCATCTTTGCCCATGTCGGAGGAGATAATGAAGGTCTTCTCTTGGATAACGTCAAGTTGACCCAAGTACTTGGTGAGATCCCCGAAAAGGAGGTGGGGGTACTGGATCTCTCCCAGGCTCCCGAGGTGTGGGCCCGGGAGTGGACAGTTCTCAGCACCCTCCTAGATTTCCTTGGAGGAAAGGCAGGGTTTTATCCCGAGGCAGAAAGAAGCGGCGATGCCAATCCCAATCCGGGGCGAGAAGGCATTTTGTACCTTCATCCAATTAGTACCGAGGAGCCAGCCCGACTCTCTCGGCGGATCACTCTCACCGGACCCAGCCCTACTTTAAGTATAGGAGTGTCTGGCAATCGGGATGTAGATGGGGACTTCGCCTTGGTAGTCAAAGTCAATGGTGAGCCTCTGGGAGAGGAGAAAATCATTGCCGGCGCTCAAGGCTGGCAGGACCAAACCTTTGATCTCTCAGCTTATTCTGGCAAGACTGTTACTATTGAAATCGAGGCCCGGGCCAACAATTGGCACTACGAGTATGCCTTTTTCGATTACATTCGAGTTGATGAAGGAAGTGTAGGCCCTCTTCCCACACCTTATAAAGATGCTTTTCGTTTATCTACAGGTGAATTGATTATGGGTGAGCTTTTAAGCTTTGATGGCAGCTCCTTTAGAATTAAAACCGAGAAGGGTGTGATCGAGAAGAAAAGAGAGGAAATTGCGACTATATTAGTGGGGATTGCTCAGTAAAAGAGCACAGTCTGAGAAGGAGAAAGCTGAATCCTGTTCGCGAAAATGGCTTCACAGCTTGTGCTAGTTCAGCAAACGTCCCCATTTTGGGCCCGTGAGATGCACCATTGTCCGCCCTGCGTGTAGATGGAGGGTCAAACTGTTGCCGACCGATTACCGGTGCAAACAGCCTGATTCCAGAAAGCCAGACATTTGGCTCTCTAAAAATCAACAAAAAGCAGGGACTTGGGGAATCTGCAGTGAGTTAAAGGAGGTGAGCTGTAATGGTTCGGAGAATTGGCGTTATTTTTCTCAGTATGAGCCTCATTCTGGGTGCGGTTGCCGCACATTGTCCCGCTGTACAAATTATACAAGACAGTAGCCTTTCCGACGAAGGTTGGCGTGAACTCTCTTATATACCTCTTCCCCAAGAGTACAAAGACTATAAATGGAGGGCAGGGTTTGACTTCGCACAGCTTCGCGACGTGGTAATCCCTGGCTTGAAAAGAGGTCAAACGGTTATGTTTGTTGGGCTTGCGATATCTATGAGCATGCTTTGCGCTGCAGCCGTTAAATGGTTTGCGGCTAAACTGTTTGGCGAAGCGGCAGTCGTCGCCGGGCAGCAGGCAACTCACTGGGACAAACTACGAGGGGGAGCGGAGGCCGCCACAGGATCTGGAGTTGGTACTGGAGCCGCATTTGGGGTAGAAAAGGGGCTTGGAAAGGTTCTTGGTTTGATTGGTATTAATTTGGAGTGGCCTCAGACCGTAACAGACCAAGTGAGGTTCTTGGAAACCGAGCTGGGTATCTCCGATTACTACGTTTTTGGAGCGGCCAAAGCCTGGGTAAGCGAGGTGACGCTGCCGCTCGGTACACGGATGGAACTCCGCATCGGTTCAAGTTATGATTACTATAATATGGGATACCCTCCTGGTGAATTCCGTATTATTTACGACAGTTGGCCTCGGGTGCTTCGCTGGAAAACCCCGGACCTCGATTTTGAAAAGTTAGACGCCCGGGTGTGGGAGCGGGACATAACAGGCAAACTCCAGCCGACAACAGTACGCCGTGTTTTCCCCTATGAGGTGGTTGACGGTAAAATATTTCCTTTCACAAGGGAAGGGAAGCCATCCGGACTCTCGGTTCAACCTGATACCCCCAAGAAAGGGGGAAAAATTGTGGGTAAGGTTAGCCTGAAGTACCTTCCTCAGTTGGGAGAGAGTGGACTCAGAGAAGTTCACGTATGCAGCCCTGTGAATGAAGGCGTATGGGCCAAAAAATTGGACGATTACGCCTTCGCCATTGTAACTAATAAGAGGACAGTTTCACCTACTCCTTCCAAAGAAAAACTGAATGTTGGAGAAGAGCTGATTGTCAGTGTGAAAATAGACGGGTTTCATCCTGCTGAAGCTACTATGCGGGCATCCGATGGAAAGGTGTACCCCTGGGAGGACTGGGCAGGTGCAATCCTCCGGGGTGCATCCTTGAAAGGTGCCGGAATCACGGAAACTGATATGAAACACGAGCGTGAACGTACTCTCCTGAAGGGCACACCACAGGAGCCAGGGAAAGTAAAGCTTGTGCTGTCGACAAGGGACGGACCGGTGGTATGGGAAGTGGCCACTGTCGAAAAGGAAGTCAAACCGGAAGAAGTAGTCGAGGAAGTAGTCGAAGAGAAGAAGGAACGTGCACAGGTTACCGCAACAATACAGGAGGTGGTAAAGACACCAGTTGGATGGTATTATCAGGTTGTTATAGGGGTCGAGGGAGTGAGAGCGAGTTTCACCAGGAGAGAGGACTGGGAGCGCTACCCCGACGAAACCCACCATTATCCAGATCATTGGAAATCGCCCCTGATACTGAAAGCCGGGGAGAAGATCGTCGTCGCAGTTCAAGTAGTGAGGTTCGATAGACCGGTTCATGATCTAATCGAGCACCGCATCGTCTGGTATGGTGTCGATGAAAACCACAACGAGATAGAATTGGAATCGGTCTTCTCACCTTCCGAAATAGGTTATAAAGACTAGAGCAAATAAATCTGAAAATGGTCCGAGGGTCCGGATGACCAAGGACTCATGGTGGTGATGGATAGAATGATAATGAAAAAAAGAGTTCTTTGCATTCTCTGTGGACTTATGAGTCTTATCAATAGTGCTATGCAGGTACTTGTTTTGATCTAGCGCTTAGTGTGCCTATAAAGAAAGATACAGTCAGCATTTTATGTGACGCGGTCTTCTATTACTTCCAAAGATCGCCTTAATCTCTGAACATCCCCTCCTCTCATTCTCAAGTATTTTCAATTTCGCCTCCGATACTCTCACTCTGACTTAGAATATCGCAAATTTCTGCCAAATCGGTCGCACAGTCTATGCCCTGAAACACATTTAACAAAAACAGCTGCAAAAACAAGCTTTTTGGCGCAACCCACTTTTTCGGTACGATGGGAGTAAATTCTTCAAGAATGAGCAATCAGAATATTACGCACGCAGTAAACAAAGCAGGATTAGCGGAGGGAGTTGTCAACGGGACAGGACTAATAAAGAAGGTACTAGGGAGGCGGTGAGATAAAATGGTGGGAGAATAGAAAATATTACTCTGGTCAAGATCTTTCATCTATGAGGCTCCCATCGGCCTATTTTGAAAATAAAATAGGGCATTGATCCCATTTTACACAAATAAGTCAATTTTAAGCTGAATAAGAGATGAATAGGAGGGAAAGATGAGCTTTAATAAGGAAGTATTTATTATCATTGGTATAATAGCCTTGGGTATTCTTATTACCCTTGGAGTTGAGGAAATTAGATTTAGATCGATGAAGGGAGCTCTTACGACCGAGATCAAAATCCTCCAGGGAACAAATCAGGACCTACAGACCAAAAATGGCAATCTTATCGAACAGATGAGGACTCTCAAAGCTCAACTTGAGGCAAGAACACAGAAATATGAAAGAAGAATTTCTCAATTGGAAGAAGAGGTGAAAACCCTCCAGAAAAAAAATCAGAACCTACAGGCCAAAAATGCTGATCTTATCGAACAGATGAGGACTCTCAAAGCTCAACTGGAAACAAAAATAAGGATCATACCGAACGAATAAGGACTCTTAAAGCTCAACTGGAAACAGAAGGACAGGAATACGAAGAGAAAATTTCCGAGTTAGAAGAAAAGAGAAGGAGTCTTCAGGAAAAAGTCAGGCAATTGGAAGAGATAATAAATAAAGCTCGAACTACTTTAGCCCCGGAAGAGTTGCTTTCCCGGATAAACCTAATCAGACTTAACAAAGGAGAAGGAATGGTAATTTGGCCCATTCTAACAAATGAGCCAATTCTAAAACAATGAGGAGGGAGGATGAAATGAACAAGGCAGAATTAGTAGAGGAGGTAGCCAATCAGACAGGGCTGGCAAAGAAAACATCTAGGGAAGCGGTAGACGGAATAATCTCAGCTATAACAGATTCCCTGGGCAGAGAAGAGAAAGTTACTCTAGTTGGTTTTGGCACTTTGTCTAACACAGGCTTTGTGGCTCACTGTATTGACCCAAATGTATCGCACTTCACACATATCCGTAAAGTCCTAAAGGGTTACCAGTCAATAAGATAAATCCGGAGATAGTTTTAGAATTTGACATCCTCTGCCATTAGAGAAAGCATGAAGAAATTTTATCGTCTTCTCTGTAAAGATGCGACATTAACTACTCTCCTCTAAACTAAAATCCTTATTCTATCAATATCCTCGATTATAGATTGATGCCATTTTAGCATCTTTTTTATTTATTGGTGGCTACTCACGTCCTCACTTAATTATTAGTCCCCACAAATTTCCTCACCTGTTTTTCCTTGCCACTGAATTATTACCCGTTTTTAGTCCTACAGGTAAACACTAAAGAATCTTGAATACTTGTTTTTTTCTCCACAAAGACTATAATTAATAAAACGAATTCTAACTAAGAGGAGGAGTAAGATGAACAAGGCAGAATTAGTAGAAGAGGTGGCAGGGAAAGCGGGTCTGACAAAGAAGGAAGCGGGTGATGTAGTAGGTGCCATAACGTCAGCTATTACTGATACTCTGGCAATGAACGAGAGAGTAACTTTGGTGGGCTTCGGCACTTTTCAGGTTCGGGAAAGAAAGGCAAGAAAAGGGGTTAATCCTCAGACTAGAGAAGCGATAAATATCCCAGCTAAAAAGGTTCCCAGGTTTACTGCAGGCAAAGCTCTAAGGGAAGCAGTAAGGTAGAGTAGCAAGGTACAAAACATTACCTCGCCCTCTAAAATTCTTTGCATGAGACTCCTATAGGCCTGTTTGGATGAGAAAGATAGGTATAACTATGGCGGTAATCTTGATTTAGTGGCTAATGCTGGAAAGGTCAAAGAAGGGAAAAGATAAAGATGAACTCCAGGGAGAGATTGTTGAAAACTCTCAATCATGAGGAGCCGGACAGAGTGCCTGTAGACTTGGGAGGCATCGTAACCGGCATAACCAAGGTAGCCCATCGAAGGCTAAGAGAGCATCTGGGTGTTGAGGGCAGGGAGCAAATCATTGACAGAATTCAGCAACTGGTCAAGCCGGACGAAAAAATCTTGGAAAGGTTGGAAGTGGATACCCGGTATGTTTACCTACGGGCTTCGAGAGATTTCCAGGACAAGGAGTTTCCCGTGGATGTTTACGAAGACGAATGGGGAGTAAGAAGAAAGAGGGTTAGCTTTTATTACGACATAGTTCATCATCCGTTGAAGGATGCGACTATACAAGATCTGGAAAGGATGAGGTGGCCCGACCCTCATGCAGTATCCCGGTACGAGGGTATCGCTGAAGAAGTTAGGTATCTGCATGAAAATACTGACTATGCGATCATTCTGAATGCAATTGGTTCTATATTTGAGTTCAGTTGGTATCTCCGGGGGTATGAGCAGTTTATGATGGATCTCCTCATTAACCGAGGCTTTGCGACTTCCTTAATGGAGAAGATACTTCAGTTTCAAATTGGTATGTTTGAGGAAATCCTGGTCAGAGTAGGTGATTATGTTCAGGTCGTCCTTTGTGGTGACGATCTTGCTATTCAGACAGGTCCTGCCATCTCCCTGAACCTCTACCGAAAATTAGTAAAGCCTCTTCAAAGACAGCTATTTGAGTCAATGAAAAAGAGAACTGGGGCCAAGCTTTTCTATCATTCTTGCGGATCTGTATACCAATTTATTGGTGATTTAGTGGAAATCGGGATAGACATACTGAATCCTATCCAGGTCTCGGCACAGGATATGGACACGAAAAGACTAAAGAAGGAATTTGGAAAAGAGCTAACCTTCTGGGGTGGATGTGATACCCAGAGAGTCTTGCCCTTTGGTACACCGGATGAGGTGAAGGATGAGGTCAAGAAGAGGATTGACGATCTGGCAGAAGAGGGAGGCTTCGTATTGAATTCCGTGCACAACATTCAGGCTGATGTGCCTCCGGAGAACATTTTGGCTATGTTTGATATGGCACGTGATTACGGAGAGTACTCCTAGCATCCCCTGCGGGAACGCAACAAAGTTAGAACTTTTTTCAAAAATAACCCGAACGAAATTCAAATTCTTCTGTATGCTATTTCACCCTGACTAGAACTAAGCTGAGAGTGTTTATGTGAGATTGCCTTAGAAATGTAGCAAACTAGGAAGTGCAAAATCAAAGGAATAAATAAGATTGGGGGAGAATAATGCCATGAAATCAAAAGTTGCGATACACCACCTCGACACCTACGGAGAAAGTGAAATTGAAGAAGGGCTGAGAAGTTTACTTACAAATCTGGGTGGTATCGAGGCCCTTATTCCCTCCCATACCAGGAAAGTATTGGTGAAACCGAACCTTGTATTCCCTTACTCCTGGGACACTGGAATAACGGTCAATCTGACTCTGATAGCCAAATTAGTGCAAATGATTAAACGAGCGGGTATCGAGGTAATAATAGGGGAAGGAGGGGGCCTAGAAAAATTTGGCCGGGACTCTCTCAAGAAAATTGGAGCAGAAAAACTAGCTAAAGAGTTAGGGGTACCACTTTACGATTTTAAGAAGGGCAAGAGGGTCAAAGTCAAGATTGCCCAAGGGGAAAAAGTGAAGTCGGTGACCGTAGATAGGGTAGTTACTGAGTGTGACTTCATAATCAGTGTAGCTAAATTGAAAACTCACTGTGAGTGTTTAGTCAGCCTCTCCTTGAAAAATATGAAGGGGCTATTGTGTTCTGAAAAGCAAAGACTAAGGTTTCATCTGCTTGACGTAAATCATTGTCTGGTAGACCTCAATCGGGTATTTAAGCCGAAGCTGGCAATAGTGGAAGGACTCATCGGTCTAGAAGGAATTGGCCCGCTTCCTCCGGGCAGACCGGTTGACCTGGGATTACTCATCGGCGGACAGGACCCTGTAGCTGTGGATGCAGTGTGTGCAAAGATAATGCGTCTTGAACCGGATCAGGTGAAACATATTAAGCTCGCTGCCGAGGCTGGCCTGGGAACAATTGATTTGGGTAAAATTGAGATTGTAGGAGAAAAACTGGAAGACGTCATACCGGAGCACTTTGAAACCCCACCCTCGAGTATTGAAGGGATATCTCCCTACGAGAAGATCCAGATAGTCGCGGGTAAACCATGCAGTAACTGTGTTATTGGACTGGCTTCCTATCTTCATGGATATTTTCCTAAAGAGCTGATAGGAGAGGCAACATCTGAGGTGCGGGTCCTGGTGGGAGCAAAAGCCAGAATCAAAGGAACGGGTAATGAGATTGCTATAGGGAATTGTCTGAGAAGGTACAAAGGAAAACTCCCCTATATATCTGGGTGTCCACCAGCAAGCGATCATTATGGAAGCCTCATCGAGGACGGACTAAGGGGAAAGTTCATTGTCAATAGGGACATGGTTCGTTCAGCATTGGATAGATTTTTTCAGGAACCATAGCCATTTTGCGCTTTAGCCGGAGGCCCCAAGTCTTCTTGCCACAAGCGACTTTTGAACTGCCATTAAGAATGAATTCTTCAAGAGTAGTTGATTCCAGCTTTTATTATCTTGCTTTCAACCCAGTTTTTTTGTGAAATTAGGTTGAAAACATTCCTCTAGTTTCCACCCTAAATTGATATGCAACACTTGACAATAATTTTTTTGGTCATATAATCCTAATGTCACTAGGTCTTATGTCAAATTTAATGTGGGGAGGTTGCTGATCATGGAGGTGGCCTAACCCACGAAACTATTTCAGGAGGTAGAAGAATGGCAGAAACAATTGCAGAATTGCAGGAAAGAAAAAAGACGGACAGAAGACTCTCCTTCGGGTTGTATCTCGTCTTTCTCCTTGTACTCATCATCATCAGCATTATCGTCGGAGTCATAGGGGGATTGATTGCGGCATTTGGTGCGGGAAGGATCGTATCCATGATCGTTTCTCTTCTGGTAGCTATCTACGTATGGTGGTATAACTGGCTCCTTTACAAGAGGAGAAACGAGCATTTCCATCGGGTAAAGAGACTGAAGGTGAAACTCTCCAGCCTGATAAAGGAGAAGTTTGAAAAAGAGACCGAGACTTTAATGAAAGTGGACCCCCTCTTGGACAGAAGAGAAGCACCTCATTCAAATCTTCTATTTGGCCTGTGGCTCATCTTGAGTTATCTGGGTAATCTCTCACCACTTGGGTGGGCACTTGGGTTGTTTGCCATTCCCGCGCTCATCATTGGTTTGATCATCATCTACTACCTGACCATGGATTATTACTATCATGAGCAGGGGGAGATAGCCTTTTTCGGAAGGATAGCAGAGATCTTTAGCAAGAAGGGAATCTCTTTCACTACCGCTCCCACTAATCCTCTTCGTCGAAGATCATACGGTCTCTACATCTTTCTTTCGATTATCACTTTAGGGATATTTGCCCTGTACTGGGCTTATGTGATATTCCGTGATCCCAACCAGCATTTCGATACCCATGATTCCTGGGAGAGTGAGCTGGAACGGATTGTTGAGAAAGACCTAGCCTAAATCATTATTGCCCTAAGAGGATGGATCTGCTGGTTTGCTTCGAGAAGCTCGAGAGTATTGAGTCGATAGTTGTGCTCACAGTGTTCCGCACATAAGTTGAAGTGCACCTCAGCCCTTGTCAATCTGTTTGGAGAGCTCTGGTGGATTTGTTTTTTGAGGCACAAGAGCACAAACAATTCAAGGATAACTAAGAGAGGAGCAGGGCCTCAAGGCGGAACGACTAAACTGTCTTAAAAGGCAAGATGCCCTGCAGACTTTCATCCGCAAATAGCTGTTATTCTCGGGGAGGCGTCTGTTCCAAGATTCAATTTAACAAAAGGCGGTTATTAGTCAACAACTCTCACCCAAATCCGTACCAAAACCTCATTTCATACAAACATAATCCACCAAAAAAACCCTCAAGACAGGGCCTTTTTTTGACAAATTCTTCTTTTTCTCTAAGATAAAATTGCTCTTAAACGCTAATGCAAAGAGGCAAGGTAAAGCAGAGGGGAGGTGATGTGATGATAAAGGAAGGTCACTTTTATGAATCAGGCAAAATTAGGCTGAATGAGGAGGTAGAAAAAAATTAAGAGGAGGGTAAATGATATGAAAAGAAAAATTATGGGAGTAGCGACAGCGTGTGTGTTTATGGGTATTGTTTTTTCGAGCGGTGTGTGGGCAACTGGACTTCCACCGGAGGTGATGTCTAGCCTAAAAGAGGTGAAAATACTGGAGGTAACAGAAGATAATGTGGACGTTATATGGGACCTCAGGCCAAATCAGGATCCGGATAGGGCAGATATAGTAGACTTAAGATTAGCTTACCGAGATATATCAACCGAACTTAGCCTGGTGCTCAAAGAGTGGGTGAGCAGTGGAAAGGGGGTAATCTTATATTTATCAAATGTAGATCGGTTTTTCCCAGAAATCGAGATCTCAACCAGTAGAATAGAGCTCACTTACATTGCTAAAGCAATACAAGACAGTCACCCAGTAGTTACCGGGGTGAAAGAAGTCGAGTTCGAGACAGATGATTACCACTTTGTCACGGGCGAACTTCAGTCTCCACATATTCCGATCCTAGAGACGGAAAGAGGAGAAGTAGTAGCTATTGCTAGCTGTTGTGGCAAAGGGAGAGTAGTTATCCTTTTGAATGCCTATGATTGGAAAGGCGCTCCTTGGGGTGGAGCAGAATACGACAACCAACGGTTCGAAATCAACGTACAACAGTGGCTTGCTGGTGCACCTGTTCCCGGATTGTCGGTCGGCCCAGAGTAAGCCAAGTGAGGTGTAAATCTGGCGGTCTAGGAATCTTTAGCCTTTAGCTAAACAAGGGAAGAGAAATTGCTAAAAAAGATAATGGAAGACCAAAGATCGATGAGAGCAAGAAGGAGAGAAGAGCATACTCCAAATGGGACCTGGAGATATGAGATAAACTTGACTCGCAAGATATAGGTTATTTTGAAAACTCAAGGGAATTAGCCAAAGTAAAGAGGATATGCTAGGGAGGAGGCAAAGACATATTCTTCCACCGAATAGCCCTTCGAGATCTAAGATTCGATTCGTTAAAAGAAGCCCTGGGGAAATCGGAGGCTCAATCCGAAAGCTCCCGATAATACTTGATCTTGATAGGTGAGGTGCCTCTATCTACCACTACCTTTATCTTCTTTTCCGCTACCACTTCCTCGGATCGCACTACCTTTCCCTGAGAGACAATGGTAAAACAGTTAGAGCGAGTGGTAATGAGGTTAGAAAGACTGCGAAATATCGCCTCGTTTTCATCTTCTTCATCGATATAGCCATCCTCATCATCGTCTTTCCCGTTAGTGCCCAATTTTGCCAGAAGAAGAATTTCCAGTATCTCCCCTATTTCATTAAAGGGTCCCTTCCTGTCCCCATAGTTGATTATAGCCTTGGCCAAGGAAGAATCAATCCCTGGCAGGGCCTCTAGAACCTTTTTGGAGGCGGTGTTGATATTTATCCTTCCCCTCACCGGTACCTTAGG
>Ga0209977_10000952_pt1 | contig 12183 bp, 7 predicted proteins | sample SumtaG_2_FD_183113 | JGI IMG/M metagenome (GOLD analysis project Ga0209977, IMG submission 183113) | Deep subsurface microbial communities from Indian Ocean to uncover new lineages of life (NeLLi) - Sumatra_00607 metaG (SPAdes) (version 2) | ecosystem: Environmental > Aquatic > Marine > Oceanic... | reverse complement strand
TTCTTCTTCTTCTTTCTCTGCCAAATAAACTTTTGGATTATCTCCAGAAAATGGAACATTATAATAATAACAATATGCTTCACTCAATTTTCCGGGGAACACCTTGTGAATTCCTGAGTTGTACATGTCTTTCTTTAATAATGATGAATTGTATCTTAAAGGTTTTACCCATTTTTCATATAAGTCACCTGGAGATGCACTGGAATACAGATGATCAATATTTGGATTATTTACAAATATATCAGGATAGAAACATGATAATATAATTTTTTTATCTTTATAAACATTTCTTGCAGATTCTATCATGACTGACGCACAAATGTGATCTCCGACTCCCCCATCGACTACTGTGATAACCGTATCATCTTCTGGTGGTTGTTCTTTTCCCATAAATTCATCTATAGATAAATCTTGTTTTGTTCTTATTTCTGGTTCAAATCTTTCTCTTGTTTCTATTTTTTTTGTTTCATTTTCAATCATTCTGTTGATTATATTATTCATTGTTTTTCCTCTTCAACTATCCGTTGTTTTTTGTCCTATTGAAAATATAACATTTTAGAATTAAAATATTTTTCCCATTTATTCAAATATAATTTCCAATTCTTTTCAAAAATATATCCAGTATTTGACTCTTCTCTGGTTGTTCCGTTAACAAAGTGTCTTACCATTCCTCTTGGTTCATATATGACTGAATACCCTTTTAAATTCAATCTTGTCATCAAGTCACTTTCTTCAAAATACATAGGCAAAAAATCTAAATCAAAATTCATATTTTCTTTTTTTAATATTTGAATATTGAATAGACTACAACAACCATTATTCCAAAGTCTTCGTTCTACATTATTTGTTATTGGATCATTCATTTTTAGTCCACAATAGGGATCTGAAATTTTTCCGTTTTTTATTCTGGTTCCTGTGTGAATTATTATATCATCTGTCCAATGAATAACTTTACATCCAACATTTGCGATATTTGGATTTGATAATGCCCTTCGAACAAGTGAAGATATAGTCCCTGGAAAGAATTTAATATCATTATTTGATATTAATAAAAAATTAAAACCTCTTTCTTTAGCATATTCCACAATATTAAAAACGGTTTTTGTGTATCCAATATTATTTTGTCTCCACAATTGATTAACATTTCTATATGGATTATTATTTAAAATGAAATCAATTTCTTTTTCTTCGGATCCATCTGAAATTAATAATATTTCATATAAAATTCCAGATATGTATGATCTTGATAATGATTCCAGACACGATAAAACAAACTCTGCTTTATTTTTAAAAGGGATAGCAATTAATACAGATGGTGTTGTTTTCATAATTCCCCTTCTATCATTTTTCTTAACAAAATAGATTGATCTTTCCATGAATTCAAATGACTTTTATCTGGTTTATTTTTATTAATAAAACCATCAATTGCATATTTAATAAATTTATCTTTATATTCTTTATCTTCAGGAGTTCTATCAATTATATTGCCAGTTTTATCATTAATAATTAATTCATTCAAAGCACCAAAATTTGTTGAAATTGGCCAAACATCACATGACATTGCTTCGATCATTAACATACATGATGTCTCGCAATATGTATTTGGATACAATAATAATCGCGATTTATTCATTTCTTTGAATAATTCTTTTTGTGATATAGATCCACACACAATAGTATTTGTCATCTTTGATAATTCATTATATAAATTTTTAAAATATTCATTTGATTGATTATACAGATCCATTCCTCCAAATAATTTTAGTTTAGGATGAATACTATTATTTATACATCCTTTATAAATTTCTGGCCATAATTCTAATAAATACTGAGCTCCTCTGAACGGTGTCGAACCCCAAATAGCAATATCTTCTTTCTCACATTTGTTAATAAAATTTTGATTATATCCATTTTTTAAAATTTGAATATTTGAATTTGGAAATCCATTTTTTAAATCATTATATGAGAATTGGCTATTTGCCAAAATTAAATCTATATTTTCAATTGCATATTTATTTTTTTGTAAATTTATTAATCCAGATTCGTTACAAATATCTTGACTCCAAAGAATTTTCAATTTTGCATCAATATGTGGAAGAGAAAACACTTCAGGTTCACGTAAAGAAACTAAACAATCTAAATTAAAATTTCTAACACTCAATTGAAAATCCAATAATGTTTTCCATATAACTCCATTATATTCTTTAAATTTTCCAGAATTGTTGTTATAAATAATTATTTCATCTTCTGGATATTGATCTTTCCATTCTCTTGTTAAATTGACAAAAGCATTTTCCGATCCACCAGCTAACCCATTTTCCAGTAAGTCAGCTTCGAATGGTAGTCTACTAGAATAAAACCCAATTTTCATATTATTTAAATCCTAACTGAATGGTATCTCTATATTCCTGTAAATCTTTTTTTGGAATTAATATGTTAATACATCCCGATCCTGTATGTTTCATTACATAACATATTCCTTCATCTTCAGATTCAATTGTCAAAATATCATTGGGAAATATTTGTATCTGTCTATCTGGATTATTCTCTGATGGCCACAAATAAATTCTAAATTGATCTTCAAATTTTTCTTCATCCTTCATCCATAATTCATTTTTAATTTTATAATATCCTTTTATCTCATAATTCATTTCATTCTCCTATTTTTTTATGTCAAATCTCAATGTTATTTCATCATTATCGGATGTTTCACAATTTCTAATAATATTATTAAATCCTTCCTCCTTCAGCATTCCTATTAACAATTTCTCATCAAACTGGCTCCTGTGCTTCATTCCAATAACTTTATCGATTCCATATATTGCAAAATAATAATCTTCTAATTTACATTCATCTTTTTCAACCATATCTAAAATCTTACCGACATCTGGAACCTCGATTATTAGATGTCCTCCTGGTTTCAACCATTCATAAAATTTTGAGAATAAACATTTAACATCAACTAAATCAAAATGTTCAATCACTTGAGATGCTAATATGAGATCAATTGATTCATCATCAAATTCTAATTCTCTAATATCACCAACAATATCAGGATCACATTCTGAATTAAAATCAATATTAATGAAATTGGACAATTTCATATAATAACATCCAATATTTAATTTTTTACCTCTACATTCCATTTGTTCCTTAGTGAATGGATATACCGTTCTATTATATTTTTGAATTTCTTTAATATTATATTTTAATAACAATAATTCTTCAGATTTTTTTATTTTTTCAATTCTATTTTCTGGTCGTTTTTTATTATTGGTTAAAGGATCAATATCATTCGGATCATCATGAGGATGATAATATGGAAAATTTTCTGGACCAATTTGTTTTATTTTGTATCCAGCCATTTGAAGTCTGTATGACCAATCGACGTCCTCTTTCCCCCAAGAATCATTTTTCCCAAAAATAGGATCAAAACCACCAATTTGATTCCAAATATTAATTGATGTTAATAAACATCCAGTTGTTGATACAAATGATCTAAGTGGATTATACCATACATAATATGGACTGATAGATCCAGTATCCAATTCACTATTAAACATATTTATCATCTGTTCTAACCAATCAATATCTGAAAATTTTCCTAATATTCTTGAATCATCATCGATGAAACAAATATATTTTGTACTAGACGGCGAAAGTTTAACTCCCAAATTTCTAGCTTCACCTAATGTTTTTTCTTTACGAAGATTTTCATAATTTATTCTTCCTAAATTATAATTTAAAATAAATTCACTATCTGGAAAAAGATTAGACATTATATCATTTAATTTATCATGTGATTCTTCAGATGAATCATTGTTAATAACACAGATTGAATATTTTGTTTCTGTATATTTAACAATATCTTCTAAAAGAAGTTTTAATTTTAAGTGTTCTCCATATGTTAATATAACAATATGAGTACTTTCAGAATGTTTTGATAATAATAACTCTTTGGCTTTTATCAAACCCTCTTCTTGCCATTTTTCTTTTTTCTTAAATGTCGTATCTTCATGATAAAACGGAAAACCACTATGTTCAATTCCCTTTATTTTGTATCCAGCCATTTGAAGTCTATACGACCAATCAGAATCCTCGTGTCCCCACGTTTCTTTTTCCTTGTTTCCAAATATAGGATCAAATCCACCTATCTGTTCCCAAATTTTGACAGAAATTAATAAACATGCGACAGATAAAACATTTGATTTTAATGGCTCAAACCATGTATAAATTGGACTAACCGCCCCGATGTTTGATTCTTCATTTATTTTTTCATACATTATATCCAACCAATCTTTTTCGGACCATTTTCCTAATATTAAAGCATCATCATCTACAAAACAAATATATTTTGAATCTTTATGTCTTATTTTGGCTCCAATATTTCTGGCTTCACTAACAGAAACTTCTTTATCTAGATTTTTATAATTTATATTTTTATCAAAAAACAATTCATGTTCATTTCTAAAATTTTCCATCAAAAAATCAAATTTCTGTATGGATTCATCTGATGGATCATTATTAATAATTGTCCAATAAAATGATTCTTTTGTGTATGACATAATAGATAAAATCAATTTCTGTAGATTCTCATGATTTCCATGTGTGATTGTAATTATATTAATTGGAGGTCTTTTGTTTGATATTGAAGATTCTGAAGATTCTTTACAAATTGGAAATAATTCTTTTATTTTTTTTTCTTTATAATAATCATCTAAAGAGTAATCATTATTTGTTTGTAATTTTACTTTATCTTTGAATCCATTTCTAAATCTTTCAATAAATAATTTTTCATCATGTTCCCATAGATCTTTTTTATTTAATTGTCCATTATCATCTATATAAATTCCACCACTGATAGGATGAAAATGAAAAGCTAATGCATCTGGACATATCAATAATTTACCGTTATTTAAAAATAAACGATACGATACATCTGATTCTTCTCTAAATCCAACTTTACTGTATTGAAGATAATATCCACCTATATTTTCAAGTTCTGATTTTCGATACATAAAACCGCTATGTAGATGTTGAACGCTTATATATTTTTCTTTTAGATTGATAGGTATAGAGGAATTTAAAATTCCATTAACATAAATTTTATCATCTATTAAATTAATTTTTCCATATTCCAAGTAGTCTGGATGTTCATCAATATTTATAGTCTGATCTGATATATCATTGTATGGTGATAAATATATCGGTCCTGTTGCAAATACATTCGTATCATCAAAAGGTTCAATTAATTTTTCTAAACAATTATCTAACAACGTCACATCATCATCACATCGAAAAATGAGTTTTGTCTTTGAATTTCTTAATATTGATTCACCACCAAATTGAGGACCTAAACGTTTTCCTTCAATTATTTTTATATTATGATTTAAATTTTTGTGTAATTTCAATATTCCTTGAAATGTTGAATTATCAAATAAAAAATTAGATGTGAAATCATTATATATTATAATGTCATAATCTTGAAAAGTCTGATTTAATAAAGAATACATCAATAAAGAAATCTCAATTCCTCTGTTTCTTGCGGGAATTCCAATTGTTAGTTTTTTATTCATTTTTATATTATTCACTCCAACTTCTTCTATTTTTTATTGCTGAAATTGTTGATTCATGAACTCCAAATATTCTTGCAATTTCTCTTAACGTTAAATCTCCTTCATCTATTAATTCTCTAATTTTAATAACATCCTGTTCTGTTAATATTGATGTTGGGCTATTTTCTCCAGACATTTTTTCTTTCATTAATTGTTTAAATTCTTCTGGACGTTTTTTTCCATACATTGGATTTTTCTCTCCAGTTTTTCCATACATCGGATTATTTTCTCCAGATGTATGATAACTCATATGCTCAGAATTTGTCATTAATTGAAAATTATCTAATAAATTATTTAATGGATTTTTGTCTTTATGATGAATGATTTCACTTGATTTCAATTTATAATTGTTAAAAGTTTCAAACATTATATCATGAATTTGATTATCTTTACCTTCTCCACTTTTATATAATCTAATACATAAATGTCCTTTATTTATTTTCTGTTTCAGTATTCGAACACCTTCTCCCTTAAAACTTTTTATTCTCCCTAAATTAGAAACTTGATAATCTCCATTATATCCTTCAATATTTTTAAATATTTCTCCTTCTAAAAATAGATCATCTGTGTTTTCATAATAATAATTCATAATTATAACTCCCATAAAAGTTAATCCATTGAATTTAAAAATAAGAGATAGCAGGTATCAATGGAAATACTTTTCGACTGATCGTGTCTATCTATCTCTCTTTAAAATTAAAATTTAAATTGCAAAATATTCTCTGTAATTTTCATAAACTTGGTTTTTCTCTTGATTCACAATACTTTTGTGTCCGTATAGTAATCCTGTTTCTTTATTAATATGAATTCCCTGGATTCCAGTATCAGTTATTATATCAAAACCCAAATCTCTGATTCTTTGGCATATAAAAGTGTCTTCTGTAATTGTCGGCTTATCATTGACTGTACATGTTCTATACCAAATCGGTTCCATTTTCTTAAAAACATCTGTCTTAAATAATGTTATTCCGGATGGAAGAACCAACGTATTGTGAATTACATCTCCTATTTTAAAATCTTCAATTGGGATCGGACAATTTTCTTCATCTTCTATCATTCCAACGGATTCTAGAGGAAAGTATTTCCTGTAATAAAATCCACCTACAATATCAGTTTTATGATGAATTAATTGAACTAATGCATTTCTAGGAATTAAAACATCATCATCAACAAAAAAGATATAATCATATTCTTCTTTTATAGCTTTATTAACGATGTAATTCCTTGCATCTGAAACACTCAATCCATACGGTTGATCTATAATAACATCCATTGCAGCAGGCATTTGGACTTTCGAAAAATCTGTAACATTTCGATCAAATGGATTTTCTTTTGGATTAGTTCTATGTGGGGTTCCAATTAGTATCTTTCGAACTTTTCTATTAAAAAATTTCTGTGTAATTGGATCCTTCTCCATCATCTCTTTTTTTGAAGAATAATTTATTTGACTTTTTTCAATTTCAGGTGCCAATGGATTAGTTAATTGTTTCTGATTTGGTACCTGTTCTATTGCCAAAGATTTATTTGAGTTCTGTTGATATTCTGCAATGTATTTCTCAGCCAATTCTTTATTTTCAGGTGCTTGAGCAAAAGAGATAAAATGTTTAACGACATGGTCTTTTTCATCAGCTTCTAATAAATTTAAATTTTGAAGTTTTTGACCATATCTTTTTATATAACGTTCAGCGTGGTGTTTTTCAAAATCATCTAATCCATTTTTAACTTGTGGTTCTAGTTCTTCAATTATTTTATCCCAATTTCTTATTTCTTTCATTCTCTCTTTTGCAGTTTTTTTCTGTAAAACAAGCCCAAATTCTTTTTCTCTTAATTGGACCTGTTTCTTTTTTAATTTGGCCTCTATTTTTTTTCTATTAAATTCATGTTCGAAATCTTGAGATAATTGATATTCGAAATCTTCAATCTGAGCTTTTGTATATTCAATATCAGCCGATGATTTTTGATATTCAAAACCCAATAATATTGTTTCTTGTACATGTACCGCTTGCTCTCCAATTGCTTGCCAATATTTACTGTCAATTGTTGGATGGACACTATCTGATAAGACACTATATTTCATTTCGAAATCAGATCTAAAAAAAGATCTTTTATAAAATCTATCTTGATATTTCTTTCTATGTTCTTGAAGATATTGAATATCTTCTGTCTTGATTAAATCAGCATCTTTAAAAATATTTAATTTATCCTCAGTATATATTTCCATTGGAACTGTAATTGAAGGAACTGAAGATTCCTTAATTGATTGATTATCCTCTGTTTCTTCAACTTCAATATCCGTTGTTTCAGATAATGGATATTCCATATCTTCTTTTTCTAATTCACTCACTGTATTCTCCTTTTATATATATGTTAAACGTTCTAAAAAAATGAACTCACTACTAGATAATTACAGAGTGACTGTGAAATCGACCGTGTTGCCCGTATAATGTATTAAGCTTAAAACTTGTTCCTGACGTGTTCTCGAATATAGCATGAACACCTTTACCAGCATCATATATTCTTACAATACCAGAAAGTGTTAAAGTCACAAAACTATCTAATCCATTTTCATGATATTTATATTTTGATAACCTGGTAGAACCATCGTACTGTACACCCAATCCTAAATATCCACCACTTGGAGATCCAAAACCACTACAAGTAATCTGACAATCAAAGTGATAATATCCAGAGGATGAAGCAGTAAATGAATTTCCATCAAAAACTCCACCAATTTCAACAGTATCTGTCCACAATACCACATCAGCATCACCATCATTTACAACTTGTGATCCCGGTGGACCAGCCATAAATAGGGCTTGAGATCCAGCAGTACCTGAATAACCAGAAAATCCTGAAACTCCACTAAATCCTGAGACTCCTGAATAACCTGAATAACCACTAACTCCTGAATAACCAGAATAACCTGAAAAACCACTGACTCCTGAATATCCACTAAAACCTGAGACTCCACTAAATCCACTAACTCCTGAATATCCACTAAAACCTGAGACTCCACTAAATCCACTAACTCCTGAATATCCACTAAAACCTGAGACTCCAGAAAATCCAGAATATCCTTTCGCACCTTGAGGAATCGGGAATAACCACATTGACACGTTTGGTGAAATATATGTTGACATAACTCCATTTGCAGTCGCCACGGTGAATGATATTGAAACTAACATATCTAATTCTGGAGACCATGCCACACCATTCCAACCACCTTGAGATGCTGTAGGTGTTGCTGTCGTCCAGTTAATTCCATCTGGAGATGTCATAACAAAAGTTGCGGTAAGAGTATTTGAAACTGCGGCAAATAATCTCCGTGTCCATACAACTCCTCTCCATGCGTAATCTGGAACAGACACAGTTGACCAATTAATTCCATCAGATGAAATCATTGCTCGATCACCAGTTCCAGAATTTGCCACAGCTACAAATAGATTTATTATTGGAGACCATGTAACAGAAAACCATTGATTATCGGCAGCTGAAGTTCTTGTTGTCCAATTAATACCGTCACCAGATGTCATAACTCGATCACCAATTCCGGAACTCGCAACAGCTACAAATAATCTTAATGATGGTGCCCATACGACAGAACGCCAATTATTATTTGATGCTGGAGTTCTTAACGTCCAATTAATTCCATCAGATGATGTCATAACTCGATCATTAGTTCCAGTCGATGAAACAGCCACAAATATTTCTAAGTCTGGAGACCATGTGACACCATACCAATCATTATCTACTGGTGAAACTCGTGTGGTCCAATTAATTCCATTGGGAGATGTCATAATTCGATCACCAGTTCCGGTTATGGATGTGGCTACAAATAATCTTAATAGTGGCGACCATGTGATACTGTTCCACTGATTGGCTGATGCTGCTGTTTGTCCTGTCCAGGTTATTCCATCTGGAGATGTCATAACTTGGGTTGTTCCAGCATATGATACTGCCACAAATAAATTTAATTCGGGAGACCATGCGATACCATGCCATGCATTATCTTCGGCTTCTGTTCTACCTGTCCACGTTGGATCTTCAGAATCAGATAAACTCGTTCCAACGTATTGAACTTCATTTTCACTAGATGGTCGGATATTTGTAACTGCACCGGAATCGGTGACTGACAAATAACAATTATCACTTGTATACATTGTTATTCCATCCTCAATTGGCACATAATCTATACGTCCACTTGTTTTAATTTTTCCACTTCCATCATATGAAATACCTCGCTCAAGAACACAAACTTCAGCAAAAGTTGCGGTTGAATCGGCTTGTGATGGATAGACTTTGCCGTCCGTATCAACAAAAGCCAGATCGCCTACGAAACAACTTGTTGTATCAATTAAATCTCTAACTGAATCTACAATTTCGAATTTATTTTGTGTTCCAAAATACATAGATGATTTATCTCTAACATAAATTAATCTACCTTCATCTGTAGATTGAATAAATGGAGATGGGATTATGTTTTCCATTCCTGGATATATTTGAGTATAAATACGTTTACCGACTGTTGGTTCATCTGGATCATAATCATGAAGAGAGGTGATTGAAAATGATCCATTAAATTCAACATATACTGCCTTTAAAAAAATATATGAAGTGGAATCAAATAAAGAATGTTGAGACGGTTTTAATATTTTAATACTCATTTGAGGAGCTGGAATTTGTTTGGCATAAACATAATATGCCAAAATCCAATAATATCCAGCTTCATCAAGTGCATTTCCTGAAACGTAAAAATCACTATCTGTCATATCAACTGTGAAATCTGTATCTACACTAATTAAAATATTGTCTTTAAAAAATTCTCCAGTTGTCACAACAATCTGATTGGCTGTTGAATCTTCAATGACATCTATCGAATGAGGAGAATGAATACTATCATTTCCTCTTGTTACCATTTTTGTCAATCTAGACACAACATCTGAATTATAATTCGCAAATGGATCAATCTGTCTGGTTTGAGTTGGGTAAATAGTTGTTGCCATTTAAATTTCCTTTTTTTTTATATCAATTTATAAATCAATTATCTAAATTTTTATGTATTGGCGATTTTGTGACCTGTAAAATTCACATAAACATTTGCAAAACTTGTGCCAAGATTATTATTGTTAGTTGTGACATATACACCTTCATTTACTATGTAGTAAATGGAACCCTATGTCCAGTGAAATCTCCATTTCCATTTGCTATAATCGCATAACTTGTTCCTGTTGCACCATTAAAAAGTCTAGCAGAAACAGTCTCACCAGCACTTAATCGAATATCACCAGACAATTGTAAATAAACGTAACCCGATATTCCATTTTCATGATCTACACCGTGGTTCCACTCAATTCCTGTATCTTTATAAAAACGAAGAAATAGGGTACCACCAGTTGGATTATCAAAACCACTACAAAGAATAGAACAATCAAAATGGTGAACTCCTGCTGTGGCACAAACAAATGAACTCCCAGCGAAATCTCCATCTAAATCATAACTTTCTGTCCATAATAAAACATCCGTATCATTTTCATCTACAACTTGACCACCTGGAGTATAAGCACCAAATGCTTCTACTGATTCTGTTTCACCTGAATAACCTGAGAATCCACTAACTCCAGAATATCCACTAAAACCTGAAACTCCAGAATATCCAGAAAAACCACTAACTCCAGAATATCCACTAAAACCTGAATAACCAGAATAACCTGAAAAACCACTAGTTCCTTGATAACCAGAAAATCCACTGACTCCAGAAAATCCACTGACTCCAGAAAAACCTGAGAATCCTGAAACGCCACTAAAACCTGAGACTCCAGAATATCCAGAAAAACCTGAGACTCCAGAATATCCTGAAAATCCACTAGCACCTTGAAGTCCTGCAATTTCATCTCCAAATAGTGTCGGCATAAGCCATAGTGATATTGTATCTGGACCCGTCGCACTCGTTATCGCCTTGCCTATTAACTGAGCTGAATTTGGACTGTCGGGTACGCCTGTTAATACAGCTCCCGGATCAACAGCAGAAAGAAAAACAAGATCACCAATAACTACACCCATTGCTGTTTGAACTGGAACATTATCAACTCTACCGGCAAGTTTAACTCTTCCGGTTCCATCTGATTCTAATCCGACATTTAGCACAACGGCATTTCCAATTGTCGCAGTCGAATCAGCCGAGGCTGGATATGCTTTTCCATCATCTGCCACATAACAAATTTGTCCGACTTCACAATTTGTTGTATCAATATTATCTCGAACCGTATCTACAGGAAGAAATTGATCTTCAAACCCAAAATATAATGCAGATTTATCTCTGACATATATCAATCTTCCCTCATCGGTAGCTTGTGTGTATGTCGATGGAACAGAATTTTCTAATCCTGGATAATATTGTGTATACTCACGTTTTCCTGTATCTGGTTCAATTGGATCATAATCGTGAACAGAAACTATTCTGAATATTGTTCCTGTCCATTCTACAAGGACAGCCTTTAAAAATAGATAATGACTTGTTAATAAATTATGTTGATTGGGTTTTAATATTCCAATACTTAGTCTTGGAGGT
>Ga0209977_10000951_pt1 | contig 12192 bp, 12 predicted proteins | sample SumtaG_2_FD_183113 | JGI IMG/M metagenome (GOLD analysis project Ga0209977, IMG submission 183113) | Deep subsurface microbial communities from Indian Ocean to uncover new lineages of life (NeLLi) - Sumatra_00607 metaG (SPAdes) (version 2) | ecosystem: Environmental > Aquatic > Marine > Oceanic... | reverse complement strand
GTATTTTTTCCTCCCTCTGCTTTTAACAATTTTTTGGATTGCAAAGTAATATCCATCAGAGAAGCCTTTGGTATACCCATCTCTAGAGCATATTTAATTATCATTTTCTCGACCAACATTTCAAATGGCTCCTTTATTCCGCTTATCTCTTGGTCTTCATTAATATCCCATATTAGTTCCATTTTTAATAGTTTCTCAGTTATTTCTTCAGCTAAATTATCTAAATCTAAGTCAGATATCATCTTTTCTTTTGCTATGTTTAACTCAACTATCTCGTTTATCAAATTATCTTTAATTAATCGAATTGTAGTAACACCGAGTACATCTTCTCTGTGAAAAAAGAATTTATCCTCGCCCCGACTAAACATATATAATCCTAAATCGCCGGATAAAAGACGATCTACATAAAAATCTATTCTCAATTTTTTTACGTTATAGTGTTTACAGAATTCTGTAATTTCAAATTTAAAATCTCTTGTTAGAACAGAATTATTGTAGATGTAAAAGAGCGTAAGATATAAATCACGATTTTGTTCTATAAAAAAATAATTTTCACCCATGTTGATAATGTTTCGAGTAATATCTGTTATTATGGAATCCGCAACGCTAATATCTTTGTAAAAGTTTTTTAATTCAGAAAGATTCGAAATGAGATCGTTTATTTCACTATAATAAATTGACTCATCATAACCGATATAATCCTCACCAAGCTTTTCAGTACCTAAATCTGTTATAAAATAACGCTGTTCTTGTATGTTCTTTGAGGGATTTCTATAGATTTTTTTTTCAATTTTATTTTTGGAGAGATGGAACTTTATATATTTAGATACTGTAGATCTACTCAATCCAGAATATTCTATAATATTTGTGAACCGCAAAGGTCCTAAATTCCTTAATAAGTAAAGAATGCGTAAATCGTTTTGATCAATTTTTTTAATCTCTGATAAAACTTTTTCCTTTACTTTAGCAGTTACCACGAATTTAGACATAAATATAAAAAAGAAATTAAAGAATTTATACTTTTGCCTATACTTATACTTTAGTTTTAGCTAGGTTGACTTTAAGGAATTATGAATCTGGACCTTGCTTTATCTAATAATACATGTCTTAGCTAAGTAAACTTCAATTTAATTAAAAATACCTTCGTTTTTAATTAAAAATTTTCACATTACAATAGTAATAATTAGAATATAAAATAAAACATATGAAGTGATGTTAAAATGACCCAATATAGGTTTAGGCTCACGGGTGTACCGCCCGATCAGGCAATTAAATTAATTGAAGTAGATCCAAACCAATCCATAGCAGAAATAAAAAAGACAGTTCAAAGGGAATATAAACTTAATCCTATTCTTGCTATTCAATTTATCTTTAAAGGAAAAGTACTTCCTGACCAGTTAAAATTCGCTAAAATAGGAATTCATCCAAAAAAGGATGTTATTACTGTAATGGCTACGCAAGCTGGCGGATAATAAATATTTTTCTTATTTTTTCTCTTTTTATTTTATTTTACTAAATCTTTTAATTTCCTATAGATGAATACTAATTATGGGATATATAACCAAAATAGCTATTCAAAAAATTAAAAATGAGGATGTGAAAACATCTGTTTTTTCAGCGCTTGAACTTATTAATGCTCAACAATTAATGCAAAAAGATAATATGGTAGTGTTATTAAAACCTAATATCTTAATGGGTAAACCTCCTGAGAGAGCAGTTAATACTCATCCAGAAGTGGTCCGAGCTGTGATTCAATGGGTAAAACAATTCAACCCATCAAAAATATATGTATGTGATTCTGCTGGGGGTCAAAAACCCGGGATTACAGAAATAGCCATGAAAGAAAGTGGTATCCTGGATATTTGCGAAGAAGAGGGTGCAATCTGTGTACCTTTTGAAAAAACCGAGCGGGAGATTTATATAGTCAAAGATGCATTCGAATTGAAAGAGATTTCAAGTTCTCGTCTAATTAAAGAAGCAGATTTGATTATTAATATTCCTAAAATTAAAACCCATTGGCAATGTACCTTAACATGCTGCATTAAAAATATGTTTGGGACCGTGCTTCTTGCAAATAAAGCAAAAACTCATGCTCAAGCAGCAAAATTGGAGCGATTTTGTTCAGCTTTAGCTGACATATATTCTATTTCTAAACCGCAATTAACTGTCATAGATGGTTACTACTGTCAAGAAGGTCAAGGTCCTTCTAGCGGCGACGTGGTTAAACTGGATATAATTTTAGCAGGGTACGACGGCGTTGCTCTTGATTCTACTGTGTGTAAAATAATTGGATTTGATCCATCGGAAATCCTGTATTTAGAAAAGGCAGAAAAAAAGAAATTGGGAACAACTGACTTAGAAAACGTAGAATTTTTCGGTGAGACTATTGAATCTGTTTTTCGAAAGTTTAAACGCCCAAAACTTCGACCAATATCAATGCCTTTACCTAAATGGCTTGCAAATTATGTAGGAAAAACCATTTTTAAAGCCACAGTAAAGTTTAATAAAGAAAAGTGTAAATTATGTTCTACTTGCTGGACTAATTGCCCGGTTAATGCAATTAATCCTCCAGAAATAATAAAAAAAGGAAATATTCCAAAATGGGATAGTAAGAAGTGTATAACTTGTTTTTGCTGCGTAGAACTATGTCCCCATGAAGCAGTCAAATTTAAAATTGATTACGTCAAAAATGCTATGTTTTCATGGCCATGCATTAGTTTGATCCTAATTATATTACTTATCATTTTTTTGTTTATATGGCTTTTCTAGCTAGAGAGATATAATCCAGCTGATCAACCCTTAAAAAACACTCAAATTTTTTTTGATGTCCTTAAAAATTTCATTATCCTAAATAATTCAAACCAAGAAAGTAAATCCATAAAATATTTGCTTAAGCTCGTTATCTTCTACATTTTTCGGAGTTTTAATTATCTTATTAATGAGATTGCTCTACCCTTTAAATAGAATGTTTAACTATATTATAGAAATTCAATAATTAAAATAGTAAAAATGTGATTTTAATTGCCAAAATGCCCATATTGTAAAGAAGAGCTCGAATTAAAACTCGAAATAAGCCCAACACCTATCAATGACAAGTTTAGAAATGATCTATTAAATTCTTACGAGAGTTTCATAGAAATTCAAGCTGAGGTTGCCCCATTTGGCGGAAAGATGATAAAAAGAATGGCAAAATATACTCTAAAAATTGTTGACCGATATTTAGATCGAATTGGAGCCATACCTCTAATAATGCACTCTTGTTCAAAATGCGATTCTGTAATAACATCTGAATCCTTGATGGATTTAATGTCTTCACGTAGCTCAGGCTCATCATAAAAAAAAAATGACACTTTATTTTCAGTAAAGTGGAATTTTGACTTTTTTTTTCTTTATTAAAAAATTTTTGATAAACTCATAATTTTTTTAATTTTAAATCATATAGTTTTGATATGAAATTAGTAATTTTCAATGGAAGCCCGAAGGGGATAGAATCTGTTACAATGCAGTATATCTTGTACATTAAGAAAAAGCATCCAGAGCACGAATATAACATAATCAACATCGCACAACAAATTAAAAAGATCGAAAATGACGAAAAGAGATTCGAAGACATTATTCTTCAGGTAAAAGAATCAGATGGCGTTATATGGGGGTTTCCCTTATATGTGATGTTAGTCAGTTCCCAATATAAGCGGTTTATTGAATTGATTTTCGAAAGAAATGTTGAAGCTGTCTTTGAAAATAAATATACAATTGTCCTATCAACCTCTATTCATTTCTACGATCATACTGCCCAGAATTATATGAATAGTATTTGTGATGACTTAAAAATGAAGTATGTAGGTAATTATCCCGCAGATAGTTGGGATCTTCTTTACCCAAAACGACGGGCAAGATGGCTTTTGTTCGTTGACGAATTTATGAAAAACATTGAAAATAAATATCCTACCTCAAAACACTATGCTCCTTTAAAGGTGAGAGATTTTCAATATACTCCCGGCAAAGTTAGAGAGGATTCAAAGAAAATCGATACACATGGCAAGAAAATTCTTGTTGTTAGTGATGAAACGAACGAAAACACAAATGTAGGAAAAATGATAAAGAGGTTTAGAGAGTCCTTTTCGAGCGAGATTGAAATCATAAACTTATATGACATCGACATTAAAGGGGGATGTATTTCGTGTTTACAATGTGGGTACGATCATAAATGCTCCTATATAGGAAAGGATGGCTTTATTGAATTTTGGGAAGATGTAGTAATGACTTCGGATATTCTGGTTTTTGCTGGTGTTATTAAAGATAGATATCTTTCATCAAGATGGAAGATGGTTCAAGATCGAGCTTTTTATATGACTCACACACCAACACTAATGGGAAAACAGATGGGTTACATTATCTCTGGACCTTTAAATCAAATTCCAAATCTTTCTCAAATGTTTCAAGCTCACATAGAAATTCAAGATTCAAATTTTGTGGATATTATTACTGATGAATTTGGGACATCAGAAGATATAGATGCCCTACTCCACGATTTTGCTCGGAGATTAGTTACATTTTCAAAAGCAGATTATATCAAACCAATAACCTTTTTGGGAGAAGGAGGTAAAAAAATATTTCGAGATGATATCTATGGGAGAAATCGATTTGTGTTTTTAGCCGATCACGAATATTACGAGAAACATGGTTTTTATGACTCTTTCCCGCAAAATGACGAACGTGCAAAAAAAATGAATGAAAAATTGATTCCGTTGATGAGAATCGATAAGGTTAGGAGTAAGATCAACATGAAACAAGAATTTCTTCGTCCATTCATGAAGATACTTGAAGATCCAAATAAATAAAAAATAAACATTTAGAAGGAATTATAATGGCATGGGGTGGCTCGTTAAATAAGGATGGTTCTGATTATATAAGAAATCTAAGAGAAGCTGATAAGGCAATAAAGTTTCTTGAAGGGTTAAAGCGTGAATTAAATGATAAGGAAAAACTAATCGTTTCAGATGCAATCAATATAATTGTAAAGCATTACACTAAAGAGTCTAAAAATGGATCTTAAACCTTAAATTGAGTCAATTAATTTCTTAACTATTTCTACTAGTTTATCTGCTTCATTTTTTAATGTTTTAGTTAGATTAATTTCAAAAAAAGGAAGATCAATGTTATTTGATCGCTCCTCAAGAGTCAATTCATCTTGTTTGTAAAGTTTTAATTCTTTAAAACCCTCAAGACTTTCAGGGACAAACCCAATCATAAAAACATTCAGTTCGGGTAATTTTTCAACAATTAAATCAATAACGATGTGAACTGGAATTGTGTGCGTAGATATTGGCACGTATTCCTTAATATTTTCACGCTCCAATATCGCAACCGTTCCAGGAGGTTTGTTTAGAGTACAAGTGTCTATAAGAATCAGGTAGGAAGGTTTGAAATTAACAACATCATCAACTCTTGACATGGGATCTGTTCCAGCGTTTATGAATAGAACTTTTTCGTTCGAATATTCTAATAGCTCACTTATGATATAAGGTCCTAAACCGTCATCTCTTAATTTCTCTTCTCCAATCCCCATGAAAACTAAACTATTAACGCCGATAAGTCTATTCAAGAGGTTCTCATATAAATCTTCCATGGTTATGTGATAAATTGCTTAATTGAACATTAATTTTTGCAATTCTATCACAAAAAATAAAACCATATAAACTCTGAAATAGAGATTTAATCACATTATATTGTAATATGTTTCGTTTTTATTTCATTTTAAATAGATTTTAAATATATTTCATACTTTTTCGTAAGATTTCCTTTATAATAAGGCTTCCCACCTACTTTTTGTTGAAAATTTTTATGATTTTTTAATTTCCAATTTTCAAAGGTCTTAGTTATTTTCCCACCATATATAAGATTCTTCCCTGTCAATTTTTTATAAATCTTAGCTTCCAAATTTGATGGTGTTAAGTTTTCAATAGTTGGTTTATTTTTATCTACAGTGTCTTTAGCAATAGGACTTCTAACCGTAGATTTTTTGACTTTAGGCTTTTTAGGTGGAGTTTTTTTAGAAACAGGCTTCTTAATGAGATTATTTAAGTATAAATCATATTTTTTTGTAAGATTTCCTTTATAGTAAGGCTTCCCACCTACTTTTTGTTGAAACTCATTATGATTTTTTAATTTCCAATTTTCAAAGGCTTTAGTTATTCTTCCACCATAAATAGGATTCTTCCCTGTCAATTTTTTATAAATTTTTGCCTCCATACTTAACGGTGTTAAGATTTTAATGGTTGGTTTCTTTTTTTCTACAGGGCCTTTAGCAATAGATCTTCTAATTGTAGATTTTTTGACTTTAGGCTTTTTAGGTAGAGCTTTTTTAGAAACAGGCTTCTTAATGAGATTATTTAAGTATAAATCATATTTTTTTGTAAGATTTCCTTTATAGTATGGAAGGCCACCTGTCTTCTCCCGAAATTCTTTATGAAGTCTCATTTTCCATTTTTGAAATGTTTTCGTTTCACTCCCAGTCCATATGGCATTTTTCTTAGTTATTTTCTTATAAGTTTCAACTTCTGATTTGAATGTGTTCAGTTTTTTAGGGGGTTCTGTTTTTTTTACTTTTTTGGGTGCTTTTGGTTTGAATCTATGTATAATTTCCATTATTTCGTGACATTCAAAGACATTTCCTTTATTATCACTAAAATATGGAAGATTAAAACTATCTAAATATATTGCAAAATCGAAGTAATTAGTATGATCAATCTCAGGACCCATATATTGAGCAGTAAAGACGATTACATTCTTGTCTTTAGAGATATTAATAATATTTCTTCTATATTCAGAGTATTGATAAAGAGAGATTTTTTCAAAATCAGTAATGGAAGATAATAAATTAATTTGAGCTATAGATTTTATTTGAACATCGTATTCTTCATACTTTTTATTATTAATAATAGCATTGAGAACAATTAAGGAATATTCTTCTTCTGAAGCAAGGGTCATCTCTAAGAGTGCTTTTACAAATTGTTTTATATGATCCCATTCAGACGCATAAGCAATTCCAATGATTTCTTTGGGTATACTTTCAAACATGGACTTATTATGTAAGAAATATTCTAAAAAGTTATCAATTATAAACCTTACATCTACTTGTAAAAAATAAAACTAATGTTTCTTATATATTTGGATAAATCCTAAACTTTATATTGATTAACAATAAAAAATAAAAGATTTTTACTCTTCTATTTTTTTATTATGTTATTAAAAGGGAAAACCATAATAATTACAGGCTCGGGAAGAGGTATTGGAAAATCTATAGCTCTAGCTTGCGCAAAAGAGGGTGCTAATGTAGGGCTTACGGCACGAACTCTTGATGAACTAAATGAAGTTAAAGATGAGATAATTAAATTAGATGTTGGAGTTAGGGTATCAGTTAAAACCGCGAATGTCACTAAATACGAGGAAATTGAGGACATATTTAAGGTATTTCATGAGGATTTAGGAGAATTTAACGGTGTGATTGCTAACGCGGGATATTCAAGGATGTGGGATAGCCATGATTTTGATAGTAATAAATTTTCTGAGATAATAGATACAAATGTTTCAGGGGTATTCTATACTTTTAAAGCAGCCTATCCATATTTAAAGAAAGATGATAAGAAACAAAAATCAAGATTTATAATAACGGGAAGCGCTGCTTTCACTAATCCCATGCCAAAATTTGCGGCGTATACTGCAAGTAAATATGCCGTTGTAGGCTTGCAACATTCACTCGCATTAGAATATAAGAAAGAAAATATCAATTTTAACATGATTCTGCCAACTATGGTGGACACACGTATGGCTAGAGGTAGAAAAGCTGGAGATGGTAATAAATCACCGAACGTTATGGATCCTCAAGAACTCAACGATTATTATATATTTCTTTTAAGCGATGATGCAAATAGGACCGATAACGCTCTAATATTTATTAGCGATTTCGGTGAAGTTAAAAAGATTTTATCTGTAGCTCCTCCCGGAAAGAGTGAGAGTTGGGACATTTTTAAGGATTATCTAGAAGAAAACGCGCCGAATATTTATGCTAATGTTAAAAAACTGGGAAAATTAGTCGATTATATAATAAAAACATCCTAATGATATTTTTACTGATTTTTAAATCAACTCGTAAAGCCCCTTTCACTTAAAAAATTAAATTCTTTAATTATTGTGTGTTTTGATAATATAGAACATGAATGAAAATGAAAAAATAGAGAAAGCTCAATTTGAAGGAATTATTGAGAATGAAAACGTTATAATTTCTGACAAGGAAGGTATTACTGAATTTTATAATAATTCCTACATCGGTACTTTAGATAAGAATAGCGAAAATGAAGAAATCTTGGTTTTAGAACCAGTAGAAGTTTTATTATTATGTGAGAGAAATCGCATCCTATTATATTTAGACAATAATAAGGAAGACAATAACTTGTACGATTTTGAAGGTTTACTGATATATTTTACTCAAAATGACGATCGACTGTGGCAGAAATACATTATTTACATGGACCTTAGAAAGAGGGGTTATATTGTTAGGGCCGGGTATGGAGAGGGCATTGATTTTCGAGTTTATAAGAGAGGGGCTGACTTTGAAAAAGATTCGGCAAAATTTTTAATATATCCTGTTTTTGAGGGTTATCCAATAGATTTGAAGGAACTTGATAAAATGTCCCGCGTAGCGATGAGTTCGCGTAAAGATTTGGTCGTGGCCACTGTTGATAGACTAAGTAAACCTATTTATTATAGCGTGAATAAATTTGAAATTATGAATAAAGTAGAAGAAACCGAAGATTAAGATGCCAAACAAATACGCGTGTGATACATCGGTCATTTTTAATGGAATCATTTTAAATTTAATTACAGATGGAGAATTGGGAGAAAAACCCGAAATTTACATCCCAAATGTGGTTGTGGCAGAGGTTGAATATCGAACTAATGTTCAAAAAGAAATTGGTTTCTATGGTTTAAATGTGCTAAAGGAATTAAGAAAGTTACACAACGAGGAAACAATAACTCTTTATATTGTGGGAAAACGCCCAACTAGAGAAGAGATAAAAATGAGTCCTGGAGGAGAACTTGACGCCCTTATTAGAAAATCAGCTTTAGAGCATAATGCCTCTTTGATTACTTCAGATAGAATTCAAGGAGATGTCGGTATTTTTGAGGGGCTTGAAATTATGTACACGAAAGAAAAAACGGTTCCTATAAAAGCTGAACTGCTTTCGCTTAAATTAATTGATTATTTTGACGAGACTACTATGAGTGTACATCTTAAGCAAGGGCTACCCCCTTATGCTAAGAAAGGTAGTCCCGGAAAATGGCGTCTAGAAAAAATAGGAGATGAACAAATATCTGCCAAATTAATAGAAGAAATTGCTATCGAAATAATAGAAATGGTCAGAGTAGACGAGCATTCATTCATCGAAATTGAAAAAATTGGTGCCGTTGTTGCTCAATTGCGAGAATTTAGAATCGTAATAACACGCCCTCCATTTTCAAATGATGTTGAAATTACAGCTGTGCACCCACTCGTTACTCTTTCATTAACAGATTATTCTATCGATGCTAGAGTTCATAAAAGATTAGAAAAAGCAGAGGGAATTTTAGTAGCTGGAGCTCCAGGGGCTGGAAAAAGCACCTTTTCAGCAGCGTTGGCAAATTTTTATTTAGAACAGGGCAAAGTCGTAAAAACGTTAGAAAGCGTTCGAGACTTACAAGTTAAAGCAGAAATTACGCAATATACTAAATTAGAAGGGAGTCTTGAAAATTCTGCAGATATATTACTTTTAGTAAGACCCGATTTCACAATTTTTGACGAGGTGCGCACAACTAAAGATTTTCAAATTTACGCTGATTTTCGCCTTTCTGGTGTAGGGATGGTTGGAGTTGTTCATTCTTCGTCTGCTATAGACGCAATTCAACGATTTATCGGGCGAATTGAGCTCGGAATGCTTCCTTCAATAATAGATACGATCGTTTTTATACAAGGTGGAGATATATCCACTGTATTAATCATCAAAATGACGGTAAAGGTTCCATATGGATTTAGAGACAAAGATTTAGCAAGACCAGTGGTTGAAGTTAGAGATTTTAAAACCGATCGCCTTTCTTATGAAATTTATTCTTTCGGTCAAGATATTGTAATTAATCCGATAAATCCTATTAATCATACAAATTCTTTTATGGATAGAAAACAATATAGGGGAGAGAAGTTAAAGAGAAGGAGAAAAGAAAAACGAATTGAGCTAGATATTGAAATTACTAAACAAAAAGTAATTCTAAAAGCAAGTCCTGAATATGCTAGTAGTAATATTGTTGTTTTTGCTAACGGTCAAGAAATTTTTACTGGTTCTTTAAGTCGCTCTAGCATCATTTCGCTCTCACTTTCAAATAAAGAAGGAAGAAGAGTTCTAAAAGAATACGATAGAAATAAAAAATTTTATGGAATTTTAAAATAAAACATTCTTGTTATAAAGAATCTCATTCTAATTACTTGGCTAACGCATTTCGGGCTCTTTTTATGTCATCAACTCCGATGACCATCTTGTTACGTTCAGCTAAGTAGATTAGGTCAATGTTAACGCCAACGTTACCTATTTTACGAGCCATCTTCCCACCAGATCCGGGCTTCCCCGCAATAGGACCAATATCCACGACAAGCACTTCACGTATAGCACTTACTTTAAAACCTGCTGATTCGAGTACATAACGAGTAACTGTTTCATCTTCAACCAAAATGTGAACGACAGCTTCATCATTAAGGGGAATTCCACATAAGCCCTCCATATTTATACCATTTTTGCCTAAAATTTCCCCCAAATCAGCTAGTGCTCCGGGATTATTTTCCAAAATAACAGCTATATCTTTCATTTTATGTTTTCTCTAATTTTTATTTATTTTATTTATAAATTTGATTCTTAGGTGATTTTTTTCCAATGCTTAATTATGTCATCTCCGTATTTAAATTTTCTTTCACACTTTTTTAATTCTGATTCAGATAATTTTTCGTTAGTTGCTGTCATAATCAACCCTTTAATTTTGCTGAAAATAAAAAAAATGTTTTTTTTATCAATTACTATAGAGGATACCTAACTCTTTAGGTTAGTATAAAAAAAAATTAAGATAAATAAGTATTTAAAATAAATGCTTAAATATCATCTATTTATACGATAGAAAAAGCAACATTACCTAAAAATAAAGAAATTAGGAATTACATGACAAAATATTTTGTCTGAAACTTAAATCATTTTGATATATCTAGTGTAAATATAACTTCTCCATACTCTACATTTTTTGATTTCATAGGGTATCCGCTGTTATTAAGAATATAGAGCATAGGTTTGTTTTCAAGCAGAACTGATCCGGTAAAATATTTGTAATTAAGTTCTCTTGCTATTATAATTAAATAATTGAGTAAAAATTTAGCTATTCCCGTTTTGCGAAAATTTTTCTTAACAACTATGCCTAATTCAACAGTTGATGGTTGATGTGTTTTAAAAAATGCTGCTGAAGCAACTATTTTCTGTTCACCTTCTTCAAGAAATTCCCCTACTAATATCATGTCAGTTTGATAATCTATAGTAACTAGGGGTTGTATAAATTTATGAGGAAATTTACGATTACGTGAGAAGAATCTCAAATATCTATCATCTTCATCTAATGAGTAATAAAGTCCTTGTAGTAATCGTTCGTCAGTAGGTTTGATAGGGCGAATTTTAATCGTCTTGCCGTTATTCATTTGAAAAGTGGTCTCATAATTATCAGGGTATAAGCTTAACCTACCATTTATAGAAAGTGGTAATTTTTGATCGGAATAAACATAATTTATTTTTTTTGCATATTCTAAAAGTTCTTCCCTAAAATCGGGATGAGCTATATTTATCATTTGTAATACTCTTTCACGTATACTTTTTCCAAAAAGATAAGCGATTCCCCATTCAGTAACAACGTAATGAATGTCACCTCGAGTGATTACAACTCCTGAGCCTGGTTGAAGATATGGGACGATTCTCGAAACAGTTGTACCATCTTTAAGTGTTGCAGTGCTAGGGAGGACGGCTATAGGTTTTCCACCTTCAGAGTGATTGGCACCTCTGACAAAATCTACTTGGCCACCTATACCACTATAAAATAATGGTCCAATCGAATCTGCATTAATCTGTCCCGTTA
>Ga0209977_10000950_pt1 | contig 12195 bp, 7 predicted proteins | sample SumtaG_2_FD_183113 | JGI IMG/M metagenome (GOLD analysis project Ga0209977, IMG submission 183113) | Deep subsurface microbial communities from Indian Ocean to uncover new lineages of life (NeLLi) - Sumatra_00607 metaG (SPAdes) (version 2) | ecosystem: Environmental > Aquatic > Marine > Oceanic... | reverse complement strand
CATTTGTTGCTCATAACAAAGTTTGACCAGAATTCAGTATGGGAGCATGCCAGTTTATCTCCAATCTCCTGTGCAACATCAAATTCTGCGCCAACTTCGAGCCACTTAGATATACCCTTGTCTCGCAAGCACTTATACCAGTATACACCAGAGATTCCCTGCATGTTAATATCATAAGCGTTAATAAAACCCTGTTCAACTCGGAAATCAGGTCCGTAACGTCCTGCAAAGAGACCCCCACCGTACGTGCCTGTTTCACCTGCAATGCCAATATGACCTGCCCATTGGTCACCGGAAACACCTGTATTTCTGGTTGCAGAGAATTGGGAGGTAAGAAGAAAGGGACCATACACCGGATGATTAAGATCTATGGATGCGGCTTGACTGAGGGTGTCAGAACGTTGTTTATGAGTTACCAGAGCTCCAAGAGTTGTAGTAGTGAAAAGCTCCTGCTTGATTCGGAGAACGGAGAAATTCTCCTCAGTATCTTTGGTTTGTACATTGATAGCAAGGACCTCAGTAGATTTAATTTTTCCATAGAGTTTACCGCCTAAAAGAATTTCATTCATACGGCGGGTATAGAACAACTGGATCGGTGTTCGAAGAATACTACTTCCTTCAAGAAAGAAGGGACGTTTTTCAGGATAATATAGTTCTTCTCCCTGTTCATAGGAGAGATTGAACCTGTAAGGGTCTGCTTCTATCTGAGCAAAATCAGGCCAGAAGGTAGCATTAAAAATTAGATCTGATGTAACATCGTATTCGAAGTCGACACCACCTCTTAGAGTTAATGAGTCTTCATCACAGCGGAAAGCTCCATAAGGTAAGATTTCAAATCTCTTAATTTGAGGTTTTATTGATAAACCTGTTAAGGTACCGTATTGCGAGACTTTGCACCATAGTTGCACCATGGAAAAGCTTGTATTTTCCCAGTGCGGGCGCTCAATGCGCCAGAAATTGATACCCCAGACAAGGCTATCAGTACGGGGGAAATTTAGTTCAGAGAACGGTATTGCTATTTCCATTTCCCAACCATCTTTCACTCGTTGGGCTTTCGTTTCCCAATGAGCGTCCCATGTTTCGTCAGCGTCTCTGCCGTCATCAATGATTCTACCATCGAGTTTTGCTCCGAGGAGATTGGACATAAAATAGTAAGCATTGCGACGATCACAGTAGGTATCAAGCATAAGTTCAAATGAGTCATCCATGTAGACACCACCATCACGCTGAGTGACTGTTGACTGGATTGCATCGGGTTTGTCTTCTGACATATGTATACCGAAGTAGATTTTCTCATCATCATAACAGACGTAGACAACCGTTTGCTGTGTTACAGGTGCACCAGGATTGGGTTCGATCATATAGAAGTCAGTTACCGGTTTGCATTCCTGCCAGCACGAATCGTTAAGTTCTCCATCAATGAAAGGTGGTTTGATGACACGAACTGCACGAACGATAGGTTCCTGAACATGCGCGAGCACAATTGAAGGAATCAATACTAACCAGAGCAACTTTAGCATAATGATTTTTATACCACAGGATGAGATAATGTCAAGAATTTATTATGAGAGAGATAAGGGATATAAGATGTAAGATGGAAGAAGAACAAATTGTTTCATTGGTCCCGATAAAATATTCTTCGAATATCACGGGATAAATTTGATTGGTTTAAATAAAATGGAAGATGAGTATATAGTTTCATTGGTTTGATTTGTTTGATTGGTTTTATTGGTTAACAGATAAGATTGCTTTCCTTCGGCTACGCTCAGGACAGGCTCCACTTCGTAACTCGCAATGACACCCTTTCCTCCATTACAAGATATTATAATCCTGAACATCCTGTTATCCTGTCTAATAAAGATAAAAGATTCCAGGATTCATCCTGGAGCTATTTACATCGAAAGTGAGCTGGGTTTCGATAAAGAAAAAAGGGGAGGTAAAAACCTCCCCTTTAGTTTGTAATAATTTCAGAATTAAAATTTGAACTTCTTAGAAAGCCCGTAAATACCAACAGGAGCTTCCCACCAGTTTCCCTGGAGTGCCTGGATTAATCCAATTATTGACATCACTGCCATAAAAAGCAACCCCAGTATACCGATTATCCAGCCAAGAAAAGGAATTATAAACAAAATGTAAAGACAAATCTCAATGATGAAATAGACGAGTCCCTGTTTTGCATGATGCATGCAGAAAGCATTATCCCTTTTTGCAAGTAGAGGGACCAGGAAAAGAATTCCTACGTATGATAACCAGGCAAGTTGTTTTCCTTCCTCCACAGCTTTATCGCCAGCCACAGGTTTCTTAACTTCGGGTTTTGGCTCTTCTTTCTTCATCTCTTCAGCCATAAAAACACCTCCTTTGAGTTTTAATTTACTCTTTATAACATTTTCTATGAAATTTGTCAAGACTTATTTTAAATTTAAGTTGATAAAAGGCAAAATTAAGCCTTTTCTCGTTATTTTTTATCTGTTGTCTCAGGTCTTGGGTCTAATTTATCTCTTCCCCAGGGGTTTCATCTGTACTTTTTTCTTCTTTAATTTTTACTTTTATTGATTTATCAATCTCTATCTTTTTCAATAACATTTTTATTTTTGATTGCTCTATGTGTATCTTGATCGGTAGCCTATTTTTCCCTCTATTAAGCCATACTTTAAAGCCTTTTGGTTCAGATTTAATAAGATATGTGCTATATGTGTTAAAAAAATCCTCATCAATTACTATCTCTTCGATCTTTGCACGTGCCAATTTTAATTCGCCCTGAGGAAGACTAACCTGCAGAGTGTCTCCTGGATCAAAATTAATACCCATAAGATAGAATGGTAGTGTAGTAATGTCTTGTATAGGATGTTCCCTTAATATTGTATCAACTTCCTCTTTACCTTCGATAATCTGTGAAAATATTGCCATATTTTTATTACGATAGAATAGTTCGAGTCCTTTTGACAACTTTCCCATTCTTTTTATTTCTGTCTCAATACGAACAGGGAAGAAATCCTCTGTAGCATAAATATCTATATGTGATTTAAAGATGCTTGCAAAAAATTTTGTATCATATGTCATGTAAAACAGCTCAGTTGAATCATATATGGTTTTACCATAAAACCTTATTACTGTTTTTCCTTTTAAGAAAGGTCCAAACGTGATATCATAATGAAGCGTCTCCCCCACTCTTAATTCTGCCTTCCGACTCTCCGCAAATATGGAGAATGATAATATTAGCAAAGTGAATGAGAAAATAAAAATTAAAAGGTGTGTAATCGAAGTATTGTTATTCATAGTTATTGTTATTAATTTTTTCATTTTTCCTTTTAACTTTTTACTTATCTTTTACGTATTCCCATACACGTTGGGCTGTCTTCTTCCCAAATCCTTTCACCTGCTCAATTTCTTCTACTGATGCTTTTCCCAACCTTTCTAACGAGCCAAAATGGATCAACAATTGTCTTTTCTTAACCTCACCTAAACCACTGAGCCCATCGAGAAGTGAAGAACTCAATACTTTTTTATGCAATTTTCTATAATACTGAATTGCAAAGCGGTGTGATTCATCCCTAATTCTTTTAAGAAGTTTAAGTGCAATTGAATCTCCTGGAAGTGATACAATTTTCTTACAAATAAGATGTACTTTTTCAAATCTTTTTGCGAGTCCAATCACTGGAATGTCAAACCCTTTCTCATTAAGAACAGAAAGAGCAACATTAAGCTGACCTTCTCCCCCATCCACCATGAATAAGTCTGGTTTTTCCTGTTTTAGTTTTATAATTCGGTTTAATCTACGTTTTATAACTTCTTTTATCATAGCAACATCATTGATTCCTTTAACTCCTCTTATGCGATAATGAAGGTAGCCACTTTTCTTAGGTTTTCCATTAACAAAGAGAACAGAACTTCCAACTGCATACTCACCCATTATGTTTGAAACATCAAATGCTTCAATTCTGATTGGTGGTGATTTAAGCTTCAGAACTTTCATTAGTTCGAATACTTCCTTTGAAGTTTTTGCTTCAGCTTTTTCGCTTAAAAAATCATTCAGAAAGAGGACTGCATTCTTTTGAGACATCCTCAAAAGTGCTAATTTCTCTTTTTTAACATTCTTGATTATTCTAACCAATCTCTTTGCCTTCATACTGAGCCATTGTTCAAGGATGGATAGGTTATACGGAGCTAAACTGACAATGACTTCCTTTGGGATAAAATTTCTCTCCCTATAATATCCTGTAATGAATGATTCCATTGTCTCATTACTGTCAGTCATCCCTTGAAGGAAATAGTGATGCTGGTATATAAGTTTACCATCCCTGACCTCATCAACAACTACACAGAAGTTCCCGTTTTCGCTTGATAGTCCGATTATATCAATATCAATCTTATAAGGTAGAACAACCTTTTGTTTGTTTTGAACCTTTTTCAAAGCAAGGAGTCTATCCCTTATATCTTTTGCTTTTTCAAATTCTAAGTTTTTACTATAATATGTCATCAATTCTTCAAGTTCTTTCTGAAGTGAAGTCTGTTTTCCTTCAAGAAATTTGATAAGATTATCCACTGCTTTTCTGTAGTCTTCAACAGAGACCAGAGTAGTACAGGGGGCAGAACAGAGTCCGATATGATAGTCAAGACATTCTTTCTGAGGAAGTCTCTTTCCACAATTTCTAATAGGGAATATCTTTCTCGCGGTCTTAATCGTTTTTTTTACCGCCTTAACATCTGTGTAAGGACCGAGAAATAGCGAACCGTCTTTCTTAATATTTCTTGTAGGGAAAACCCTTGGGAACTCCTCGTTCAGTGTAACCTTAATAAAAGGATATTTCTTATCGTCCCTGAATTTAACATTGTATTCTGGTCTATGAAGTTTTATAAGATTTGCTTCAAGGATTAATGCATCAATCTCCGTCTCGGTAACAATAAAATCTATGTTATCGGTCTTTCTCACCATTCTTTCAATTCTGGGACTCAAGGAAGAATCCTTCGTGAAATAAGATGTTACCCTCTTCTTTAGGTTTGATGCTTTACCAATATAGATGATTTTCCCCATCTTATTTTTCATTAAGTAAACACCAGGGTTTTCAGGAATGTTTGAGATAGGTTTACTCTTATTCATTCAATCCAAACCGTATATGGCATTATGTAGAGGATTTTTTCATCTTCATATATTCTGTATTTATCGATATCTCCAATAATCAGAACAAGTTCCTCCGGAATATATGAATGTACATTGGAAAAACCGCCAGCACCAAAACTGAAGAGTTTAAAAACATATTTTGGATAAATCTCTATGGCTACTTCTGTATCCTCTGACAATCCTGCCTTCTGTTTTGCAATTTTTACTGCCTCCCGTAGACCACCTATTTCATCGATGAGACCTATATCTTTTGCCTGATTACCTGTCCAGATCCTGCCTCTCCCGATTGAATCAACCTTTGCTTTAGAAAGTCCCCTTCCTTCAGCAACCTTACCAATGAAGTCCTCATAAAATTCCCGTATGTCACTTTTTATCAGCTCCCTTTCCTCTTCTGAAAACGGTTTTGACGACGAAAACATTGCTGCATGTTTTCCTCTCTCAATTGTTTCAAATCTGAGTCCTATTTTATCATAAAGGTTTTTGAGATTGAATTTCCCGGAAATAACGCCGATTGATCCGGTAATTGTTCCTTCATCTGCAAGTATAATATCAGCTTCACAAGCAATATAGTAACCACCTGAGCCAGCGACATCTGACATAGAGACAATGAAAGGTTTCCTATCCTTTCCCTCCGTTGTTTTTTTGACTTCTCTCCATATAACATCAGATGCGAGTCCCGAACCCCCACCACTATCTATCCGTAATATTATTGCTTTTATGCTTTTATCCTTCCTTGCTGACCTTATTGCCTTTACTATAGTCTCTGAACCCATAAGATCGCCAATGAAGAAGTTTGTACTGCTCTTTCCTGAAACAATGCTACCTGTAGCATAAATAATTGCAATCTTATTGGGAGGTTCAAGTTGCCAGTCATAAACATAATCTTTCTGAGCAGTGTATCTTTTAAGTGAAATAAGCTTTGTTTTTCTTTTTTTAAATCTCTCCCTCACCTCATCCTCATACAAAAGTTCATCCAAGAGACCGACACTCTTTGCTTGCTTTGCAGAATATGGACCTTTATCGATCAAATCCTTAAGATGAGTGATGTCAACCTCCCGTGCTTCTGCTATGGTTGTGGTAAACTGTTTATAGAGATCATCAAGGATTGCATTTGTTACCTCTCTATGAGCAGGAGTCATACTATCTTCTGTAAATATATCAGAGGCAGATTTATATTTTCCAATGTGTTCGAGCTCTGGTTCAATACCAATTTTGCCAAGAGTTCCCTTTAAGAAGGGAATCTCCGAATACAAACCTGTTAGAGCAAGAAAACCAGAAGGGTTCATAAAGAGCGAATCTGCAACCGTTGCAAGATAGTATTCCCTGTTTCCTAATGATTGCGTATAACAATATATCTTTTTACCCTTTCTTTTACAGGCAGCTAATGCTTTTCTTATCTCCTGTGTCTTTCCAAAACCGCATTCAGGTCCGGCTATCTCGAGATAGATTCCCTTCACTTCTGGATCATCTCCAATCTTTTCAATAACATCAAGTATTTCTCTCAGTATTGGCTGCTTTTTACTGAAGATACCTCTTTTCCTATTCTCTTCTATAATTGGACCTTTCAATTTCATTTCAACCCAAAATTTCTTCCTGCTTCTTAGTACTGTTCTGTATCTGTCAACACTAAAATGTGCTATTGTATAGCCTTCGCTGAATTCATTCTCTTTATTAAAATTGCTGTAACCTTCTATACCAAAATTCATTAAATTGATACCAACCCCCAATCCGAAGTTCTCTTCGGAGTAGTGACCTTTAAGGATTATTCCTTTGATAGGCTCAAGTTGTGCTGCAACAGTCAGGTTTAATTCGTCACCGTAGTCCACTGTTTCGGTCTTTGAAAAACTCCCATCAAGGGAGATAGTAAGTCTACTGCTGAAAGGTCTTATGCCCAGACCGAAATTGTATTGGGGATGAAGTCCATCAGGAGAATTTATGTTCATTCCTGTTATGCCAATTGATAAAAGATTAGATGGTCTGTAAAGTAAACCAACATCCCACACTGAACTCTTTTTTACTTTTGTGAACCATCTAAAACCAGAACCAAAGTAGAAATTTTTTCCAAGTAAGGCACCATAGGAAATAGTAAATGAATTATAATTTTGCCCTTTGCCATAAAAACTACTGCTGAAACCAATATTTCTTGCCCTGAAGAGAAGCGATGTCTCATCCATAAATCCAGAAGTGTCAAATGGGCTGATTATATATCCTTCGAATGTTCTCTTAAAACCAAGTCCTGCAGGATTTACAATTGTCGATAATGCATTATCAATGACTGCAACAGACTCGAAGGCAAAAAGTAGCCCACTCAGCGTGCAAATAAAAAGTGTTATTATAATAAAGTATTTCATAATTCCTCCTTCTAATAAGTCCCCCTTTTCTAAAGGGGGGGATAGAGTTAGACTAATTAGACCGATAAAACCATATTGTTTTCTACCATCTAAGCAATGCGCCTATGCTGCCCAATGCGTCGAGCTCTTTACTGGTTTTTATGAACTTAACCTCTCCATTGAGTTCCCATGTTTTCTCGATAATTTCATCAATAATATCTGGCACCTTTATAATCTTTTTACCACAGAGAGAGCATTTTTCAATTTTTGATGTATACGGGGTTTCGCAACACAAGCATTTATAACCAGACAGTATAAGGTTTTCCTTTACAATCAGTGTATGTACTCGGGCTTGATGCAGCATTTTTACTGTTTTTTCAAGTCCACTAACTGCAAGATGTTTTCTTCCAAGTCTGTCGAATAAAGTTTTAAGGTACTTCTTCGATTGTTTCTTTTCAAAGTTATCAATGATCTTCTGTGCTGAAGAGTATATATCAGATTTTAGGTCATCTATACTTCCCTCAACCTCCCCAACTATTATTTTCTGTAAGGAACTATGCAGTATATTTGTAAAATTTAATAGCGCTTCATGAGGGCCTCCGAGTATAAGGTGATCAAATTTCTCCTTTTTGTAAATTTCATATAAGACATCACTTGCGTTGTTCAGGTGTTTCATTGTATGGTTTTTAATATGTCTTTGAAATCTTGCTTGCGACCATCCTCCTTTCTTATGTCTTCCTGGAACCTCATCGGAAAACTCTTCTCTTTCATTCATTATACCAGTATAGCTGCTAAAAAACCGTGCTTTTTTCTTATCTACAAACGCAATAAAATACTTTTCATTTTCATCAAAAAACTTAACAAGTGGTCTTGTATACGGATCTGAATCTATAATAAAACGTCCTTTTATTCTACTGGGAAGTGGATAATACTGCCAAAGTCCAAGCCCTGTTGATGTAAATATTACAAGCCCCCTTGCTTTCTCATCAAACTCATACTTAATATAATGGAGGATTTTATCGGAATCTTTTTCAATAAGCTTTTTTTGTTCATCGTTGAATTTAGAGAGATTTGAGGTTCCCTTTCTAATAAGTTCTTTTGCGATGGTTTTGTACTTCTTTTGCGCAAGAAAAACAGGTGCAATTCCTAAATAAAAACTGATAATTGGGTATTTATCTGAGGATATTTTCATTAATTCCTCAACCTGCTTTACTGTTATCATTAAATCCTCCCCCTTTTATAGTTATTGAGTTATTAGGTTATTAAGTATTTGACACTGATTTGCTCATTTTCATCCCGTAATCAAGTCGCATGTTTATTATGTCTATCAATAATTAGGAGTTAAGAATTTGGAATTAGAAAGTTTCTTTTCATTTTAAACCAATATGTTCAATAAGACTAATGAATCTAATCCCTTTATTCTTTTTTCTTGTTTTACAATCTATTTTAAGAGAACAAGGTCATCTAATTCTTCTTCAAGAGCTGTTGGTCTCACCCTTACCAACCATCCTTTACCATACGGGTCTTTATTCGCAAGTGAAGCGTCCTTATTCAACTCTTCATTGACTTCAATAACCTTACCGGTCACAGGTGACCAGACCTTATGGATCTTCAAACCAGTACTTGTTACCCGCACACAGACCCTACCCTGCTCAATTGTATCTTCTTCTAAAGGAAGATCAAGGTTTATTATATCACCCGCTGTCTTCTGGAAGATATCATCCATACCTATTCTCACTATTCCATCATCTTCAATAAGAGCCCAGGAATGCTCAAGTATATAGTACCTACCCTTCCCTTTCTCAACCTCCTTCTTCGGCTTTTTAACTTCTTCCTTTTCTTCTTCAAGATAGAGTTTCATCCTCTCTATAGCTCGTACGGTAACACCGGATAGCTCTTCAGGAGTAAAAGGCTTGGGAATGTAATCAAATGCACCCAATTTCATAGCCTGAACAGCAGTCTTTATTGTAGCATAACCTGTTATCATTATTACACTGACCTCTGGGCGTTTTTCTTTAATCATCCGTATAAGATCCATCCCACCAATACCAGGCATCATCATATCTGTAATTACTACGCCATACGGCTTTTTATCCAGCATATCAAGTGCTTCTTTTCCACTCAGTGCCTCATCTACTTCAAGATGCTCCCTCTCAAGTATTCTTCTCACACTCTTACATACGGTTACTTCGTCATCTACGACAAGCACCGACTTAGCTTTTTTCTTTGTATCTTTTTCCATCTCAAACCTCCTTTTTGTTTCTTCAATTAAGATAATATACAAAAAATGTGCCAAAAATTCAAAAATATAAATAAAAGTGTTAAGTTTAGTTATAATTTAATTTACAAAAAAAAGAGGGATGGATAAAATTGTGAAAATCCTCATATGTATAAAAATATTATACACACAGAATATAATTGACGATTCAGACATTCTACAAAAGGTTTTAAACCAAAAACCAATTCTTTCTATTACCCAATGAACTATGTCTTAGGTCTTATGTATATTGTCTGAAATGAAGAAAGAATGTTATATCTATTTTGAGTTAGTTAAAAATTGAAGGCAAGTGGAATAGTTAAAGGGTGTATATGTATTTTATACGGGTCTATTTATTTTATACTATTATTTCTTTCTTACCCGGTATTTCTTCATAAGGGCATGAAAATTGGTTCTCTGCATACCTACAGATATTGCTGTCTTTGTAATATTCCAGTTATTTCTGTTGAGTGCTTGAATCATAAAATTTCTCTCGAGCCACTCAACAGCTTCCTGGCGATACACCTTTTTCATCTTTTTAAGTTCTTCATTCGTTTTTGGTATATAATGAGGATGTGGAGTCTCCCCAGTTTTGGCGGCAATAGGGAGATGCTTCGGTTCAATTCTCTTCTCCTCAGCCATTACAATTGCCCTCTGAATAGTATTTTCGAGTTGCCTTACATTTCCAGGCCAATCATAATCTATGAGTTTTTCTATAGACTCTGGAGAAATATCGTATGGTTCTTCGTCGTCTTGCGCAAGTTTTTGCACAAAATAGTATACTAAAGACGGAATATCCTCTTTTCTTTCTCTCAGCGGTGGAATATGAATAGGGACAACATAGATTCTGTAGAAGAGATCCTCTCTGAATTTGTCCTCATCTACCATTTTCTTCAGGTCTCTGTTAGTGGCTGAAATTACTCTGACATTTACCTTCCGAGGCTCAGTCCCTCCCACTGGAACAAACTCCCTTTCCTGAAGCACTCTCAGAATTTTGCTCTGTATATCTATATCCATGTTTGCTATCTCATCAAAGAATATAGTTCCACCATCTGCAATTTCAAGTAAACCCTTCTTTGTTGAAACTGCTCCCGTGAATGAACCTTTAATATGTCCAAAGAGTTCACTTTTCAGAAGCTCAGGAGAAAATCCTCCACAGTCCACTGGTACAAATTTTTTTTCAGACCTTTTACTCAGGTTGTAGATTGCCCTTGCTATGAGTTCTTTCCCTGTCCCACTCTCACCTAAAATCAGCACTGTCGCTGATGTAGGAGCAACCTTTTCTATCAACTCGAAAACCTCTCGCATCTTTTTACAATTTCCAACTATGCCAGGAAATTTTACATCTTTAAGCCTTCTTTTGAGTAGAAGATTTTCGTTCTTTAATTGTCTTATTTCCAATGCTTTTTCAACAGTTATGGAGAGTTCATCTGGAGAGAAGGGTTTAGGGATATAATCAAAACCTCCCAATTTCATTGCCTCAACTGCAGTTTCAACAGTTGCATAGCCTGTGATCATTAAAACAATAACTTCGGGATGTGTCTTTTTTACATTCTTGAGAACTTCTATCCCATCCATTCCAGGCATTTTTAAGTCTACTATTAGTATATCAAATTCATCACTGTCAATCATACGCAATGCGTCTTTGCCATGTTGCGCCATTTCTACACTATGCCCTTTCTTCTCAAGGACTTTCATAACACTCCTGCAAACCACAAGTTCATCGTCAACAACAAGTATTCGTCCAGTGTTCACTTCATCTCTCCTCGAATTTTAACGGCTTAACAGGAAATTTTATTATAAATTCAGTTCCCTCTCCAATCGTGCTTTTCACTTCAATGAGACCCTGGTGACTTTTTATGATTCCATAGGTTACAGCTAATCCAAGACCTGTTCCCTTCCCAACCTTCTTCGTGGTAAAGAAAGGGTCAAAGAGTTTATTGATATCCTTTTTAGGGATACCGCAGCCTGTATCCTTTATTCTTACAACTAAAAATTTATTGTCTTCAAATGAAGAAGTAATAGTGAGAGTCCCGCGACCTGACATTGCCTCTGCAGCATTCAAGAACATATTCATAAAAACCTGTTTAATCTGACTTGCATCCAGAGGAATTCTTGGTAACCCAGAAGATAACTTTTTATCTATTTTAATATCGTGAAAAGTAGCCTGATGTTCGATGAGAAAAAGTGTATTTTCTATAACATTATTTATGTTCTCTGGAATCTTTTTAGATTTTGTTTCACGGGAAAAGTCGAGCAGACTTCTGACTATATCACGACATCTAAGTGTTTCGTCTACTATGGTCTTGAGGTCTTCTCTTTGTGGGTCATCTTTATCTAAGTCATCTAAGAGAAGCTTGGAGAATGTCAAAACAGCAGTAAGAGGGTTATTTATCTCGTGTGCAACACCCGCTGCCATTTTGCCAAGGGAAGCAAGTTTTTCAGACTGAATCAACTGCTTTTGAGCAGACCTGAGTTCCTTTGTCCTT
>Ga0209977_10000949_pt1 | contig 12199 bp, 9 predicted proteins | sample SumtaG_2_FD_183113 | JGI IMG/M metagenome (GOLD analysis project Ga0209977, IMG submission 183113) | Deep subsurface microbial communities from Indian Ocean to uncover new lineages of life (NeLLi) - Sumatra_00607 metaG (SPAdes) (version 2) | ecosystem: Environmental > Aquatic > Marine > Oceanic... | reverse complement strand
CTTTTTCGTTATCATACTTGATTATTTTATTTTTAGAAAGAGTGTCAAGAACACTATCTAACCATCTTTTATTCGTATTAATAGATTTTTTAATATCCTCATATTTCATTTCTTCGTTAATAGCTAACAAAAACTGAATTTTGCTCTTTACTTTTAGATGATCTGATTTTAAAATCATTTCAAATTTCTTTTTAAAATCATATTCTAAAGTTTTCAATTGAGCTACTTCATTGCTTAATTTTGCTATTACTTCGTCTCTCGTTCTAAAAACTTTTAATGAAAGATTATATATTCTTTCTATATGTTCTTTGAGCCTATCTTCGTTTAACTCTAACTCTAGCTCTTTTTTGAACTCATCTAAAATAACGGTATAATCTGAACTGTCGTCGTATTTATCTAAAACTAATACGATAATGATTTCTTTGTTTTCGTTATAATATGAAATTGAATTCCAATTCTTTTCTTCAATAGTAATGTACGATTCAACGAAATTGTGTGAAATTTGGATCTGTTGCACGACATTATCAAGAATTTCTATATCATTGGGATATTTCATGTATATGTTTCCGCCAAGAATCTCATCCCACTTAATCAAGCAAATACCTAGAGGAATAGCATCACACCTAAAAAATCAAAAGCTTCCTTTAAAAATTATAAAAGTTTTTATTAATAAATTTAATTTTTAATTTTTAATTAAAAAAATATAATATGTATATATACTGAATTGCGCACTTTCTTTTAACAACATTAAAAGAATAAATATCTGCCTAAAAGAATAAATAGAAAAAAAGGCATTTTATAAATAGTGAAGCTGACATGTCTCTTTATTATGTTTATATATTAGAAACAATTGCGAAAAATAACAAAAAAAGATTCTATACGGGATATACTAATAATCTTAACAGAAGATTACAAGAACATAAAAAGGGAACTGGGGCTAAATTTTGTCGAGGGAAAAAGAAAATTCAATTAAAATATTTCGAATCTTTTATGGGAAGAAAGGAAGCGATGAAGAGAGAACTAGAAATTAAAACTTTTTCTAGGAAACAAAAAATAGAATTAATAAAAACCTTTTATGAAGCTGAAGAAGTAAGTGATTGATCAAAACTTTTTAATAGTTTTAGTTGGATTACCAGCTTCGGGTAAAACTACATTTGCAATCTTGCTAAAAGAAACTATAGAGCAAATAACTTCGTATGAGGTTAAAATAATAGACCCTGACAAAATTAGGAATATTCATTTTCCAAATAAATTTAATTCCAAAAATGAACATTTTGTAAGAAAAACTAATTTAGAGAGAGTAGAATCTGCTTTAAAGAATAATTTTATTGTTATTAGCGACGATTTAAATTATTATACAAGCATGAGACATGATTTAAAAGAAATCGCTGAGAATTTAAAAAAATCCTTCTTTTTTATTTATATAGCAACACCCTTCGAAGTATGTGTTAAATGGAATGAAAAAAGGGGCTGTACGATTCCAAACCAAGTAATTTCTAATGTGAATGTAAAATTTGATTCTTTTCATAATTATAATTGGGATAAAACACTAAAAAGCTATGATTTATCGAAAACTGAGAATCTAAAAATAGAAATAACGAATTTAGTTAAAATTTTTAATACTAAATTAAAATTGGCGAGAATAAGCGATACAGCAAGGAGAAACGAAGTTCAAATTATTGATCAGTATCACGAGGTATTAGATAAACAAACTCGGCTTATTGTTGGAGAGTTATTAAAGAATCCAGAGTTGCAAATCTATAAAAATAGAATATTAAAATTAAGAAAATTATTTATCAAAAAATCTTTAAATTTATCTCTTAAAGATTCAAAAATTTCAAAGGAATATATAACATTTCTAGAAAAGAACTTAAACTTAGAAATTTCCTATTAAATTTATTAATTCTTACTAGACAATTATAAAAAAAAATAGAAAAAAACATAAATTACCATTTACTATATAAATTTGAAATTGTATTTTTTTAATACTATAAATAATTAATCAATTTTAATCATGTCTTCAATAAAAGAAATTAAAGTAAGAATAGAAGAGCTAGAAAAATCTCGTAGCGGCCGTTCATTATGTTATCTTGACCATGAAATTGTTGAAAATATGGGTTTAAGCACGGGAAGCATAATTGAAATAAGGGGAAAAAAGAAAACTACGGGTATAGTCGTAGCTAGCATTGCTGATAAAGGGAGAGGAACAATAAGATTAGATGGACTTCAAAGACTTAATGCTGGGGCAACGATTGGTGAGTTTATTTCAATTAAACTTGCGAAAATATATCCTGCCGAAGAGATTGTATTAACACCAACTAAAGCCAATATAGATTTAAAAAAACAATCCGAATCTATTTTAGCAAAACTAATTGATAAACCCGTTGTTACAGGAGATATAATCGAAGTTTTAGGAGCTGTTTATCAAAAGACAGATCCGGATAATCCAATGAATCAGATGATGAATATGTTCATGAGAAGCCAAAAGAGGAGACCAACTTTAGGTCTATTAAGATTGGTTGTTGAAAATACATCACCGGCTAACAAAATTGTAAAAATCACTCGTGATACTAGAATTAAAGTTAATAAACGAGTTGCTTTACTAAATGTATCTGGAGGAATAGTTACTTATGACGATGTAGGTGGTTTAACTGATGAAATCCAGAGAATTCGAGAAATGGTAGAATTACCTCTAAAACACCCAGAACTTTTTCATAGATTAAATATTGACCCCCCAAAAGGCGTACTTTTCTATGGACCTTCAGGTACGGGGAAAACTTTAATGGCAAAAGCTGTATCTCAAGAATCAAACGCTTATTTTATTTCTATAAATGGTCCAGAAATTATGAGCAAATTTTATGGAGCTAGTGAGGGAAGACTTCGGGAGATATTCGACGATGCTGAAAAAAATGCACCCTCTATAATATTTATTGATGAAATTGATTCTATCGCTCCAAAAAGAAGCGATACTTCTGGAGAAGTAGAAAGACGAGTTGTATCTCAATTGCTTTCTTTGATGGATGGATTACAAGGTAGGGGTCATATAATAGTTGTAGGTGCTACAAATAGAATAAATGCATTAGACGAAGCTTTACGCAGACCGGGAAGATTTGATCGCGAAATAGAATTTGGTGTTCCTACGGTGAAAGGACGGAAAGAAATATTTCAAATTCATACAAGGGGGATGCCGCTTGAAGAGGATGTTGCTCTCAATCGATATTCGGAAATAACTTATGGATTTGCAGGAGCCGATATTATGGCAGTGTGTAGAGAAGCAGCTCTGTTCGCTTTAAGAAGAATATTGCCTAAAATTAATTTAGATGAACCTATACCTAGCGATATTATTCAAGAATTAAGGATTTCCGATAAAGATTTTATACAGGCAACTAATATGGTTGAACCTTCAGCAATGCGAGAAATAATGATAGACATTCCTGACATTAGTTGGGAAGATGTTGGAGGCTTAGAAGATATAAAATCAGAGTTGCAAGAAGCTGTTGAGTGGCCTCTTAAGTATCCTAAACTTTTCGAGAAAGCTGGAATTAGACCTTTAAATGGGATTATACTTTTTGGACCCCCAGGTTGTGGAAAAACTCTTTTAGCTAAAGCTGTGGCTAGTGAAAGTAAATGTAATTTTATTACCGTGAAAGGACCCGAAATATTATCAAAATGGGTTGGAGAAAGTCAAAAATCAATCCGCGAAATTTTTAGAAAAGGACGTCAAGCGTCTCCTTCGATCATTTATTTTGACGAAATTGATGCAATAACAGCGGTTAGAATGTCTTATGACGGAACGGGATCAGGAGTAACTTCTTCAATTGTTAACCAAATCCTTGTAGAAATGGATGGATTAGAAGATAGAAAAGGAGTTATAGTAATTGCTAGTACTAATCGTCCAGATTTAGTAGATTCTGCTCTCTTAAGACCTGGGCGCTTTGATAGATTATTATATGTAATGGCCCCTGATTTAGAATCGCGGAAAAAGATACTAGGAGTCCATACAAGCAATATGCCCTTGGCCAACGACGTTTCATTGAAACATATTGCCCAAATTACCGATGGTTATAGCGGTGCGGACTTAGAAAATGTCTGTAGAGAAGCGGGAATGCAAGCAATTAGAGAAAAAATGGAAGATATTGATAAAATCGAATACAAACATTTTGAATTTGCGCTTTCTAAAATCAAATCTACTTTACCAACTGAGATTATTGAAAAGTATGAAGATATGGCAAAAGTAATCACAACGTCTAGAAATATCAAAGACTCTTCAGCAGATTTATACAAGTAAATATCTAATTTTTATTACATTTTTAACTTCAAATTGAATTTGAAGAATACATTAAGATTGCAGCACTTGAGAGAAATATTTTTTACGATAACAACAGAAGCGAAATTAGAGCAATATTAAACATTTAAATAAGTCGTAAAATAAATTAGATTAAAAAACAAATTTTGATGATTTAGCATATGAGTGAAATTAAAATTAATTGGGAGGGTCACATTAAAAAATATCAAGCGGCGATGGAAGAGCTTAATGTGGATTTTTGCGTTCTTACTCGGGTAAAATCAATAACTTATTTAACAGGTTGTTTTGTCCCATGGAAAAGCGCAATTTTTTTACCGAAAGAAGGTGAGGGTGAACCCTCTTTATTTACTGTGCTTCTAGATGTCGAGCGGGTAAAAGCTGAAGGCCATTTAAAAAATGTGAGCGGGTGGGGTCCAATGAAAGGGTTTTTCTGGGAAAAGAAAATTCAGGCTGCAGCTAAAAAAGCGGGAGCATATAAATCAAAAGGATCTTCCACCAGAATTGGAGTTGAACTCGGATTAGATATATGTATCACCGGTCAAATGTTATCGTACACAGAAGCAGAATTACTTAAAAAAGTATTTCCAGGTTGTGAATTAGTCGATTTTAATGAAAAAACTGAACGAATACAGTTTATAAAAGAACCTGAAGAGATCGCTATGCTACGTAAAGCAAGCAAAATCACTGATGTTGGTCAAGAAGTAGTTAAAAAAACTTTAAGCGAGCGGCCTAAAGGAAAAGTTTTTACCGAGAATGAAATAGCCGGTATTGGAACGCTTGCAATGAGAAAAGCAGGAAGTAATTACGAATGGACCTTTACTGGAAGTCAAGAAATAGGGTCTGGATACCGCGCAAGCTGGACTTTTAATGGATGTACGCCTGCCACTAATAAAAAAGTGAAAGAAGGAGAATCTTTGCTTGTAGATTTACACAGCGAATATGGTTGTTATCTTGGAGATTTAAGCCATAACTACATCCTTGGAAATTGTCCACCAGAATTGAAAAAATTTAATGATGTATACGAGCAACTATGTTACGCTCTTATTGATAATATGTACCCTGGAAATACGTTTGAAGAATGTTATCAAGCGGTTAGAAAGGTAGCTGATAAAGAAGGTTATGCGAATGACTTATTCTTCGGGTTAGGCCACGGAATTGGGCTCATAGGGAATGAATCGTGGCCAGTAGTCGTACCTGGCAAAGAATGGGGTCCTATGGTCTTTGAAGAAAATATGGTCGAAATTGCTGCGGTTGTATTCAACCGTCCTGGACTTGGTGGATTAAGGTTAGAATCTCCAACATTAGTTACAAAAAAAGGAGCAGAAGTTCTCCCAAAAACGCCATTTGAAGTGGATTATATTTAATTAAATAAAATAGAATTATAAACTATCTTTTATGGCTTTTGTGATTTGATTTAGAGCCCTTTCCAAAATAGAGCGTGGGCAAGCAAGATTTATCCGATTAAAACCCTTACCGCCTTTTCCAAATAGATACCCTTCAAATAATGCTACTTTTGCTTTTTCAAGCAGGATTGTGCTTAATTGATTAGCATCGAATCCCAATTTTCTAAAATCAATCCAGGCGAAATAGGTCCCTCCAGGTTCGATTATCTCGAGCTCCGGTAGATTTTCTTCAAGATATGCTTTTAAAAACTCTAGATTCTTTTGTATGTATAAAATCGCCTCAACTAACCAATTCTCACAGTTATTATATGCTATTTCAAGAGCAATCGATCCAAAACAATTAGCTTGTGTGATTCCAATACTTTGACAAGATTTCTTAAATATATTACGGAGTTTTTGGTTAGGTATTATAATATTGGATACTTTTAAACCAGGTAAATTAAATGTTTTACTTGGAGAAGTACATGTTATTGAATTTTGGGCAAAATCATCTGATATCGATGCAAATGGTATGTGCTTATATTTAGGATAGATTAAGTCGCAATGAATTTCATCTGAAAGCACCAAAATATTATTTTGTAAACAGATTTCTCCAAGACGAATCAATTCTTTTTTTGTCCAAACACGTCCAGTAGGATTATGCGGATTACATAAAATTAAAATTCTCGTGGACGATGTTTTAGCTTTAACTTCTAAATCTTCAAAATCAATCTCATAATATTTATTAGAAAACCTTAATGGGTTTAATAATCGTCTTCTATCATTATTTCTCACTGCACTAAAAAATGGAGGATAAGCTGGATTCTGAATAATAATTTTATCACGAGATTTACTGAATGACTGAATTGTTAGATTGATTCCAGGAATAACGCCTGGTGTATAAGTAATCCAATTTTTCTTTATATCCCAATTGTGGTGCCGTTTAAACCAGTTAATTACAGCAGTATAATACTCAGTCGGAAAAAATGTGTAACCATATATTCCATGTTTTGCCCGCTTGATAAGTGCCTTTCTAATAGGAAGTGGTGCAAGAAAGTCCATATCTGCTACCCATAATGGTAAAAGATTAGGTTTTTGGAAGATATGACTAACACCATCCCATTTCTCTGAATGGGTATTTGACCGATCGATATATTCATCAAAATCAAAATGATTATCTTGCATTATATTTAATACTTTTTTATAAAAAATATAACTTTTTATTAAATTAAAATAAGAACAAAAATCATACTAATTAGAAAATGAAGATTTCAAAACCCCTAAAAGATGAAATTATTTTAATTTTAAAAAACTTAGTTCAACTACATACAGAAAATCCTCCTGGTATAACTGAAAGTGTAGTAAAATTTCTCATCTTAGATGTCTTTAAAGAAGAACACGGTTTTCAAAACCAGGTAGTTATTAATAGAAAAAATGGTGTAGAACTTCATAATCTTATATCTACTATTGGACATGGAAAAGAAAAAATTGTCTTATCTGGACATTTTGATGTAGTACCTACAGGTGATCCCGCTCAATGGAAATACCATCCTTTTTCCGCTGAAATTAAAAATGGTAAATTATATGGTCGTGGTTCAGCTGATATGAAAGGTGGTATAGCCTCCTTAATTGGCGTGATAAAAATTTTAAGTAAAATACCCCGTTTTTTAGAGAAATATAAGTTAGTGTTTGTAGGAACTGCTGATGAAGAAATAGGGATGATGGGTTCTCTTTCTCTTTCAAAACAAGGTGTTATGAACAACTCAATCCTTCTAATAATAGCAGAACCTACAAATTTAAAGATAGGAATTGCTGAAAAAGGTTTGTTATGGGTTAAATTGAAAATTATTGGAAAATCTGCTCATGGATCAATGCCCCATGAAGGAATTAATGCAATTGAAGGAGCAATAAAAATTATTCCTCAATTATATAATTGTTTAGAAGAAAAAAGAAATGTTGTTTTAGGAAAATCAACATTGAATATTGGAAAAATTAGTGGAGGTACCGCAATTAATATAGTTCCAGATCAAGCTGTCTTAGATATTGACTATAGGTTAATCCCCGAACAAGATCATAACACTTTAATTAATAATTTAAATAATTTACAACTCATTAAATTTCCAATAAATATTGAGATTTTAAAAGAGTTGCCGGCTCTTCAAACAGACTCAAACCATCTATTCATTCAAAACCTAAAAAGAGTTTCTAAAAGTGAGCTTTTAGGTTTATCCTATGCAACTGATGCCGCTCATCTCATTAGTGTTAATAGTCCAATCCCTTTTGTAATATTTGGCCCGGGAGATCCAAACAATATTCATAAAATAGATGAATTTATTGAATTAGAACAAGTATTTCAAGCAACGGAGTTTTTAACAAACGCTCTCCTACAAACTTACAACAAAGAAAAAGATAAATAATTTAATATTCATAAAGTTTTAACAAATTTTTCGACCCTATCCATAGCTTCTTCAAGTTTTTCTAATTTAGTAGCATACGACATTCTTAACATGTATTCTGAGTAGGATCCAAATATCTTACCTGATACTACTGCAACTGCTTGATCTTCCATTATTTTTTTCGAAAATTCAGCTCCCGTAAGACCAAATTGGTTAATTTTTGGCATAATATAAAACGCTCCTTTCGGTTTTACAACTTCAAAACCCATTTCCTTTAGCCGGTTATAAGCTAGTAAACGTCTTGTATTAAAACTCTCCAAAATCTCGTCAAAAAAGCCAATTCCCATTTTCAAAGCCTCTAAGAAACCATATTGAGCCGCGTGATTTGTGCCTGCTGCTGTGTATTGATGGTATTTTTCCATTAAATCAATAATTTCTTTATTAGCAGCCACATATCCCAATCTAAATCCCGTAGCGGAATACAGTTTTGACATAGCGTTTAAGGTAATAGTCCGTTCAAACATACCTTTTAACGAAGCTGGACTCGTATGTTCCGTCCCATCGTAAAGGTAATTCTCGTAAACTTCGTCGGAGATTAAATACAAATCATTATTCTTAACAATTTCAACCATTCCTTGTAATTCATTTCTGCTTAAAGAATGTCCTGTAGGGTTGTTAGGCGAATTTATCAAAATCGCTTTAGTTTTATCAGTGATTAATTTTTTTATTTTCTCGATATCTGGACTAAAATCATTCTTCCTCTCAACTTCAATTACTTTTACGCCAAAAAAAACACCTAAATAGAAATATGAGAGAAAATTTGGAGATGATATAATAAGCTCATCACCAGGGTTAAACAACGAAGCAAACGTGAGATTAAGCGCTTGTGAGCCACCGTTAGTAACAATAATATTTTCTTTCCAATTTGCTTCAATGTTATTCGCCGATTTCAATTTATATTCAAGTTGCTGCAATAATTCTGGAACGCCTTTAGTTGGAGCATAATACGTAATTTTCTCATTTAACGCCTTAATATTTCCTTTTATTGCAGGTTCAGGAGTTGGGAAATCTGGTTGTCCAATTCCTAAGCTTATAACATCGGAGCGCCCTGCAGCAAGATTAAACAGTTCCCTAATTTTCGATTTTGGTGCTAAATTAACCTTTCTTGATAATTCCTTCATTTTTATCATTTATTGAATTGTAATTAATTAAAATGATTACTAACTTAAAAGAAGTATAATAGGAGATTTCTTAACCAATAAATTTATTCTTAAATTTTTTCTCCATAATTTCGAAGTATCTGGAACACTAAGTTTTTGAAAGCTTTTTCTACATTTTCGCCGTATTTAGCGCTCGTTTCAATAAAATCGCTAGCATTAATCTCTTTAGCGAGGTTAGTGCCCTCTTCACTATTAACTACGCGTTGGTCGTTTAAATCGACTTTATTACCGATTAATATGTATGCGCCTTCTTTTTTGACGTAGTTTTTAAAATCCTTTAACCATTTTGACTTAATATTGTCAAAGGTGTTATGCCGTGTAAGATCAAAAACTAATAATGCACCAACACATCCTTGGAAGTACATAGACCTTATAACGTTATACTTTTCTTGACCTGCAAGATCCCACATTATTAATCGCACTTTTGCGTTAACATCGCCTATAGTAACATCCTTCCTGATTATATTGGCTCCTAATGTAGGTTTGTAGTCGTCTTCAAACGAGCTTTCTACAAATTGATTAATAAGTGACGTCTTACCAACGGCTGAATCTCCTAGAATTGTGATTTTAAAAACATATTCCTTTGTTTCTGTGGATAATCCATCTGCTGGCAATTTTACTAATTAATGATTTGTGATTTTTATAAAAGATATAAATACAACAAAATTTATTTTGATTTTTGTTATATTTAAGCTTTTGTTATTTTAGGATATAAATGTTTTCTCAATTTTTAATTTCAAAATAAATGAGTTGTGATTTGGATCGCTAACGTTCTCTTTTATGGTTCCAAATGGAATCACGCGAAAACCCGAAGGTAAATTCTTTTCCAACGAATGAATTATAAAACCTTTGAACAAATCACAAGAAACTCCAATTTCTGAACAAAACATACATTTATCAACTCGAATGACAACCAATTCAGGTGTGCTTTCCACAATTTTAACTTGCCAATCAGCAACAATCAATTGATTTATTTCGTTAATTATTTCTCCAAAATCCTTTCCAAAAGGAAACAAATAAAACGAGAACTTCCGTCCAATTTCGTATAATAATTTAGTAGAATCGTACAACAAACAATTTTGAGCAGATATAATTTTTTTAAAAGAAAAGAAGTCAATTACACCATCGGGATCTACTTCTCTTATATCTTTTAGTTCCAATAATTCGGCTTCTCTCAATATCGATTTCATCCCATCGTAATCTAAGTTATCTAAATAAGATTGCAATAACGCGGTTAGCACTCTGTTTTTAACTATTCCTCGATATTCCCCTATTATTTCCGAATTATTTACCATAGAGTCTGAATTAATAAATCATTTTTATATGTGTTATAACTTTAGATATTAATGTTAAACTGAAAAAGCTAATTTATTTCCAAAAATCTCCATGTTGCCTAGCTCTATATTTTTAGAATTTTTAAAACATTTAAGGTTTTTTTTTTAAAGTTAGTTTTATTTCCCCAATACGAACTATATCTCTTTCAGCAAAATTCATGTTAGTTGTTTATTTTAACTATAAAACACTTTTGCTTTCTATATTAGGATGGAATTTCATTAAAATTAATAAATCCCTTAAAAATTAGAAAAAATTTAAAAATTAGGAATAAGACTACATAAAAATTAAAGAAAAAAAAGTAAAGAAAAATACTTAATATTATTCATTCATTTCATATGCGTCCTTTAACGAGTGAACCATGTTCCACACTTTACCAAAACGCTCAGGATCGACATTAGGTTTCATAATCATCTTCAAACACCATTCCATCTGTTCAGGAGTAGTACTAGATTTATTATATAGATTTAATGCGTATTTGGAAAAGTCTCTCACTAGAAAATCAAATATTTGGTCTATAGTATCTTCATCAATATCATATATTTTAGAGTTTTCAATGATTAAATGGCTATATACAATAAGAGAAAAGATTTCGCCAATCCCTGAAAGCATGAAGTCCATGTCTTTTTGTTGTTCGACACTAGGCATAGCCTTTACGCCCATAAGGTTAAACATCTTAATTTGCTCTAAAAATATTTTGACATTGGGTAAATCATATTGTTCAAACGCTGGTTTCCAATCGTGAAAACGAACCCTTCCCAATCCACGAGTTGGACCCTGATTAAAAAGGAATGTATCGTCTTTAGCTTGATCTTGTCTTGGAATTTCCTCATATTTCTTATGATTCATAAAGAAGTTCATCATAAATTTCAAAATTAAGGCGATATTTACGTGAACGGTGCCTTCGAGTTTCGGTAAAGCACGAATATCCCTTGCAGCGCTTTCAAAAAACATATCTTTTTCAAAACCTTTTGCTGCAATCACATCCCATAAAAGATTAATAACTTCCTCTCCTTGAGTAGTTGTTTTCATTTTCATGGCGGGAGCATAAAGTAGATATCGACGGTCTTTATTAGATGCTATTCTCATATAATCAGCCGTTCTTAGCCCAAATAATTTCATAGCGACTAAACGAGTATATGCATCAACAAAGTTTTGTTTGACATGCTGAAAATCAGTCACATACATATTATAGAGCCTTCGATAAGATGCATGATGAATTGCTTCATAAAATGCATGTGTGCAAAGTCCTATTGAAGCCCATCCTAAATTATATTTCCCCACATTAACCGTGTTAAGGGATGAATTCCACGCCTCTTCTCCTTTGGAAAGAATATCTTCTTCGGTTATAGGATAATCGTGAAGTGCAAAATTTGCGACATAATTTTGACTGTCGCAGACATTTTTTATTAATTCATAGTTTTTGTGTTTATAACTTGCTACAAAGAAAACATATTGTTCCTTATTTTTCATGTCATAGGGAGGGATATTGCCATCTTTATCAGCAAGTTTACCGAAGTTTGAGACCATTGCTGCTTCGTTACCATTGCCAATATAATACTT
>Ga0209977_10000948_pt1 | contig 12200 bp, 10 predicted proteins | sample SumtaG_2_FD_183113 | JGI IMG/M metagenome (GOLD analysis project Ga0209977, IMG submission 183113) | Deep subsurface microbial communities from Indian Ocean to uncover new lineages of life (NeLLi) - Sumatra_00607 metaG (SPAdes) (version 2) | ecosystem: Environmental > Aquatic > Marine > Oceanic... | reverse complement strand
AAAAATGCTCATGAGATTTATTTTATGGTATAAAGATATTAAATTTTAAGTAAAAAGTAATTGCTTTTATTCTTTGATTTTTATCAATAATCTCATTATATTTGAATTTGTGAGTAAAAAATCAAAAAAAAATCCATTGTCTTAGTATATCAAATAATAATTATCCAAATATAGTTTTCAAAATATTAATGATAATAATTAAAATAATAAAACTGAGCTATATTTGAGATATTTAGTTTATCTTCTCTATCTTTTTTAGTAAATCGCGCATCAATAAATTGCCCATTCCAAACTTGACTCGAAAAGCAAACATTAAAACTAAATTGAATTTCAATCCATTAAAGGAAATGATAGTTGAGATAAATTTTTCACTGTTATCTAGCTCTAGATACATTTTTTTTAAGTTAATCAAATGATGTTCGCTTCTGACTTCAAATTCACGAATTGTATTAAACAAAGTTGTCTGAGGCAGTGAAGAATACAACACTTTTCCCTCAATTGTAAATATTCCCGACCCAAGAATTTCTTTATCGTCAACACAATCTCTTAATAATTGGATTATCTGTTGGAAAATTGGTTTTGATGTAAAATCTTCCGTATCATCGGTATCATCACTGCTTTCATAAAATTCCATATGAGAAAACTCAAAATCTACTTTTTGATAACCTCTGACGATGAAATTTTTGTCAACGAAAGCTTGAAAACTATGTTCACAACACAAATTTGAAGGAATAGAGATTGTAGTTAATTGCTTACTTTGATTAATGACTTTTTTCGGAATCTTCAATTCTTTATATGTTGAACATTGTGGACATCTAATCTTAATCTCTTTTAAATACACTTCGTTATCCTGGTTTATTCCAGCTTGAGCACTCATAATAATTCATTTCAAAATTTTTTAAAACATTTAGGTTTAATACTGATTTCAATTTTGATAATGTTCTTTACTATTTTTATTCAGATATTATTAAATATAACTCAGAATAATATTAAAGTTGTTTGTTCAAATCCATACTTTGTATGTTATTTCCAGTAATTGAATGTAATTTGACATTCAAAATTCTACTTACCTATGTAATTTTTTAGAGCTATTTAAATTTTTGTCATACATAAACTCTAAATACTATTTAAAAATATTGGCTTATATCAAAAAAAAGTCGTTAAAATCCAAGTTGATAACTTATATTTTGATATTCTCAATTACTAAAAAAAATATGTGATTTGCCGGAGGATAACAATTTTTGTAAAAAATAAATTTAAATATACTTTCTGTTATAAGTTTTTTAGTTCAAAATTAACTAAAGTATAAAAAATGACTAAAATAATTGATTTTTTACAACAAGAATTATTTTATTATGAAGGATATCTAAAATTAATGCTCTTAAACAGTAAATCTACAAAAAAATAAATATGAATTTAATATGATCGCTATGGATACAGCTCGAAACTCAAATCAACCCATTAAAAGATTACACATGCTTGGTTATGGTCTATTGAATATTTCAGACCTCGATTCTAGGGGGAAATTAAATGTTACTTTTCAAAATGGTATCGGAATATCACTTATTCAAAATATTTTTGAGTTATATAAAAGTGAAATAATAAATAAAAGGCAAGGGAATTCGATTATTCCATTGGATGATTTTACGATTCATATTCAATATTTTAAAAATGGAGAGAAAAATATATCAGTATTCATATACATGGAAGAAAAAGAATCGACTGTTCCGGTGAATTTCCCAAAATTATACTTTTTATCGAAAAAGATTAATAAAAAAATTCTTTCAAACGTTCCAATATCAGAAATAACCAAATTTTTTAAATCAGAGATTGAGATTCCAAAAACTGATGGAGTTATTGCAATATTTATAATTAGTTCTACAGGAAGTCCATTTATATCAAAAATTAATAAAAAACGATCTAATATTGCTGATCACGAAGTTCACATTGGGGGATTTATCTCAGCTTTATTATCATTCTCAAATACAATTATTGGAGAGGAAACTGGAGCAAAACTTAAAGAGATTAACTTCGGAAACCAACAATTTTATGTTATATCAAAAAGTAATGTTGTTTTTGCCTTTCTTGTAGAAAATATGAACCAATTACTTCAAAGGTATATGTATCTTATCGCGGACGAATTCCTTTTCGATTTCCGCAATTATATAAAAGAATTTAATGGAGATGTTACTCCATTTAACGAATTTGAAAGTAAAATTAACCAATATTTTATAATTTAAAGAAAATGTAGGTAAAAAAAATGAGTATAAATGCACATGAAGGACAAGATCAAGTTTCTATCCTATCTTTCCAGATTGGATGGGAAGAGTTCTGCATTGATTTGTATCAAGTAAAGGAAATAATTCAAGCAGGTCTAATAAGAAAGTTACCCAAAAGCTTAGACTACATCGATGGCATCTATAATTACCGAGGAGAAATTATTCACGTAATTAACTTGAAGAAAAAATTGAATCTAGATCAGTATGTTATATATCATTCAAAATACTCCACATTTGAAGAAGATTCAAGTACTTCGAAAAATTTTATCATAATTCTTAAAGTGGAGAATGATTTAATTGGGTTCTATACCGATTCCATACTTAGTATAGACCATGTAGACCCAACTCAGATCGTAGGATTGAGTCCCATCTTTCAAACGAGTGTTGCTATGGAATTTATAAAAGGAATTATTAACTTTGAAGAACGACCAAGGGTAGTGCTTGATTTAAGCAAGATTTTTAGTGACGTTGATAAATTTAGAATCCAACAAGATTTATCATCATTAACATAAAATCAAATAAAAATAGGAGTTGATTATATGACAAATAATGAAAAGAAAAAGGTTTTGATTGTTGATGATGCCCAATTTACACGAAATATGTTAAAAAACATAATAAATAAAATCGAACAAATTGAGGTTATTGGTGAAGCTTCAAATGGAGTTGAGGCTATCTCCTTATATAAAAAATTAAATCCTGATTTAGTTACTATGGATTTAGTAATGCCAGAAAAGGGCGGCATTGAAGCAACAGAGGAGATTCTAAAAATAAACTCAAAAGCATTGATAGTTGTAGTTTCTGCGCTAGGTCAAGAGGCATTAGTTCTTGAGGCAGCGAAAAAAGGGGCAAAAGATTTCATTCAAAAACCATTCAAAACTGAACAAATTGTAGAGGTTATGGACCGTATACTTAAAAATAAAACAGCAGAGAAGAATTAATTAAAATAATGAGGATATAAGGTGATTATGTGTCATCTAAAGACGATATAAAACTTTTCATAAGTGAATCCGAAGATCTGATTCAGAAAACAGAGGAAGAAGTACTATCCTTTGAAGAAAATCCAGAGAATTCTAAACCAATAAAAGAACTTTTCTTCACATTTCATACATTGAAAGGATTAACTGCAATGGCCGGTTTTGACAATCTGTCTAAGTTCTGCCATCATTTTGAATCTCTTTTGGAAAATGCTAAGGAGAAGAAAGTATCTAAAAGCAAAAGACAAAATTTCATTGATATGTTATTTGAAAGTCTTGATGTGCTAAGAAATTTCTTAAAGCGAGTGAAAAAAGGAGATTTAAGTGATATTGATGGAAATTTTGTTGAAGACATAAAAAATAGTTTTGAGAGTTTTGAGACTGTGTATGATATCACCTTTATTCAGTCTTTAAACCAAGAAGAAATTACTAAACTTCTTAATCAAAAGCAAAATAAATCATTTAAGATTTATATTCGCCTTGAAGATACCTGTGTTTTCAAAAAAGTAAGATTATTTATTATATTTAGAGCGTTAAATGAAAATGGTAAAATCTGTTGGACCAATCCAGCGCCTGAAGATTTAGAAAAAGCTACTCTTAGAAATGAGTTTGAAATATATTATATCACGCAAAATAAGAAAGATAAAATATCTCAGGTTTTAGATGAGATTTTGGAAATAGAAAATAAAGTTATTACTCCACTAAATTCAGGAGAATTTAAAAAAACTATTACAGATCTTAAAGAAAAATGGGAAACAGAAAAATCAGAATCTATGAGTAGCGAGTTACTTTTAGACTATTATGATGAAGAAGAAGACATTGAAGAAATTGAGAGAGTTTCTGAAATTGTAGGCGACTTTTCAGAAGACAATATTAAAATAATGAGTGTTAAAGTTAACATCGAGCATTTAGAGGAATTAATGAACTATTTCGGAGAATTAGTAATAATGAAGAATCACATCAATCAACTTTTAAAGGAGAAACAAGACAGAACATTAGTAAGGTTAATTGATAAAATGGATAAACCTTTTCTAGATATTCAAGAAATACTTTTCAAATTAAAATTAGTTAGGGTTGAATCTACTTTTAGAAAATATAAACGACTAGTTCGTGATGTAGCAAATGAAACTGGTAAAAAATTGAGACTAATTCTTGAAGGAACTAATGTTGAAATTGATAGAAAAATCTTAGAAGAAATCAATTCTCCATTAGTCCAATTAATTCGGAATGCAATTTATCATGGAATCGAATCACCAAGGGAACGAGTTAAAAAAGGGAAAAACGAACTTGGAACATTAAGATTAAGAACATATCGAAGATCAGGATCAATTTTCATTGAGGTGCAAGATGATGGTATGGGTATTAATTATGATAAAATAAGAGAAAAAGTTGTAAGTAGAAGATATTATAACTCAGAGGATGCTAAACAATTAAGTGATGAGGATTTACATAAATTTATTCTTATGCCTGGGTTCTCTACACTTTCAGATGCGGATATTCTTTCAGGCAGAGGGATGGGTTTAGCTATAATGGCAGAAAAAATAAAGGAATTAGGTGGTGATTTTAATATTCAATCACAAAAAAATATCGGTACAAAATTTACTATAGAGGTACCATTTACTAGAGCAATATTAAGAGCTCAACTAATCCAGATTGCTGATGACCTATTTGCGATTCCAACTGAAAATATTAAACAGATATACTTTTACAATCCAAACCAGGTTGAATACATAGAAGGGGAACAATACTATAAAATTAAATCAAAATCTTTACCAGTAATTCATTTAGATGAACATTTGAATATGGTAGACAAATCCACGACGAATTCCTATAAAAAAATTGCTATATGGTGTCAAAAAGATGAGGAAAATTCGGTAGTATTTATCGCAGATAAACAACTTCAACAATTGGATGTAGTTGTGAAACCTTTCAAGTCTAATTATTCTGATTCCCGAGATATTTTAGGCTCTTCAATTACAGGTGAAGGAGGAATATGTCTAATAATCGATGTTTTGAGTATAATTTCAAATAAATTAAATGAAAATATAATTTCTAATTTAAAATAATTTTTTTTACAAATAATAAATGAATCAAATGAAGAAAAACTTGGAGGAAAAATAAGATGGGTTTTAAAAAAATTGATCATGACGAATTAAAGACAAAAATTAGCCCAAATTTTCTTGGTATCCCTATAAGGGAAGGTGGTAAATTAATACAAAAAAGTCACAGAGAAAAGAAAATTGAATCAAGTTATACAGGTTCAATGTCAGAAGTATTGATATTAAATGAAGAGTTTATGGAATTTCATTATCAAAATGATGGAGCAAGAAAAGCAGTCACAGGTAATGGAAATATTTCAATTTTTAATAACTCTGTTAAAGACAGAATTTGGGATGCAAATTTACAATTTTCAGGCTCACAATTTAATAATCAAAAGACAGATAATAATCTAAATTTAGGGATTTTTGAGCCTAATTCAAATAAAGTATTGAAATATGAAATTGTCAATTCTGATGATTTACCAGATTTAATAGAAGTGAGTGAAAATATAGAAAATCTTAGTGAAGATATCAAAATCTTTAAAAATGATAATAAAGAGTCGGATCTAATTGAAAATGAAACCTTGAAAGTAGGTAATAAAAAGAATTATTTACTATTATTAGGAAAAGAAAATAAGGTGAAATTTTCAATTAATATTGTAAATATTTCAACTTCTATACTTGAAAACATTAAGTTTAAAAAATCATTTACAGAAAATTTTTACGATTTAGAATTTAACAGTAATAAAGGTAAGGAATTTAAAGTTACTAAAAATTCTATAGACTGCTCTTTAAATAATCTAAATCCTGGGGAACAAGCAGAAATTACTATTCTAGCAAAATTATTCCCTAAAAAGAAAGAAAATATTAAAACTGGAAATATTGAAATAACATTTAACTTATCAAATAAAGTAATTTCCGGAGTAAAGATCAACCATTTCTCAGCATATTCACATGCAATGCACGCTATTAAGAAAACAGAGAAGGATCACGCTCCAAATAATTGGCAATGTTCACTTATATTCGAGAATCATAGTGATTTCAAATTGAAATTAAATTCAGTTTTAGTATATGATAAATCTAAAACTACAAAAATCCTAGATTTAGATTTTAAAACTTCAGGAAGTGCAATAATTAATCCTCGTGGTAAGTATAAGACAGAATCTTTTGATTGTGTTGATGAAAAAGAACCAACATTTTCAAGAAAAGTAGAATATTCAGTTGATTACAGAATAGAAAAGAATTCAATGATTACTTCGAGATTTGATGATAGTTTCTTTACAGTAGTTAATATTGTTCTAAAAAAGAAATTATCAGAGGAAGAAATTAAATCATTTGAAGAAACGGTATTAAATTCTAAAATTATTATAAATAATCAAGGTACTATTCCAATCAACGGTCTTCGAATTGTAGAAAGGGTACCAGAAGATTTTTTACCATCAAGAAATATTTCAGATTATACATTGTATAGATCATCTGGTAAACTAAACATAGAAGAAATTGAATTGAATTTAAGACCTGATGATGAAGATCCAACTCATGAGCATACTCTCGAACTTAATATTAATTTAAAAAATGGCGTTTTAAAATCAGTGATTGAGGTGGATGATTTCTTAGAATTGAAATATCCGCTCAAAGCTATGACACCCGATTATAAAAAAGCTTATGATTTTCCACTTAATGTCTCTGCATTTTATTCAAGATTTAAAAATTCTGACATGAAAGAATTTTATATGATAACGAATAATCTCTCTGATCAGGAGAAATCTTCAATAAACATTTCTCATAAAAGACGGAAAGTGATGGTCGGAAAACAAATATATCCAGGGAGGAGTGCTAATGAATTTGCTATTTACATTATAGCAAAAAATGGTTCAAGTATAAAACTTAATGACGTGAATATTACAGATACTATTCCAGAGTCTTTTGAACTAATCTCCTCAAATATAGAACATAAACTTAGTAAATCAAAGAAGAATGGGGATCAAAACATTTCTTTCACAATTGATACTCTTTTACCCTACCAAGAGAGAGAGATTATGTATTATCTAAAAAGTATAAGTGGAAAAGAAGCTAAATATTCAGAGTTAGAATCATATTTCGTCGGATAATTAATTAAAAAAATTAAGAAAAAAAATAAGGAGGAAATAAAATGAAACTACAGTATTATGAAATGATGGATGATAAATCAAAGGAATATTTATTATATCTCATCGAGCAGGTTTTACCACATTTCACTGTGAGCGAACTGAAAAAGTTTTTACAAGATGTTGCAGCAGAACCATCCAAGCAAAAGAAAAAATCAAAAGCAAAGTCAAATCAAGGATATGTTGTAATTGGGAATGACAGTGGAAAAAAAGCTGATTTATCGAAATTAACTATAAAACAATTAAAAGATATGTTTCAGATTTTCATAAGTAGAGAAAAATCCGATAAATTAAGTTTAAAATGGCGTTTTTATCAATACCTTAAATACATGTTAAATCTAAAATTAAAATCGATAAAAATTAACCAAGATTCCAATCCAGATCAAGTGATAGATTTTATTGTTGAAACGGAAGATAAAGATGTGATTTTATGTCTATGCTATGATGTTTTGGAATTGAGTAAATATAAGAAGGCAGTTAATAAATTGAATGAATTTGCTAAGAAAGAAAACTTAATCCCTGACAGAATTATTTTTGCAACTGGTAAATCATTCCGTAATATACCATTTGACGAACCAATCAAAATTATAAGCAAGGAACTATCACCTGAAATATGGGTCGAATGGATTGAAGAAAATCGTCCTTTTAACAATGAAGATCTTATAATTGTAAATGATTCAGAGTTAAAACTTGCGGGTTTTAATTTTACTAGGACGGATGATATGTTAAATTATGTATTCAAACATACAAAAGGCGGTCAAATTTCAGTTTATAGACAAATTGATTTTTTTACAGAAGTTAATGAGGAAGAACCCGAAGTAGAACTAATTTGGAAAGGAATTATGTTAAAATAATAATTTATTTAAAAGGAATAGGAGAAAAAACAAGAGGAAATTAAAATGTTAGAAACTGAATCTGATAATATTGATTTTGGAGAAACAGTAAATGTTGTAATTATTCAAGTTCTTAATGAAAGACATCTCATTGAAGTGGAATATGTAAAGGAAATTTATGTTCCTGGAGAAAAAATCATTCCAGTTCCGTTAGCAGAAAAATCTATAGTTGGCATTATTAATATAAGAGGAGAGATTTATTCTATCATCTCTTTAAGACACAATATTCATGGTAATGATGTTGATTATGGATTAACTAGCACTTCACGAATTTTAGTTTTAGAGTATGAGGATTTAAAAATTGCTTTATTAGTAGATGCTGTAATAGGAGTTAAAGATTTTCCAATCTCAATCTTCAAAAGACAGGGTACTATTGTAAAAACCAATATTGATTTCAGATTAATAAAATTAACTGGTATTTTTCAGGATGAAACACTAATACTATTAGATTTGGAAGCTTTTATTAAACCCTATATCAAATCTTTAGGCTCAAGAGTAGAGAAAAAAGTAGATCTAAAACCAAAAGTTCTTGAACGACCTAAAGTAAAACCTAAATCAAAAGCTAAACCAAAAGGTAAAGCAGATGTTGATTCAACGGTTGTAATCCCTCAGAAAATCCAACCTGCAATGAAATTATCAGCTATTCCAGAAGAAGTGGAACAAAGGGAGGTTGAATTATCACATGAACAGCAAGATATGCTTAAAGAAATTGGAAATATTGGTACTGGAAATGCGGTCACAGCCTTATCTCGATTGGTCAAAAAGAAAATTGATGTTACTCTTACAGATGTAGGAATTATACCTCTAGAAGAATTACCTAGACAATTTGGTGGAGCTAAAGAGAAAGTGTGTGGGATCTTTTGCCATATAGAAAAACCATCTCAAGCAACTATCTTAAATATATTTGAAATGAAACCGTTAATGAAGATGATTGCAGATTTAGCAGGAAATAAATCAAAAATAGACCCTAATAAGGTTAAATCTAAGAAGGATCTTGATGATTATGCTGTTTCCACTATTGTTGAAATGGGAAATATCATGGCAGGACATTATGCTTCGGCATTGGCTGATTTATTAGGTACAAAATTAATGATTGACGTTCCTGAATTTACAATGAGTCAAGCTGGGGAAATTGGAGAATTTCTCTCTAAAGAACTAAAATCTGTTGCTGAATTCTTTATAATAATTAAAACATCTATCTCTGTAGCTGATTTGAAACTAAAAGGTATGTTCTTCTTTATACCAGATCTTCAAACTTTAAAATCATTTTTTAATAAATTAGGAATAGAGCATGAAATAGCTATAAAGACGGGGAAACCTAAGAAATTACCAGAGATGTTAGATATTGATAAAATACAGCTTACAGAAGTTCAAAGAGATGCTTTACAAGAAGTCGGTAATATTGGTGCAGGAAATGCTGCAAATGCATTAGCTCAAATGATTAATAAAAGAGTAGATATAAATGTTCCAACAGTAGAGATGGTTGAATTAGATGAATATGCCAATAACATTAGTAAAAAGAATGAAAAACTTTTGGTCGCATGGAGTAATGTTGTTGGTAAAACGCGAGCTACTGTCCTAACAATATTTAACATAAATGATGCAGTAGATATAACATCAATAATAGTAGATGATAGAGACAAGAAACAAATCGATATGAGAAAGAAAATTAACAAGTCTTCTGATTTTCCAGAACTTTATCGCAGTGCCATCTCTGAACTGGGTCATATTTTAGGTAGTCATTACGTGAGTGCAATAGGCGATCTATTAGGGTTACGTCTGATGACAGAGCCTCCAGACATGTCCGTTGATACTGGAGCTCAGTTGTTTAGGATCCTAAAAGAAGAAATTGGATTACTTAAGAAGCTATCGCTGGTAATCACTACAAGTGTACTTATTACAGATATAAAAATTACTGGTACATTTTTATTTATTCCAAGCTTAGAAACTTTACATGAATTATTGGATGCACTTTTAAAGTTTTATTCATAAGAAACCTACTAAAAGTAATCCATATCTAATATTTTTTTTAAATATTTCAAAAATAAAGCCAGAATCTCCAAAATAAATATAAATCTTTATAAAACACCAAAAATCAATAGGTTAAAAAACCCATGTTAAAAAGCGGTTATTATGACTATATTTACGAAGTGCAAGGTGAAACACTTAAACTTAGACCTGAGAAAATATTTGATCCTAATGGTGTGTATTTAATTGTAGATAAGGAATTAAAACTTATTTGGATCTGGGCAGGTAGTCATTCTCGTTTATTTCACCGCTACATGGCAGCAAACTTCGCGGGAAAACTTAAAACTAAAAAGAAATTTTATAACTTCAAATATGAAGTCATTAAACAAGGTATTGAACCAGAAGATTTTTATCCGATTTTTAATGAACTTAAAGAAAATAGAGCTGATCTAAATTATCCCGGACAATCCAGATATAAAACTAAATCTTCACAAACTTATGGGTTGCAATTTAAGCCAAGCCAAATTATAGAATCAGAAATATCAGTAAGTGATTTGGCATTATCAAAATCTACGAAATCTCATATTAGAAAGATTTTATCTGAGATTAAAGAAATACAAATGCATATAAAGTATTCAATGGATCATATGCAGCGACGTTTTGCTGAAATTGAAAAACTATTAGGAAAATAAAGTGTTTAGAAGTGATACGAATTGATGATATTAGATTTGATTCGGATTATTATGAGCCTCTAATTCACTTTTTAATGAATTCTACTGGATTGAATTTGGATTATTATCGAAAAAAATTTATTGAAAAAAGAATCAAATCAAGAATGATTCGTGTTAATTGCGGCACTCTTGAATCTTACTATAATTATCTGTTAGAAAACTCTTCAGAAACCAATAAATTTTTTGATTGTTTTAATATTAATTATTCTGTTTTTTTTAGAAATTGGGAAGTCTTTAAGCAATTTGAAAAGATATTTTTATCTGCTTTATACCTAAAAGATGGAGATATTATAAGTGATTTAACTCCTAATCCAGAAAGACAATATAGAGTAATAACGAAAAAAAATTCTATGAATTCTCAAAATAGATATAGGAATCCAAAAAAATTTAGAAAACATTCAATTAATCAAATCTTATACCAAACTTCATTATACAGAAAAATATGGAATCCTTCAGAATCTGAAAGACATATTAATATATGGTCATGTCCATGTGCTAATGGTGAAGAACCTTATTCGATTGCAATGATTTTAGATAATCTCAAAAATCAAATTCCTAAATTTCCGCAATTTAGAATCATTGCTTCAGATATAGATAGAGAAGCTATAAATAGAGCAAAAAAAGGGATATATAATGAAGATTCCACAAAAAGTGTTTCAAAATTTTATGAAAATAAATATTTTAATAAAGAAAATGAAAATTTTGGATATACTTATTCAATAAATAAGCAAATTAAAAATCAGGTTGAATTTATTGAAGAGGATGTGACGAGAGGGCATCAAACTTCTTTAACGTATGATATAATCTTTTGTCGATATCTTTTAATTTACATTAGTAGAAGAACACGTAAAGAATTTTTAAATATTCTTAGAAGCAGGTTGAATCCAGGTGGTCTGTTAATCTTAGGGAAAACTGAAGCTTTAAATAACTTTCAGGGAGACTTAAAGCTGATAGATTCATATAATCGTATATATATAAAAGAGGGGGACTTAAATATCAATTAAAGTTCTTGTGGCGGAAGATTCAAGCTTTCAAAGAAAAGTAATCTCTGATATGTTATTGTCAAACAATGAAATTGCAAGTGTAGAACTTGCCAGAAATGGAAGAGAAGCAATTGAAAAAGTTGAAACATTTAATCCTGATGTATTAATTTTAGATTTAATGATGCC
>Ga0209977_10000947_pt1 | contig 12205 bp, 9 predicted proteins | sample SumtaG_2_FD_183113 | JGI IMG/M metagenome (GOLD analysis project Ga0209977, IMG submission 183113) | Deep subsurface microbial communities from Indian Ocean to uncover new lineages of life (NeLLi) - Sumatra_00607 metaG (SPAdes) (version 2) | ecosystem: Environmental > Aquatic > Marine > Oceanic... | reverse complement strand
ATGCTGAAAATCGGCGTAGAGCAGTGTGGCACCTTGGCTTTTCCCTTGACATCCAATCATCCTTTACACATACTTTTGTAGGTAACAATTAACGATATTCTCAATATAGTGGAATCATGAAAAACACTCTTACTTTTATCATGGCTGGTGGTAGAGGTGAAAGACTTATGCCTCTTACACTGGACAGGGCTAAGCCAGCAGTTCCTTTTGGCGGTATCTACAGGCTTATAGACCTGAGCCTTAGTAATTGCATAAACTCCGAGTTATACAAGATTATTATTCTACCTCAATATAAATCCCAGTCACTGACTGATCACCTGGAAGCTGGTTGGAATATATTTAATCAGAAGCTCGGGCATTTCTTGAAAATTATGTCGCCTCAGCAGAGGATTAGTGGAGACTGGTACCAGGGAACTGCTGATTCCATTCGCCAAAACCTCTATCTCATTGAACTAACAAAACCACACCATGTCTTGATCCTATCAGGTGATCATATTTACAAAATGGACTACAATCGTTTCATCAGATATCACTTAGAGAAAAATGCGGATCTGAGCATTGCTCTCAGTGAAGTGGGAAAGGAGATGGCACAACAGGTGGGTGTTGCCGAAGTGGATGAGGACTACCGCATCCACGGCTTCCAGGAAAAACCCAAGGAAAATCCCAAGACCATTCCTGGCGATCCCAACCGAGTGCTTGCATCCATGGGTATTTACTTATTTAAAACAGACACGCTCTTGAATGCCCTCAAATCGAGCAATAAGGATGATTTTGGTAAAGATATAATTCCCTATTTAATTCCTAACTCTAGGGTGTATGCCTATCCCTTTCAGCAGCAGAATATAATCGAAGATTATGCCTACCATACACTGGAAAACGGTGAGCGAAGGCTTATATTAGAACCCAAAACCCGTGATTCTTCTTACTGGAGGGATGTTGGCACCCTGGATGAATATTGGAACGCCAACATGGATCTAACTGGATTGGATCCCTCTTTTAACCTCTATGGCAAAAATTGGCCTATCCACACCTATCATATACCAGCCCCACCTGCAAAATTTGTCTTTAGCAACGAAAGGCCTGAAGGCTTCCGAGTAGGCAAAGCTCTGGACTCTATTGTTGCCTCAGGCTCTATAATAAGTGGAATTGTCAGGAATTCAGTGATTTCCTGTTATGTGTTTATCCAGAGTTGGGCAAACGTTGAGGAATCAGTAATCATGGATGATGTAGTAGTGGAGCGCCACTGTAAGATCAAAAAGGCTATCATTGACAAACATAATGTAATTCCATCCCATACCGAAATCGGTTATAACCCGAAAAAAGATAGCAAACGTTTTACAGTAACGCCCAGGGGAATTGTCGTTGTGCCAAAGGGTTATTTTAAATGATCTTTTGAAAGGGATGCTGCCCATGCATAAACATCCCGTAAGGCAAGATTGTTAGCTTTTGCTATTCTCCCGCATTCCTCATATTCAGGCAAAAGCACTGTTTTTCCATCCTGATTGATGACCTTTTTGACCCTCATTTTCCCCCATGGAGATTCGACTGTCGACTTTCCCCGTTTTAGAACAGCTCGCTGGCTATAATTAAACCGAATCCCCAATGTGGTTGACTCCCTGAAGATAATATTATTAAGTTTATCCTTATCTTCAGGGAGGCCTACTACCTGTAGCTGGATACCAGGCCTATTTTTTTTCATCTGGATATGGGAGAAGGTAACATCCTTGGCACCTGCATCAAAAAGTCTGTCCATCAAATAACCCAACAATTCCGGGCTCATATCATCTAAGTTTGACTCCAATACTACCACCGTCTCTGATCTCTGTTCATCTATATCATTTCCAATCAGAATACGTAAAAGGTTAGGTCTATCAACTAAGGTTCTACTGCCTACCCCGTAACCTACTCTATCTACAATCATTGAAGGCATAGGACCAAAGGAAGAGCATAGTGAGGTAATTAGGGTAGCACCTGTAGGGGTAACCATTTCAACATCCTGACCGCTATCGTAGATGGGAACACCCTTCAAAAGTGCTATTGTTGCAGGCGTTGGTACCGGAATTTTTCCATGGGCACTTGTTATGATTCCTTTACCTAAAGGAATCCTTGAGACAAAGATCTTCTCAATACCCAAAAGATAAATCCCTAAAACTGATGCTACTATATCAATAATGGAGTCAACTGCACCAAGCTCATGAAAATGTACCTCATCCGGTGAAATATGGTGTATCTCACCTTCAGTCATTGCCAGCTTTTCAAAGATCGAGATGCATTTTTCAACAACCGTTAAAGGGATATCACTACCTTTAAGTATTTCTTTTATGTCCTTTAAATATCGAGCTTTTTGATCCTCTTCATGCACGGAAACAGAGAATCTTGTCCCAAATATATTATTTCTTCCCTCCTTTTTTGCTGATATCTTGTAACCATTTAAATTAAGCCCAGAAATAATCCTTTCAAGTTCCTCAACAGGCAAGCCAGCATCGAGCAATGACCCAACGAACATATCCCCGCTTACACCGGAAAAGCAATCAAGGTAAGCTATTTTCATATCAACCTTGTTTCTTCATAAACCGCTAGCCTTTTCTCTGGCTTCCTGCTTCTTTTTACAGTCAATACATCTGGTAGTAACAGGTCTTGCCTTCAATCTCTCTGCCCCTATCTCTCTCCCGCATACCTCGCATACCCCAAAGGTACCGTTATCTATTCTCTCAAGGGCCTCTTTAATCTTTTCAATCAACTTTCTTTCTCTATCCCTTATCCTTAAGAGAAAGTTCCTATCTGTTTCTAAAGAAGCCCTATCAGTAGGGTCAGGAAAATTATCCTTCAGATTGGTCATTCCATTGACTGTCTTAAGCGCCTCTTCAATAAGCTCATCAAGCTGGTTCTGGAGTAATCCTTTAAAATATTCTAAACCTTTTTTATCCATCAGCTAAATCCCTCAATCCCTAAATTCACAATTTAAAATTCCTCAGTACTACATCCCCTTTATTTTATCCCAAAATTTTTTGTTCTTCGCTCCAATCTTTTTCTCTTCAAGCTCGCTAAATTCCATCAGCAACTCCCGCTGTCTCCGGCCCAGCTTGGTAGGTATTTTAACTATAACCTGAACAAAGAGATCACCGACTCCCCTTCCTCTCCCCAGGCTTGGCATGCCCCAACCTTTAACTCTAATGATCTCTCCTGGTTGTGCCCCCTCTGGAATAGTGATACTTCTCTCCTTATTATCATCCAGAACAGGGATAGAAATCTCAGACCCTAAGGCTGCCTGCAGAAAAGATATTGTAACCTGACATTTAAGATCATCCCCATCCCTAACAAAAAATTCATGCTCCTTAACATAGATTACCACAAAAAGATCTCCTGGTGGTCCACCATTTTCTCCAACTTCTCCTTCTCCCTTAATCCTCAATTGTATGCCAGTATCTACACCTAGCGGTATCTTTACCAGGACCTTCTTTTCAACCTCTATTTTTCCTTTACCTTTACATTTGCGGCATGGGTCAGCTATAACCTGGCCTGTACCATTACATGTTGAACAGGTTGTTCTTATTTGAAAGAAACCATGAGAACGGGTAATCTCACCTTCACCACGACAGTTAGGGCAGGTCACGGACTCACTTCCTGGCGTGACCCCGGTGCCTCCACATATATCGCAAGATTCCCATTTGTTAAAACCGATTTCCTCTTCCTTTCCTTTATAAGCCTCTTCAAGTGTCAACTCTAAATTGTATCTCAGGTCATTGCCTTTTCTTGCTCTTGTTCTCCTTGAGCTCCTCCCTCCAAAACCAAAGAAATCACCAAATATATCTCCAAAAGCAGAAAAAATATCCTCAAAACCGCCAAAACCTGTAAAGCCTGTCCCTCTTAATCCATCATGGCCATAAAGATCATAAATTCTCCTTTTTTCCCCGTCCCTCAATACCTCATAGGCCTCTGCGGCTTCTTTAAACCTCTCTTCCGCCTCTTTATCCCCAGGGTTTCTATCAGGATGATATTTAAGGGCAAGCTTCCGGTAAGCCTTTTTTATCTTATCCTCAGCTGCATCCCTGGAAACACCAAGGATTTCATAATAATCTCCGTTGTTTGACATGGCTATTACGTATTATCTAAAGGGTCCTCACTATGAGAAGCCTCTATATATTCTCCTTTATCAGGGCTTTCAGATTCTTTGTCCAAATCATCTCCTATTAAATTTTCTTCTGTTAAATTCTCTTCTAAAAGATTATTGCTTCTTTTCATCCTAACCTTTTTAGCAGCAAGCTCTCTCAAGGCGGTTACTACTTCTCTGTTTTTGGTGGTAAGAAGAGGCTCTTTTCCCTTCCTGAATTGAATAACCCTCTTCAGTGCTAAATGTACTACTGTAAATTTATTATAACCAACCTTTAAGCAATCTTCCACTGTAATTCGAGCCATTGGCGAAACTCCTTAAAAAAATTAATCTTTTCTAATAACTTGCATTTTTTTAAAAGTAAAGATATTTTTTATATCTAATTTTTTTACCTAAGATGAAAAAGCATACGTCCAAAAAATAATCATGAAATCTTATTTTGCAAAAAATAATATATTAATTCCTTAATAAATTATATTATTATAATCTTAATGAAGAGAGAAAATTATGCTAGCTACTGTTTATAGCAGCTCTGTCATAGGCATTGACGCATACATAGTGGAAGTCGAGCTAGATATCTCGAGGGGCCTGCCATCCTTTTCTACTGTAGGTCTACCAGAAGGGGCAGTTAGGGAAAGTAAAGAACGGGTCAAGGCTGCCCTCAAAAATTCTGGCTATCATTTCCCTGCTGATAGGATTACTGTCAACCTTGCCCCTGCCGACATAAAAAAGGAAGGTAGTGGTTTTGATCTTCCAATAGCTATAGGAATACTGACAGCTACAGGACTTATTCCCCATCAATCTTTAACAGATCACCTTATTATTGGTGAGCTATCCTTAGATGGTAGTATAAGGCTTATTAAAGGGTCTCTCTCTATGGCCATCATGGCTAAAGAACTCGGTCTAAAAGGAATCTATCTTCCTTCAGAGAATGCCTTGGAAGCAGGCGTAGTTGAAGAAATAAATGTTTACCCTGTTAATACACTTTCAGAATTAGTTCAATCCCTGAATGGTATAGAATGTTTAGCCCCAATCCAAATAGACACTGACCCAATGGGTATTCAACGAAACTATGATATCGACTTTAGTGATGTACGTGGCCAGGAAAATGTAAAAAGGACTTTAGAAATCGCTGCTGCAGGTGGTCATAACCTCTTGATGATCGGTCCACCAGGCGCAGGAAAGACTATGCTTGCACAAAGACTTTCTACAATACTGCCAAGTCTTAGCTTTGATGAATCCCTAGAAACATCCAAAGTATACTCTGTTATGGGCCTCATGCCTAAAGGGCAGGGTCTGATAACAATTAGACCTTTCAGGGCTCCTCATCACACCATTTCTGATGCTGGCCTGATAGGTGGCGGTCAGATACCAAAACCTGGAGAGGTCAGCCTTGCCCATAATGGGGTTCTTTTTTTAGATGAAATGCCGGAGTTTAAAAAGAATGTTCTCGAGGTGCTCAGGCAACCAATGGAAAATGGTACAGTTACCATATCCAGGGCAAGCTCCACAATAACCTATCCAGCTAACTTCATCCTGGTCGGGGCCATGAATCCATGCCCATGTGGCTTTTTTGGTGACCCAAAGCGGGAGTGTACATGCTCTTATAGGGAAATACAAAGGTACAGGAAAAGGATATCAGGGCCTCTTATGGATCGCATCGATATCCATGTAGATGTACCATCAGTGCTTTTCAGAGATCTAACAGGGACCAGTCAAGGTCAGTCCTCCTTTGATATCAGTGAGAGGGTAATAAATGCAAGAAACACTCAAGAAAATAGATTTCATAAAACAAAAATTCATACCAATGCTATGATGAACAGCAGACAGATAAGAAGATTCTGTCAAATTGACGATAAATCCAATTCATTATTGGAAATGGCTATGGAGAAATTTGCCTTGAGTGCACGGGCCCTTTCACGCATTCTTAAGATTTCCAGAACTATAGCCGATCTTGCTGGATCCCAGGACATTGAACAAATTCATATTGCAGAGGCAATACAATATAGATCTCTCGATAGAAAGTTAATTTTATGAAAAAATTTATTAAAATAAGCCTCTTTTTTCTTCTATTTATCTTTCTTTTAGTCGCATCAACAGGAATTGCCTTATGGTACCTCTGGTCAAGCAACCTCCCATATATAGGCTCTCTTAAGGATTATAATCCCCCAATCATAACAAAGGTTTTTGCTGATAATGGTCAGATTATTGGTAAATTCTCATATGAAAAGAGGGTCTTAGTTCCTTTAGATGAGATTTCCGAGCATGCTATAAATGCCTTTATTGCTGTAGAAGACGCCAGATTTTTTCAGCACAAGGGTATCGATTTTTTTGGTATCTTGAGGGCACTTTTAAAAAATATTAAGGCACGCAGGATCGAACAAGGAGGAAGCACTATCACACAGCAAGTTACAAAATCACTTCTTCTGAAAAACCCTGCGAGAACTTACAAAAGGAAGGTTAGGGAAGCACTACTTTCCCTTCAAATTGAAAGGGAATTCTCTAAAGAGAAAATTCTTTATCTCTACCTGAATCAAATATACATGGGTCATGGTCTATATGGTATTGAGGCGGCCAGCGAGGTCTACTTTGGCAAAAAGGCAAGGGAGTTGAATATCGCAGAATCAGCTCTTTTGGCCGGCCTCGCTCGAGCCCCAAGCAGAGATGATCCGATCAAACATTTTAACAGGGCCAAGCTAAGGCAAAAATATGTTTTAGAGAGGATGAAGGACGAGGGACTTATAGATGATAAACAATTTAAAGCGGCATTCAAGACAAAGTTAAAGATACAGTCAGAAAAAGAACAGTACCCTAAAAAGGCCCCTTACTTCTTAGAATATATTCGTCAGAGTATTGAAAAAAAATACGGTCGACATCCCCTCTATAGAGGGGGGCTAAAAATCTATACCGCTGTTAATCTAAAAATGCAGATGGCAGCAAAAAAAGCAATTAAAAAAGGACTTGATGAGCTTGATAAGAGAGAGGGATTCAGGAGCCCAAGAAGAAGATTCATCTTCTCTGATGAAGAAAAGTTTAATGATCAAATGATCGAAAGATCAGGCAAAAACCCCTTGGAAATAGGCACAATTACTGAAGGCACTGTCATAAAAGTAGACAGCATAAATCAAGAAACCCTCGTTCAGATTGGGGACAAAAAAGGAATACTTCCTCTGTCAGAAATGAAATGGGCAAGGATGGTTGACCCAGAAAAGGCATATTTTGAGAGCAAATTGCAAGATCCAGCCGATGTTTTAACTCCAGGAGATATCATTACAGTGAAAATCATTAAAAAAGCCAAAGATTTTCCTCATATGATCCTCTCATTAGAACAAACACCTGAGGCCCAGGCAGCCCTATTCTGCTTGGAAGCCAAAACAGGTTATGTGAAGGCAATGGTTGGAGGATTAGATTTCTCCAAAAGTCAGTTTAACCGGGCAACTCAGGCAAGGAGGCAACCTGGTTCTGCATTCAAACCTATTATTTATGCCGCAGCCCTTGACAAGGGACTCACACCCTCTTCAATAATTATCGATGCACCTTTTATCTCTCCCATTGGTGAGGAGGAAAAACTATGGAAACCGAAAAATTACAAAGAAAAATTTTATGGCCCTACCCCATTTAGGACTGGTCTGATAAAATCACGAAATATAATGACAATAAAGATCCTAAAAAAAATCGGTGTTAAACACGCAATTGATTATGCAAGGCGCATGGGAATAGATTCTCCTCTAAGTGCTGATCTATCATTAGCCCTTGGTTCATCAGGGTTATCCCTTGTTGACTTAACTAAGGCTTACTCAGTGTTTGCCAATGGTGGTATGCTGGTAAAACCCGTCTTTATTACCAAAATAATTGATAGGAACGGAAAGATTCTCGAAGAAAACCAGCCCTCTTTTTCTGAGTCAATCTCTCAAGAAACAGCCTATATAATGACTGATCTATTAAAGGCGGTGGTCACGGAGGGTACAGGTTGGAGGGCTAAAGCTCTGTCAAGGCCAGTGGCAGGTAAAACGGGCACCACTAACGACCTGAGGGATGCATGGTTTATAGGTTTTAACCCTACCTTGGTTACTGGCGTCTGGGTAGGTTATGATGATAGTAGCCCAATGGGCAAAGGAGAAACTGGATCAAGGGCTGCTTGCCCTATTTGGCTTAACTTTATGAGAGAGGTTCTCAAAGGAGAAGCCATAATCCCATTTCAACATCCTGAAGGTGTAATTATTACAAAAATAGATGCCAGAACCGGTCTCTTAGCCAGCCCCTCCTCACAAAAGACCTACTTTCAGGCATTCAAGAAAGGTACAGAGCCTACTACGTATTCCCCGAAACCCGATTCTGGAAAACCTGGTGAATTCTTTCAGCTTGATATGGACTACTCTAATTGAATATATCGGAATTTCCACAACTTACTGAAAATATAGAGCTTTTAATGACAACCGATTTATGCCATCCACATGGGGTAATGGAATGATGGAATAATGGAATGATGGGCAGTAAAAGCGGAAGAAATAATTATTAATTGTTTTTTCCTCTAAACCCATTAAGCCAATACTCCAGATTGGGGCAAAGCCCCTAACTTCTATAAATACCTCTCTCTAATCTTCAGATAATCCTCCTCTAAGGAACTATCTGATTTAGCATAAGCATCAGATTGCTTCATGATAACTGCAACCTCTTCCCTTGTAAGCTTGTTTCCTTCCATCTTAGCTATCTTAGCTAATGTTCTATAACCTAAGACAAATGGTATGATACAAAAGATCCTGATAGATCTCTCAGTTAAAGGTAGCAATTTTATATATCTCAAGGTTGAGTCCAGATAGGTTACTATAGGTGGGACCATATCCTTTATTATTCCCTGTATCTGTTTTAGAGATAAGGGTTCGATCTCATTAAGTTCAATGTGATATTTTTCCGTTACAGTGAGTGGTATATAACACCACCCCCTTGCTATATCTTTTTTATAATCCTTGACTATATTTATAAGCTGCAAGGCAATGCCAAAGTGAACTCGGAAGTTCCCCAACTCAGATCTTTTCTCTTCTATGCTCTCCCTCTGACAAAAAACTTCCGTGAGCATCTTACCTACAATACCTGCTACATAATAACAGTAATCCTCCAATTCCTTAATATCCGCCAGCTGAAATATCTTTTTATTGCTCTGCGCCTTCTGCTTTTGAAACTTTATCATCCCCTCTGAGGTCTCTACAATCAGGGGATCGATTATTCTCCTGTAAATATCTAGGATATCAAAATAGCACCTTAAGACCATATGGCCATTTTCTATGAGGTCTTTTTCATCAGAGTTTTCTTTCCATCTAAATTTAAGAGATTCATATAACTTCAACCGGAGAGGCAAGTCCTTATCTCCCTTAAATATCTCCGAAAAATCACTCAGGTCTTTAATCTTCTCCTTTTCATCCTGGTAAATAGTATCCTCAAAGGTATCGGCTATCCGGAAAAGTAAATATCCAAGAAGAACTGTCTTAAAGATATCTCCCTCTAACTGACCTATATTGAGGGCAAATGTCCTTGAAACTAAAGGCAAAATCTTACGGCAATATTCCCAGTCCTCTTCTCTTGCATTGTCAGTCATAGGCCTCTTAATTAATTCAAGTCACCCTTTTTATAGGTAGTTATTGACTGATTTATATATTCCTTTCAACGGTCAACAAGAAACGGACAATGGACATTACTACTTATATAGCACCCTATATACCACAACTGAAGAATGTATCCCTTTTAAATTAAATGTGCCTGCCTCTTCAAAAGTAGCAATACCCTTGGTCTTGCTATATGTTCTTTGACTTATTAAGATCTCACCCGGTTTGGCCTTTGACTCCAACCTGGCAGCAATGTTGACCTGGTTGCCAATTACCGTATAGTCTCTATGGAATTCCGATCCAATATTGCCTACAGTCATATACCCTGTATTTATCCCTATCCCAATGTTCAGATCGTGTCCGTAGGATAACCACTCATCTTTTAATTGATCTGTCTTCTTTTGCATATCAATTGCCAAAAGAACTGCCCTCTGGGCATGGTCCGGGATTGAAACTGGGTCGCCAAAAAAGACCATGATCCCATCCCCGATTATCTTATCTAAGGTTCCCTCATGCCTGTGGATAAGTTTTATCATCTCCGATAGATAATTATTCAGAAGAAGGGTGATTTCCTCTGATTCCAGGGCGTCAGTTATATCGGAAAAGCCCCTGATATCTGAAAAGAGTATGGTCATCAGCTTCCTGTGGGAGATTTTATTAAAATCGCTCCCATTTGACATGATCCTATCTGTAATTTTAGGGGAAAGATATCTCCTTAACTCATTGTATCTTCTCAATTCCTCAACCTGATCATCGACCTTTTTTTCAAGATCTCTATTAAGAATAAGTAGATCTTCTTTGGCCTTGCTTAATTCAACTGTCCTCTCCTCCACCATCCTTTCGAGATTTCTGGCATGGTTATCTATCTCTTCTTTGGCCTTTCTCAACTCGAGATTTGATTCTTCTAACTCTTCATAGGCCTTACTTTTAGCAACTATTGCCTCTCTTAGTTGATTAATAGTCTCTATCATTCCGTGACTTGGTTCGATCTTTTTTCCCTTTCTTCTGAAAGGTTGAAACAATTTATGCCAAAAAGGAAGCCTATTGTAAGTAATATCCAAAATAAAATAAGGGGCTTTATATATCTCTCCTTCTGTTAAAATATCTCTATTATCTACCTTTAATGATTCAGTAATAAGGATCCCCACGGATTCCTTTCTTTCTCTATTTTCTTCTCCATTTTTTAACTCAGAGAATTTACCTAAAAATACCTTCCTGCCTCCTATAATATCAGGTTTGAGCAAGACTTCCCTTCCAACAACCTTTCTTTTCTTCTCTAAAGGAGAGTAGATTGTCAGTTTTTTATTTTCAATCCTGACGTCGAGCTTTAGGGATGAGAATTCCTCTTCCTCGTTAAATAAAATCACCGGATCATATTCATTGAGGGGTTGTTTGATAATCGCTGGAGAAAGGCCCCAGAGAGTAGGTATGAAAGATATAATTCCTCTTAGATATGGATCACCGATGTAGTCCTTGTTAGCATCATGGTCTTTATTGAATTTAACCCTTATAATAGCATTTATCCTTTTGAGTTTTTTATCATAGGTTGGGGGCTTAATAATATCAATCTCCTTGGTATCATTAAAATTTTTGTTAAAGAAGGGAAGTCGCTTGATACCATCGCTTGGGCTGGAAAAAAGCTGAATAAAAAAACCAAACCTTCCCCAGGAGTGCAGTGTGGCAGAAGAGGTACCGCATTTAAAATAAAAATCAGGGTCACCAACAAGATCCTTGGCACACCGAAAGATCTTTTGAAAGGTCTCATATGTAGTCCACTCATCCTCATCATTTAGATACTCTCTTGCAGATCTGTACCTATCTTCTGGGAATGATATCCCATCAAAAAGATCGGCTGTATCGCCCAATATATTTTCCACATAGGTGGAAATAATCCTTATATTCCTATTGCTTATGCAATCAACCCTGCTCATAAATACAACCTACCAAAGCAGAAAACCCTCTTGACACCAACAATTATTGATGCTAAAAAGTTCAAAGAAGAAAATCCTAAAACTAAGTGCTTCGATTCGCAAATACAGTGACATATTTTAGCGAGTTAGGTCTGATCAATTGCTCACTCAGCACTCAGTCCTGAGGGCTTCGACTGTCTTCGACCCTGAGCTCAGACCGAAGGGAGCTCAGCCGAAGTCTAAATAAGTTCGTAATCGAGCTTATGAATCGAAGGACTAAGCATAAAATCGGGACGTGGCGCAGTCTGGGAGCGCACCTGAATGGGGTTCAGGGGGTCGCGAGTTCGAATCTCGCCGTCCCGACCATTAAAAATATCAAAATCCTCTGCTTATTGCTACCCTTTCCGATATTCTATCCAATTCTTGTTTATTAAAATATCAAATCTTTATGCTGAAGGATAATTATAAGTATAAAAATGAAAAGATAAGAAATCTATGGCCTTTCTACAAGGAGATATCTATCCTTTGGGAGTCTGGAGAAGATCACAGCACCTGCGCAAGGTGCAACAAGTTTTTTATGCCAT